>Ga0194126_10001683_pt1 | contig 36794 bp, 31 predicted proteins | sample TA2KigC150mmetaG_FD_148641 | JGI IMG/M metagenome (GOLD analysis project Ga0194126, IMG submission 148641) | Freshwater microbial communities from Lake Tanganyika, Tanzania - TA2015035 Kigoma Deep Cast 150m | ecosystem: Environmental > Aquatic > Freshwater > Lake | place: Tanzania: Lake... | reverse complement strand
TTCCTCACCATGGTCGCGTGCTGCCTCCTGACCATCGCCTTCAGCGCCCTGACCCTCCGTCACCGCGCCGTCAGCCACCGCCGCGATCCGGAGTCCGCCGCATGACGCCCCCCGCCCGCGCCGCCGCGCTCCTCGCCGCCGGCCTCGCCGGGGCGGCCGGCGCCGCGGACCGCCCGCTCGTCATCGCCCACCGCGGCGCCAGCGGCTACCTGCCCGAACACACCCTGGCCGCCAAGGCCCTCGCCGTCGGCATGGGCGCCGACGCGGTCGAGCAGGACCTGGTCCTCAGCCGCGACGGCGTGCCGGTGGTCTCCCACGACGTCCAGATCGACACCGTCACCGACGTCGCCGGCCGCTTCCCGGCCCGGGCCCGGGCGGACGGACGCTTCTACGCGATCGACTTCACGGTGGCCGAACTCCGGCAGCTCGCGGTCAACGAGCGGATCGTCCTCAAGTCCGGCCAGCCCGCGTTTCCCGGCCGCTACCCGGCCGGACCCTCGCCGCTGCGCATCGTGACGTTCGAGGAGGAACTGCGGTTCATCCGCGGCCTCTCGAAGAGCGCCGGCCGCGCGATCGGGATCTATCCCGAGCTCAAGCAGCCGAAGTGGCACCGCGAACAGGGCCGGGATCTCGCCGCCGCCGTGCTGCCCCTTCTCACGGCGTACGGCTACGCAACGGAGGACGCCCCCTGCCACGTCCAGTGCTTCGAGTTCGACGAACTGCGGCGGGTCCGCGGCGACCTCGGGTACCGGGGCCGGCTGGTCTACCTCTTCGGCGCCGAGCCGAAGGAGCCGACGCTCGAGGAGGTCGCCCGCGTGGCGGACGGCATCGGGCCGTCGATCAAGGCGGTCGTCGCCGCCGGCCCCGACGGCGCCGCGCAGGTCACCGACCTCGTCCGCCGCGCCCATGCCCTCGGACTCGTCGTTCACCCCTACACGGCGCGGGCCGATGAACTTCCCCCGTGGGCGAAGACGATCGACGACGTCCACCGCCGGGTGCTCGTCGAGGCCGGGGCGGACGGCCTCTTCACGGACTTCCCGGACCTCACCGCCGCGTTCGTGCGCCGGAAGTGATCCCGCCCGGGCCGGCGGCCGGCTACCATCCGAATCCCATGGCGTCCGGGTCGGTCCCGGTCTCGAGGTACAGGAGCGAGAGGAACAGGATGCCGATCCCGTCGACGGCATCGCAACGGTCCTCGCCGGGATGGGAACGGAACATGCCCGCGCGCTCGCACCACAGGCGCCCCATCGCCTCGTCGGCGAGCCGCCGGGCGCGCCCGCGAAGGGCCGGCGTCCCGAGCACGTCCGCGGCGCGAACGAGGAAGTGGATGCACCGGCCGTACTGGTCCGCGTAGGCCCCCTTCCCGCCATGGGCCGGCATGCCGGCTTCGACCAGGTCCGCGAACCGGACGGCGGCCACCCGGAAGGCGTCGTCCCGCGTCTGCTCCCAGAGCGCAAGGCACGCCTCGGCCATGCACATCGGGTAGTTGTGCGTCGGAAAGAGCGGCTCCCACAGGTCGGCGAACTCGCCGGGCTGGTAGATCGTCGCCTCGCCGGCCCCGTCCTTGCGTTCGGGCTTCCGCGGGGTTCCGTCCTCGACGTTGAGCTGCCCGTGGAATCGTCGCGAGACCGGATCGAATCCGTACGTAAGCCACGCGGCGACGGCCCCGCGGGCCATCGTCCGATACGCGGTGTCACCCATCCGCTCCGCGGCGCGCAGAAGGCATCCGGCCCAGAGGCCGGCCTCGGTGGTGGACGCGAAGTAGTCCCAGCGGCGCTCGGGGCCGGGCTGGTTGCGGATGAGGCCCGTCCGCCCGCCGCGCTGGTCGTAGCTGAACCGGGCGACGCGCAGGGCCAGGTCCGCGAGGTCCCGGTCCGCCCCGCCGGTACGCCGGTGAAGCCAGGCCAGCGACTCGACGATCACGCCGCCGGCCTCGAGAAACGGATGCGTGGAGGCATCCCCGCCGGACGGCGGAGCGACCGCCTTCACGTCGGCGTGCCGGCAGAACAGCCCGGTCGCCGGGTCCTTGACGTGCTGGAGTCCGATCGCACGGATGCACCGTTCCGTGGCCACGGGATCCGCGGCCCAGAACAGATCCCACGCGCACGGCAGCGGCCGCACCTCATGGTGGCCGCCCGAGAACTTGACGATGCGGTCCTCGACCACGTCGTAGTAGATGTGGTTGCCCCACAGGAAAAGCCCGTTCCGGTCCGAGACGCACCGCGCCAGGAAATCCCGGACGTAGCGCTCCGCCGCCGCCGCGGGCCGCGGGTCGCCGGAGAGCCGGCTGACGTGCCGCGCCGCCACCACCGCGGGCTGGTCCCAGTAGAGGTTGCTCCCGCGGGGCGAGTGGATCTGCCGGTACGTCCGCTTGACCGCGGGATCCGCCGTCTCCGGGAGCCCTCCGCGGTGGATGTCGACCGACGCCAGCCAGAGTCCCGAGCGGTCCTTCCCGTAGGTGTCCGTCCCCGCGGCGATCACGCGGTCGAAGTGGCGCCGCATCCTGGCCAGCGCCGGCGCCGCCGTCTCCGCCCCGACGACATCCGACGGCGCCGCCGCGAGCACGAGCGCCGCACCCGCGGCACCGGCGGTTCGAAGGCGACGGCGGCGTACCGACCGGGTCACCATGAGAAGCCTCACGCGCCGCGTTGTATCAGCGCAGGGACCAGCTGCGCAAGGCGCGCCCGCGCTTCCATCCGCCCGCGGGGCGTTGAGGTTCCCGAAGAATACGGTCGCCTTGCGCCACGCTCCCATCCTATAGTCGACCCCGCATCCGGCGCGGCCGGCGGAGGTGGAGCATGAAGGATCAGAGGATCGCGCAGTTCGGGCCCCGACTTGCGGTATGCGGGTGGTCGCTCCAGGCAGCGACACCGGCCGATCTCGTGGACCGCGTTCTGGCGGCCGGCTTCGACCGCGTCCAGATCGACCTCGATCCCTTCCGCGAGAACCCGGCCGCCTGGGACACCGCCCCGGACCTCTTCGCGCGCAACGGCATCACCGCGGTGTCCGGGATGTTCCGCACCGTGGGCGAGGACTACTCGACGCTGGAGTCCATCCGTGCCACCGGCGGAATCGTCCCGGATGCGACGTGGGCGCAGAACCTGGCCAACGCGGAATTGACCGCCCGAAACGCCGCGAAGCTCGGCCTCCGGTTCGTGATGTTCCATGCCGGCTTCCTCCCGCACGATCCGAAGGACCCCTCCTTCGAGACGCTCGCCGGTCGCGTCCGCCAGATCGCGCGCCTGTTCGCCGCCCGCGGCATCACGCTCGGTTGCGAGACCGGCCAGGAGACCGCCGCCTCGCTGAAGGCCTTCCTCGAGCACCTCGCCGAGCCGAACGTCGCCGTCAACTTCGATCCGGCGAACATGCTGCTGTACGGCAACGGCGATCCGATCGAGGCCGTGCGCACCGTCGGCCGCTGGGTCAAGAGCGTCCACATGAAGGATGCCGCCGTCACGAAGGTCCCCGGCACCTGGGGCACCGAGCTGACGGTCGGCACCGGACAGGTCGACTGGCCCGCGTTCCTGACGGCCCTGGCGGACATCGGCTTCCCGGGCTGGCTGTGCTTCGAGCGCGAGGCCGACGACCGGCGCGTCGCCGACCTGCGCGCGGGACGCGAGTTCATCGGCAAACTGATCGCCGCCTGATCGCGATCGCGGCGGGCGCCGCGGAACGGAGGAAACGGACCATGGTCAACGTGGGCGTTGTCGGACTCGGCTTCATGGGCGCGACACACATCCGCGCCTACCTCAAGATCCCCGGCGCGCGCATCGCGGCCATCTGCGATGCCGCCCGGCTGCCGGTGGACGGCGATTTCTCGTCCATCAGCGGCAACATCGGCGCCCAGGACCCGCTGAAGCTCGACATGACCGGCGTGAAGGCGACGAGGCAGCTCGACGACCTCCTCGCCGACCCGGGGATCGAACTCGTCGACCTCTGCGTCCCCACCCTCGCCCACCCGAAGCTCGCGATCGCGGCGCTGAAGGCCGGCAAGCACGTCGTCTGCGAGAAGCCCCTCGCCCGCACCGCCGCGCTGGCGCGCGAGATCGAGGCGGCCGCGGCCGCCGCCCGCGGCTTCTTCATGCCCGCGATGTGCATCCGGTTCTGGCCGGAGTATGTCTGGCTCAAGGAGGCGATCGCCACGGCGCGCTACGGGCGCGTCCTCGCGGCCCGCTTCCGCCGCGTCGCCGAGCCGCCGGGATGGAGCACGGAGTTCCTGGACGGCGCGAAGTCCGGCGGCGCGTTGCTCGATCTCCACATCCACGACGTGGACTTCATCCAGTTCTGCTTCGGCCGGCCCTCCGCGGTCTTCGCGTCGGGGTACTCCTCGGTCAGCAGCGCCATCGACCACGTCACGGCGCAGTTCCGCGTGCCGGGCGGCGCCGTCGTCTCCGCCGAGGGCGGCTGGGCGATGCACGCCGGCTTCGGGTTCCACATGGGGTGGACGGTGCAGTTCGAGCGCGCGACGGCGGACTACGACTGCAACCGCGGCGCCGAGGCGCTCCGGCTCTTCGCGGCCGGCCAGCCCGCGCAAACGGTCGCCTGCGCGCCCGGCGACGGCTATCTCGGTGAACTGACGCACATGGTCGAGTCCATCGCCGCCCGCCGCGCCCCGACGGTTGTCACCGCCCGCGACGCCGCCTCCGCCGTCGAGATCGTCGAGGCCGAGGAGCAGTCCATCCGGACGGGGCAGCTCGTGACGCTATGAGGGGCCATCCAGAAGCGGTGTTTCCCGCGGACCCACTGTGCGGCGGGGCGGGCCGCCCCGCCCTACCCGCCGTCCGCATGAAGTCCGGGGTAGGGCCGGACCGCCGGGCCGGCCGCACGGACGATGGCCGCAGCGCGCCCCACCTCTTCCGACATCGTGCTTCCCGCGGGGGGCGGCTATGAGCGCCCCGCGGGCCCTGGCGATCGGGGCGCATCCCGACGATGTCGAGTTCGTGATGGCGGGGACGCTCCTCCTGCTGCGCGACGCGGGCTACGAGATCCACAGCATGAATGTGGCGAACGGCTCGCTGGGGAGCCACGTCTACCCGTCCGCGAAGCTGCGCCGGATGCGCCTCGCCGAGGTCCGGGCCGCGTCGAGGATTCTCGGGGCGACGCACCATCCGCCGCTGGTCGAGGACCTGGCCGTCTACTACGAGCCCCGCACCCTGCACCGGCTGGCGGCCGTGATCCGCGAGGTGGGGCCGACGATCCTGCTGGTCCCCTCGCCCGCCGACTACATGGAGGACCACACGAACACCTGCCGGCTGGCGGTGTCCGCGGCCTTCGTACGGTCGATGGAGAACTGCCGCACGATCCCGCCGCGCAAGCCGTGGACCGGCGACGTGACGATCTACCACGCGATGCCGGCGGGACTGCGCGACCCGCTCCGCCGCCGCGTGATCCCGGGCCTCTTCGTCGACACGACCTCCGTCTTCCCCACCAAGCTCGCGGCCCTCGCCGAGCACCGCAGCCAGCAGGACTGGCTCGCCGAGACGCAGAAGATGAACAGCTACCTGCGCGCGATGGAGGACCTGTCGCTCGGCGTCGGCCGCCTGTCGCGCCGCTTCCGCCACGCCGAGGGCTGGCGCCGCCATCTGCACCTCGGGTTCTGCGCCGCGGACGCCGACCCGCTGCGCGACGCCCTCGGGAAGCGGTGCCTCGTCAACCGCGCCTACGAACGCGCGCTGGAGCGGGGCGCATGAGGCGGCGGGCGTCAGGTGCCGGGTGCCGGGTGACGGGGAAGCCGGACCTTCCGCTCCTGAAGACGCCCTCCGCCCACGATCGTCCAACCCTTGGAACCCCCGTCAGCCCGGCCTTCCAACCCTTGGAACCCCACGCCCGCCGAACCTCCCCCCGGAACCTGACGCCCGAAACCTGAAACCCACGGAGCCCGCCATGCCCCGACGCCTCAGCTCGATCTCGCCCGACTGGTGGGACTACACGACGCTCGACGCGGACCTCGTCGACGCCGTCGCGCGGCTGACGCCGCGCGATGTCGAACGCCTCTCGCGCCCCGGCTTCCGCGTCGAGATGCACGACACGCTGGAGGACTTCTACCTCGCCGAGGCGCTGGAATACGTCGACGCATGGCGGCGCAGCACGGCCGACAACCCGGTCGGCATCTGCGGCCCGATCGGCCCGACCGAGCAGCTCCCCCTCGTCGCGCGCATCGTCAACGCGCTGGGCCTCGACGTGCGGTCCGGGCACTTCTGGGGCATGGACGAGTGGTTCGACGCCGCCACCGGGCGCGAGGTGCCCGCGACGCATCCGCTCTCGTTCGAGCGCGCGGACCGCGCGATGTGCTTCAACCGGATCGACCGGCGGCTGCGGATGCCCGACGCGCACCTGCACTTCCCGAAGGCCGACACGGCGCCGTACCGGGCGAGCTGGGATGCCGGCGTGCGCTGCGCGGTCATGCAGGGCGGCCAGGGCGACGTGAAGCACTGGGCCTTCAACGACCCGTTTCCGCGCAAGGGCCGGCACCGCGACGCGCCGCCCTCCCCCGCCGAGTTCCGGAAGCTGCCGACGCGCGTCGTGAAGCTGCATCCGTTGACGGTCGCGCAGAACGCGCGCACCAGCGGCGGCGGCAACATCGCGATGGTGCCGACGATGGCGATCACGGTCGGCCCGGCCGAGACGTGGAAGGCCGACGCCGTGTCGATCTGGCAGGCCGGCAACCACGACAACCCGTTCGGCCAGCGGCTGACCGCCTACATGATCTCGAAACGGATCGTCGACACCGCCGTTCCGATGTCGGTGCTGGCGGACCATCCGGACGTGAGGTTCCACTACTTCCGCGGCGGGCTCGGGACGTGCGCGGTGGAGATGCACTAGGGGGTTCAAGGTCCGCGTTGCACAGCGACGACGGCCGGCCTGGCAGCCGGCCCTCCCGATGGACGGTCCGGCGAAAGGAGACAGCAGGGATGAGCACGACACTGACGAGGCGGGGGTTCCTTCAGGCGGGGGCGGCGGCCACGGTGATGGCGGCCGGTCCCTCGATCGCCGCGGCGACGCGCGCGAAGGCGCTGGGCGCGAACGACCGGATCCGCATCGGCCTGATCGGCTGCGGCGGACGGGGCGTGGGCGCGCACATGAAGGCGGTGCATGACCACGCACAGGCGGCGAACGTCGAGGTCGTCGCCGTCACGGATCCGTGGAGCGTCGCGGCGCAGAAGGCGGCGGCACAGGCGAAGGAATGGTTCGGGCGCGAAGCGAAGGTCCATGCGTCCTACCGCGACCTGCTGGCGGCGCCGGACGTCGACGCGGTGATGATCGCCTCGCCGGACCACTGCCATGCGACGCACCTGGAGGCCGCTGCGAAGGCGGGCAAGCATGCCTACTGCGAGAAGCCGATGGCGATCGGCATGGACGAGCTGGCCCGCGCGTACGATGCCGCGAAGGCGGCAGGGATCATCGTGCAGGTCGGCACGCAGCTGCGCAGCCAGCCCGGCGCGGTCGGCGCGCGGGCGCTGATGCAGGCCGGGACCCTCGGGCGCATCTCGCGGGCGGAGCAGATCCGCAACGGCGAGAAGCCCTACTGGTACTCCTACCTCAAGAAGGAGGTCCGCAAGGAGGACCTCAACTGGGAGGAGTTCACGATGGGGCGGACGAAGAAGGCGTTCGATGGGACGCTCTACTCCGCGTGGTACGGCTACTACGAGTTCTGCCAGGGGCCGGTGCCGCAATGGGGCAGCCATTTCCTGGACCTGATCCACTACATCGCCGGCCTCGGATGCCCGGAGACCTGCGTGTGCCTCGGCGGGATCTACACCTGGAAGGATGAGAACAAGTTCACCGTCCCCGACCAGGTCCATGCGGTGTGGCACTACCCCGAGGGGGTGATGGTCAGCTACACGACCAACTTCGGCAACGGTTTCGGGAACACGACGCGGATCCTCGCCGAGAAGGGCGTGCTGAAGCTCGACCGGGGTGACCAGCCGATCTACACCGCGGAGGGTGGAATCAAGCGCGACGGTTCGATCCGCGGCGAGAACAAGGTCGCCCCGGTCGAGCGGCCGGAACACTTCCTCGACTGGTTCCGGTGCCTGCGGAGCGGCGAGACGCCGCACGCGCCGCTGGAGGCGGGCTGGCAGCATTCCGTCGCATGCATCATGGCGGTCGAGTCCTTCGACACGGGCCGCCGGACGCGGTATGATGCCGCCCAACGCAGGATCACGCGCGACTGACGGAGGCCGGACGGGCCCCGACGCCTCGTGATCCCGGCGACCGGGGTTTCTCACCATGCGTTCGACGGGGCTTGTCTGCATGTGCGTGGCGGCCGTGTGTGCGGTGGTCGCCGGGCTCGCCGGTTGCGGCGGCGAAAGCGGGGACGGCGGCGCCCCGGCCCTCTCCCTCCTCGGCAGCCGGCAGCAGCCGGTGGAGTCGACCAACCAGCCCGCGGCGGCCGCATCCGGGCCGGCCGCCCCGTCCATCGGCGGCTCGTGGCGGGGGGTCTTCCTCGACGCGACGACCGGCGCGCGCCGGGGCCTGACGGCGAGCATCACGCAGGACGGAGACGCCGTGACGATCGACACGAGCCTGTCCGGCCTGGGCGGGTACTTCACCGGGACGATCCGGTCCGGCGGCTTCCTCTGGCTGTCCGACGCCTGGGACGGCGAGACGTGGACCACGCTCGGCGGTGCCGCCTCCGGGTCCTACATCGTCATCCAGGACTACGTGACGAACCCCGACGACCCGGACGAACTCCTGCTCAACACGATCGAACTGAGCCGCTGATTCCGCAGGGGCGGCCCGCCGAAACGGGAGGAACGCCATGAGACGCCTTGTCGCGATCGCCGCGGTCACCGTGTCCGGCGCCCTGCAGGTCGCGGACGCGCAGACCGTTCCCGCGCGCCTGCGGCGCGCCGACTCGTTTCTCGGCATCCACTTCGACTTCCACGCCGGCCCCGACTGCACCAACGTCGGCGCCCGCACCACGCCGGAAATGGTCGGAACGATCCTCGACAAGGTCCGCCCCGACTACATCCAGATCGACTGCAAAGGGCATCCGGGATACTCCAGCTACCCCACCCGGGTCGGCCACCCGGCGCCCGGCATCGTCGGCGATCCGCTCCGCGTGTGGCGGGATGTCACCCGCCAGCGCGGAGTGGCCCTCTTCATGCACTACTCCGGCGTCTGGGACCAACGCGCCATCGAGCTTCATCCCGACTGGGCCGCCCGCAATGCCGACGACAAGCCCAACCCCAAGGCCACCTCGGTCTTCGGCCCCTACGCCGACCGGCTTCTCATCCCCCAGCTCCGCGAACTGGCCGGCGACTACGGCGTCGACGGCGCGTGGGTCGACGGCGACTGCTGGGGCGTGGCGCTCGACTACGGCGAGGTTCCCGTGCAGGCCTTTCGGAAGGCCTCCGGCGCGACCGCCGCGCCGCGCAAGGCCGGCGAACCTCACTGGGACGAGTGGAAGGAGTTCAACCGCGAGGGATTCCGCCGCTACCTGCGCCACTATGCCGACTCGCTCAAGTCCTCCCACCCCGACTTCGAGGTCATCAGCAACTGGGCCTTCAGCGACCACATGCCCGAACCCGTGAGCGCGAACGTCGCGGCGCTCTCCGGCGATTTCTCGCCCGACGACAGCGTGAACTCCGCGCGGCTCGCGGGCCGGTGCATCGAGAACCAGGGGCGGCCCTGGGACCTGATGTCATGGTCGTTCAGCCGCAAGACCCGCGGGCAGAAGCCGCCGCCCCAGCTCATGCAGGAGGCTGCCGTCGTGATGGCGCAGGGCGGCGGCTACCAGGCCTACTTCACGCAGAACCGCGACGGCTCCGTACGGCTTGACGAGATCGACGGCATGGCCGAGGTCGCACGGTTCTGCCGCGAGCGGCAGGCGTTCGCTCACCGTTCCGTCGCGGTGCCCCAGGTGGCCCTGCTCTACTCGACCCCGGGGCACTACCGGAGTTCGGACCGCCTGTTCCATCCGTCGGGCGGCGACGGCATCGGCGTCCTCCGCGCCGCCCTGCAGCAGATCCTCGCCGCCCGCCTCGGTGTCCAGATCGTCAGCGAGCACCACCTTCGCGGGTCGATGGCGCCATGGCCGTTGATCGTCGTGCCCGGGTGGTCGCGCATGGAGCCCGGCTTCCGCGACGAGTTGGCCGCCCACGCAAGGGCCGGCGGACGGCTGTTGCTGATCGGCGAGGGGCCCGCCCGGTTGTTCGAGCGCGAGAAGACCGGCGCGGATCCGAACCGCATCGCCTTCGTGTCCGCCGCGGACGCGACCCTGGCGGACGCACTCCGCCGGATGCTCCCGGAACCGGTCGTCCGGGTCGATGGCCCCGGCTCGGTCGATGTCAGCCCGCGCCGCCTCGGCGGCCGGTTCATGGTTCACCTGGTCAACACCGGCGGCCCGCACGCCAACGCCCCCGACGGCGGCATCCGCGACATCCCGCCCGCCGGACCCCTCACCGTGTCGATCTCGCTGAGCCGCGCGCCGAAATCCGTCACGGCCCAGCCCGGCGGAACGACGCTGCCCGTGCGGTGGGCGGACGGCCGCGCGACGGTCACCCTCCCGCGGCTGGACGTCCACACGATCCTTGTCGTCGCGGATTGACCGCCCCCGTCAGACCCCGACGATGCCGAGCGGCGGCGCGGTCCTCCACGCGCCGCCGGTGAAGTCCGGAATCGCGACGGACGCGCCGTCGTTCCGCACCGAGCGTTCCGTCAGCTCGACCAGCGAGCTCCACGCGGCGCCGTCGTAGACATCCTGGTCGAGGGGAAGTCCGTTCAGCAGGCAATGGACCAGCCGGTATTCCATGATGTAGTCCATGCCGCCGTGTCCGCCGTTGGCCCGTGCGATCTCGCCGATCTTCGCCCAGAGCGGATGCGTGTGCTGCGCCTTCAGGCCGGCCAGGTCCTTCTCCGGCATCCAGTCGTGGGCCTTGGGTTCCAGCGCCACCCGAAGGGGGAACGACGCCAGGGTGCCCTTCGTGCCCGAGATCAGGTTCAGCCGGCTGTAGGGACGCGGCAGGTGTCGCGCGTACTGGATCATGATCGTGCGACCCCGCTCGGTGCGGACAATCGTCGTGTTCATGTCCCCCGCCGCGTAGGCCACCTTGCCGCGCGGGTCGTTTTCCCCGAACTTCGCGCGGATGTACGGCGTAAGCCCGAACTCGCCCGACTCGAGCGAGACGAGCCGGCTCATGCGATCGCCGCGGTTGATGCCCAGGATCTGGCAGATGGGCCCGAGCCCGTGCGTCGGATACGAATTTCCGCAATGCAGGCGGTGGTACTCGAGCGGGTAGTTCTTGTAGTACGTCCCGTCCAGCAGCCCGGCGCGCAGTTCGTGGATGTAGCCGCAGTCGCCGTGGACCAGGTCCCCGAGGATGCCGCGGCGGGCCAGGCAGAGGGCGAAGAGCTCGTCTTCTCCGTAGCAGCAGTTCTCGAGCATCATGCAGTGCAGGCGCGAGCGCTCCGCGGCGCGGACCAGCCGCCAGCAGTCCTCGACGGTCATCGCCATCGGGACCTCGGTGCAGACGTGCTTGCCGCAGGCCATCGCGTGCAGGGCCATGGGCGCATGCCAGTGCCACGGCGTGCAGGCGTAGACGAGGTTGACATCCTCCCGCTCGCACAGCCCGCGGAACACCTGCTCGGACCCCGCGTAGATCGCAGGCGCCGGATGCCCCGCCGCCACGATGTCGGCCGCGGCCTTCGCGGCACGGTCCTCGAAGACGTCGCACACGGCGACGATCCGTACGCGCGGGATCCGGCACAGGCGGCGGACGCCGCCGGGCCCCCGGTGGCCGAGCCCGATGAACCCGATTCGAACCTCGTCGAGCGGCGGGGCCCGGAAGCCCATCATCGATCCCCCCGCGCCCGCCCCGCGGACCGTCGCGCAACCGGCCGCGTGGACCATCGACACCGCACCCGTCACCGCTGCGGCCTTCAGGAACTCCCTCCGGTCCGTCCTCATGCGTCCTCCTCCCGACGTCGGCCACCCCGACGGCTCCAGCCTAGAAACTGATCACCTCGGCCCGCCGCACCTTCCGCAGCGCCGCGGCCCGCCAGTCCGCGCCGGACATGCGCAGGGCCAGTTCGACGGCCAGGTGGCGGACCCCGCCGCGCGGCATCGCATGGCGGCCCAGCCCCTGCAGGCACGAGGGACAGTTCGTCAGGATCACGTCCGCCGCGGGGTTCCCGCGCACGGCCCCGCCCAGCGCCTCCGCCTTCCGGTGCAGCATGGCGTGGCTGATGTCCGGCCGCGACATCGCCAGCGTGCCGGCCTCGGAGCAGCAGTGCGGCACCGGCACGAGACGCGCGCCCGCCAGGACCTCGAAGGCCTCCACCGCGCGGCCGTCGAGCGAATCGTGGCACGGCGCGTGGTAGAGGCAGGTCCCGCCCCCGCCCGGCCGCGCGCCGCGCTCCTGCGCGAAGCGGGCCAGGTCGACCACCGGCGCGCCGAAGATGCGGCCGGCCTCCATCTGGCCGAGCGCCTCGCGGCACGTGCCGCACGTCACCACGACCGCGTCGAACGAGAGGTAGGCGAACATCTCGCGGATCTGGGCGAAGACGATCGTGTCGCGCAGCGCGATCCGGCCGTGCGGCTCCCCCTTGGCGTTGGCGCGATGCGGGAACCCGCAGCACAGGAACGGCGGCGGCAGGACGACCCTCGCGCCCATCTCCAGCAGGACGTGCAGCGCGGCAAGGGAGACGTCCGACTGGAGGCGCTCGGAGCCGCACCCGGGGAAGTAGAAGGCGCTGGCCCGCGGCTCGCCCTCCGGCGCGAATACGAGGACCTGGTTCGGGCCGCAGTCGGGCAGCCCGTCGCGCAGCGTGCCCGGCGACGCCGGCGGCACCGGCGAGCGGAGGATGTCCAGCGGGGCGCGCGGGCCGAGCACGCGGGCCGCGGTCCGCTGCGCGAACCCGCCGGCGCGGACGACCGCCGCGCGGAAGGCCCGGTTGAACAGCGGCGAACGGCTCTCGAGATAGCGCAGCGTCGCGCGCGTCGCCGGGGCCGTGTGCTTGTAGCCGCGGGCGACCAGGATCCCCCGCTCCAGCACCGAGACCTCGCCGGTGTCGATCGAGACCGGACACGGCTTCAGGCACTTGTGGCAGATGGTGCAGTGGTCGGCGACGTCCTCGAGCTCGCGCAGGATGCCGAATCGGGCCGACCGCTCGCGCTGGGCGCCGTAGAGCAGCGCCTCGATCAGCGCGCCGATCGCCAGGTTCTTGTTCCGCGGATGGTAGAACAGGCCGCGCGGCGGGTGGAAGACGCAGCAGTTCGGCTTGCACTTCCCGCAACGGACGCACTGCGCGATCTTGAGGGCCAGTTCCTCCAGCTTGCCGAACTGCAGGATCCGCGCCTCGAGCTTCAGCAGGTTGAACGACGGGGTGTAGATGTGCTGGATCACCGCCCGGTCGGACAGCTTGCGCGGGTTCATCCGCCCGTCCGGATCGACGCCGGCGCGGTAGGCGTCGAGGTCGCGGAGGAACCCCTCGTCGAGATACCGGAGCTTGGTGATGCCGATGCCGTGCTCGCCGGAGCAGACGCCCCCGAGACGGGCGACCTCCGCCATGACCCGGTCGACCACCCGCTCGGCGCGGCGCATCATGATCCGGTCGTTCGACATCACCGGGATGTTCACGTGCACGTTGCCGTCGCCGGCGTGCATGTGCGTCGCGATGACGATGCGCCGGCGGCGCACGTCCTCGTGCAGCTCGCCGAGCTCCGCGACCAGCGCCTCGTAGCCCTGCAGGAGGCCCTCGAGCTCGGCGCGCGCCGCGGACGGCACGGCCATCGAGCGGAGGTCCTCCGGACCGGCCGCGGCGAGGCGCGCCTGGGCCCGCTCGCACACGTCGACGGCGGGCGCGACCTTGTCCGCCAGCCACGGCGAGCCGGCGCGGGACGGGGCCTCGCGCAGGAGCGCCGCCGCGCGGACGAGGAAGACGTGCTGCGCGTGCCGCTCCTCCTCCAGGTTCACCTCCGCGCAGATCCGCGCGAAGTCCGCCAGGGCGTCGAGCGGAAGGACGACGTCCTCGTTGAGCTTGAAGGCATTCGTCCGCGCGGCGATCGCGCCGAGCTTCTTCCGGTCGTCCCAGAAGAGACGCGCCTCGGCGCGGTCCCGGGCCTCGAACAGGTGCGTGTTGTCGTGGCCCGCGAGCAGCGCGCGGATGCGCGCCACGCCGCGCGCGACCTGCGCGTCGTCGCGGCCGACGATGTCGACGAGCAGCACGGCCTTCGGCGTGCCGGCGCGGGCCGCCTTGACCTGGTAGCCGATGGCCCGGACGTACTCGTCGTCGAAATGCTCGAGCGCCTGGAGCACCTCCTCGCCGCCGAGGGGGAACGCGCCGACGATCCGGTGGATGACGCGGCTGGCCTCGTCCATGTCGGGCCCGAAGAACTCGAGGCAGAGGGTCGCCACGGCCTCGTAGCGCGGGTAGAGGACAAACTCGGCCGACGTGATGACGCCGTCGGTGCCCTCCTTCTGCACGCCGGGAAGCCCCTGCAGCGCCTTGTTCGTGATGTCCTTCCACAGTCCCCGACGCTTGATGGCGTCGCCGCGCAGGTCCAGCGTTCGGACGACCGCGCCGTCCGCGCCGGCGATCGTCCACGACAGGACGTCGTCCGGCAGGATCTTGCGCAGCGGGTGGTTCGTCCGCCGCACGGTCCAGCGGACCCCGCCGGGCATGGCGATGGAGTAGCCGAGGAGGTTGTCCAGACATGACCCCCAGAGCACCGCGGTCTTCCCGCCGGCGTTCTCGGCGATGTTCCCGCCGATCGTGCTGGCCCAGGCGCTGGTCGGATCGGTGGCGAAGACGAGGCCGCGCTCGGCGGCGTGGTCCATCGCGTGCTCGGTGATGACGCCGGCCTCCAGCCGCAGGACCGATCCGGTCGTCCGGCCGCCGTCGGGCCCGACGAACTCCCGGACCTCGATGCCGTGGATGCGGTCGAGCTTCTCGGTGTTGACGACGATGCAGTCCGGCTCCAGCGGCACGGCCCCGCCGGTCAGGCCGGTGCCGGCGCCCCGCGGCACGGCGTGGAGGTCGAGCGAGGCGATGGCGGTCAGCAGCGGGGCGACCTGGGCCTCCTCCGTCGGCATCACGACGGCCAGCGGGAGGTGGAGGCGCCAGTCGGTCGCGTCCGTGCAATGGCTGACCCGGGCGAAGGCGTCGAAGAGGACGTTCTCGCGGCCGACGACGGCGCCGAGGCGCGAGGCGATCCGCTGGCGCTGCCGGGGCACCGCCGCGATCTCGCGCTGGAACGACTCGATCAGGCCGCGGCAGGCGGAGAGCACGCCGATGACGAGATCGTCGCCCCCCGAGTGCTTCTCGATGATGGCGAGATCGTCCGCCAGATCGCGGTACAGCCGCCGCCGCCGCGCCGGGTCGGCCACGATCTGCTCGTAGAGGTAGGCGTTCCGCCGGTGCACGAGCACCTCGCCGATGACCCGCAGCAGGAGGCGCGCGGAGCGCCCCGTGACGCGGCGGGAGCGCAGCGCCTCGAGTTTCTGCCACACGTCCTCGCCGAGGATCCAGGCGATCGCCTGGCGGTCGTCGGCGGACGTGTAGTTGAACGGGATTTCGCGGTGGCCGAGATCCGGATTCACAACGCCCGATCGTGCAGGATTGCGGCGGGTGAATCAAACCGCTTCAGTGGAACAGCATCGCGACCCCGGCGAACGCGAGGACCGCGCCGGCGACCGACCGGACCGTGATCCGCTCGCGATGGATGAAGTGGCTGACGGGGATGATCAGGACCGGCGTCGTCGCAGCGAACGTCTGCGCCAGCCCGGCCGGGATCAGGGTCATGGCGTACATCAGCAGCCACACGCCGGCGACGGGCCCCGCGGCGGCGCCGAGCGCAACCGTCGCAACCGCCGTGCGATCGCGGAGGGCGGCCCGGAGGCGCGGCCCCTCCCGGCGGAGCGCGGCGAAGACTAGGAAACCGGCGGCGCCGGCCAGCACGCGGATCGCCGTGGCGTCGAACGCGGAGTCGATCGTCCGCAGCCCGACCTTGGCGACGGTCATCCCGGCGGCCTGTCCGACCGCCCCGCCGAAGGCCAGCGCCCCGCCGCGCCAGGTGAACCGCAGCGGGGTTCCGGCCCCCTGCCGCTCGGTCACCACCACCGCCACGCCGGCGAGGGTGACGGCCATGGCCGCCATCTCGAACGGCGTCAGCCGCTCGCCGAGGAAGACCGCCGCCAGCACGGCGGTCATCGGCGGCGCGAGGGACATGATCAGCAGGCTGTGGCGGGGGCCGATCTCCACGAGCGCCCGCATCAGGCACAGGTCGCCGAAGAAGAAGCCGACGAGGCCCGAGAGGGTCATCCACAGCCAGCCGGACGCGGAGGCGTCGAACGGGAGCGGCCGGCCGTCGACCGCCAGTCCGATCGCCGCGAAGAGCGCCAGCGCGATCGTCATGCGGATCACGTTGACCGGCAGGGAACCGATCCGCGCCCCGGCCAGCGAGAACGACGTCGCGCTGACGGTCCAGCAGACCGCCGTCAGCACCGCCGCCCATTCGCCGGAGTGCGCCATGAGGACGCTAGTCGAACCGCGGCGGGACTTCCCACATGTCGACCGAGCGTCCCATGCGGTCCTTCAGCGTCCGGGTGGCCTTGGCCAGTTCGTCCACCGTGCCGGGCGGAAGCATCAGGCCCCCGGCCCGCGCGTTGCGGCGCGACTGCAGGGCGTTCTCGGACCCGACGATGGCGGCGGCGACCCCCTTCTGGGCGCTCAACCACGACAGGGCGACGCTGCCCATCGGCTCGCCGAGATCCGCCGCGATGCGACGGATCGCGGCGATGGCCTCGAAGGTCTCCTTCTCGAACCCCGCCTGCTTGTGCGGCGCATCCGCGCGCGTGTGGTTGAAATGGCGCGCCTTCGCCACGCGCGGGGGGACGTCGTCCGGCCGTTCGTAGCGCCCCGTGAGCAGCCCCAGGAACAGCGGCGCCCGGCAGAGCACCGACATCTGCTGCTTCACGCACAGCGGAAGCACGTCGGCCTCCGCCGCGCGGAACAGCAGGTTGTAGCTGACCTCGGTGCAGACCGGCGGCGTCGGGCACTTGATCGCGCGGGCGAGGTTGTGGGCGCCGTAGCGGCAGACGCCGATGGCGCGGATCTTGCCCTGTTCCCGGAACTTGTCGAGCTGGCCGAGGATGTCCGACGCCGGCAGCCGGGGGTGCGGAAGATCGACCATGTAGAGGTCGATGTGGTCCGTCTGGAGGTTCTGAAGGCTGCGGTCAAGCGCCAGGCCCAGTTCCCGGGGCGGGTGGTTTTCGGGACCCGTCTTGGTCGCGAAGAACACGTGATCGCGCACCTCGCAGAGCGCCGAACCGATCCGCCGCTCGCCGAGGCCGTCGCCCTCGGAGTCGGACATGACGAAGAGATTGACGCCCTCGTCGAACGCCGCCTCGATCGCCCCGAAGGCGTCGTCGTCCGACGGCGGCTCCTCGCCCGGCCGCCCGCTGATCGCGTAGGCCCCGAACGCGATCGTCGACACCTTCATGTCCGTCTTGCCCAGCTGAACGTATCTCATGGCACCCGACTCCCGCCGCCGGCCGGCGGCAACCCGATGGACAGAATCGATGGAGCAAGACTACTCCCTCACCGTGCTCCCGTCGATATCGCCCCCGCCCCCTGCGCCTCGTCCCTCGCCCCTCCTCTTCGCCCCTCACCCCTCCGGCGGCACCGCCTCGACGACGCGGTCGTCCGCGCGGGCGCGGATGGCGCCGCCGGGCGGCACGACGATGAACGCGTCCTCCTCCCACGGGCCGTTGACCAGGAGACGGAGGACCGTGAGGTCGCCGTCCATCGACACGAAGCGCCAGCCGCGCGACTCCGCCCGCGCCCGGGCCTCCGGCTCGAAGACGGCGTCGGGGCCGACCCCGGTGCGGATGTAGAGCATCTGCGAGTAGTGCGTCGCGCCGCCCCCGAGCGTCTCGGCGATGTAGGCCGCGTTGTCCTCGCCGTACTCGCGGACGAGTTCGTCGTACGACAGGTCGAGCCCGAGCTGGTGCGGAATGCCCGCCTGGCGCAGCTCCCCCTGCGCCTCGCCGCGCTCGATCCAGCCGGGCGTGAGGAAGTAGGTGCCGGGATGCGCGTCGAAGACCTCGCGGTAGCGCCGGTGCCCGCCGACGAAGAGGCCGATGCAGTCGTGCGAGCGCGGCAGCACCAGCGGAAGCCCGCGCGCGCGGACGCCGGCCAGCCCGTTGTTGCAGAGTCCGTAGCCGAGCAGGATGCGGTCGTACCCCGCCGCGTCCACGGCGTCCACCCGCGCCTGCAGCCGCTCCCGCATCTCCGCCGACTTCATGTCGTGCAGGCCCTTCGGGATGAACTCGAGGTCGATCGTGTGCGGCGAGGCGGCGGCGAGCGAACACAGCTCCCTCTGGAGCACCTCGCAGGCGATCAGTTTCAGACGCATGGCGCTAGGTTCCTTCCTCGCGGCCCCGAATTCAAGCCGCCGGCCGGGCTCGAATCCCCGACGGACTCGAGGCGCAGCGGCGCGGGGTCGCGGCCGGATCCATGCAGGCGTCGGGCGGGGTGGGCCCGAGCACGGTGTGCCGGCCGGTGATGGGGGCCGGCGCACGCGGCGGGCCTACGCGCCATCGCCCGGCGGCTCCCCACGGCCCGGGTCGGAGCGGAAGACGACGCGGTCGAACGGGACCTCGGGGACCGCCGCACGGATGCGCGCGAGGAGGTCCCGGAGCCCGCGCTCCGCCTCGAACTGGATGACCGGATGGTCCGTGAAGACGACCAGCGTCCGGCCGCGGATGCCCTCGGACGGACCCGGCCGCAGGTGGGCGGCGTAGCGCGGACCGACGATCTGCGGCCAGGCTTCCGCCAGGCGCGCCTTCCACGGCGGGGCGGCGCGGCAGACATCCTCCCAGAGGCGCGGCAGGAGATCCGCCACCTTGCGCGACGCATCAACGGGCGGGGGCGCGCGCCTCGCACCCGAGCTGGGCCAGATGCCGTCCGGGGGGCGGCGTTTCATGCGACCTCGCAGAGGATCCCCTTGAGATAGCCGCTCTCGGGGAACGTCGCCAGTTCGGGGTGGTCGAAGGGCTGCCCCGAGCGGCCGATGATCCGCACGTCGCGCCGCGCATCCACCGCGGCCCAGCGGAGCATCGTGGTGAAGTCGTCCTCCGACACCAGCCCCGAGCACGAGTAGGTCGCGAGGATCCCGCCCGGGGCGAGCAGCTTCATCGCGAGGAGGTTGATGTCCTTGTAGGCCCGCATGCCGCGCTCCTTCTGCCCGGCGCTGAAGACGAAGCGCGGCGGATCGAGCACGATCAGGTCGAACGTGCGGCCCTCGTCGCGGAACCGGCGCAGCGCCGTCGGGACGTCGGCCTTGCGGTAGTCGACCGGGATCGCCGTCCCGTTCATCGCGTGGTGCCGGCGCGCGGCGTCCAGCGCGGCCTCGGACGAGTCGAGCCCGGTGATCTCCGCGGCCCCCGCGCGGGCGGCGGGCACCTCGAAGGCGCCGGAGTAGCAGTAGCCGCTCAGCATGCGCCGGCCGGGCGCCCACGCGGCGACGCGGCGACGGTTGTCGCGCTGGTCGAGGAAGAAGCCCGTCTTCTGCCCGCCCGCGGGGTCGGCCTCGAAGGCGCAGCCGTTCTCGCGGAAGCGGACCGGACCGGTGTGCGTGCTGCGCGCGGCCAGGGCGGCCGGGTCGACCCCCTCGCGCTCCGCCGCGTCGGGCTCGGCCGCCACGACGACCGCCGACAGGCCGGTCGCGTCGCGCAGCGCGGCGAGGATGTCGTCCATCCAGGCCTCGACCGCGGCGGCATGGACGCGGAGCGAGAGGACCTCCGCGTAGCGGTCGACGATGAGTCCCGAGACGCCGTCGGCCTCGGAGAACACGAGCCGGAAGGCGTCGGTATCGGTGGGACCGTGCTTCGCCACGCGGGCGGCACGCCGGGCCACGGCCTCCCGGATGCGCGCCGCCACGAGGTCCGGTCCCGCGGCGGTGTCCGGCCGCCACGAGTAGAGCCGGAGGGCGAGGTCGGCCCCGGGATGGAAGACGCCGGAGGCCAGCCAGTCGCCGCCCGAGGAGAGAACATCGGCCACGGCCAGGCCCTCGCCCGCGCCGCCGGCATCGGCGATGGCACCGGAGAAAACCCACGGGTGCCGGTTGAGAACGCTGCGTTCCCGTCCCGGCTTCAGGCGGACCGTGATGCGCGGAAGATCCATGGCCCGATCCTATCACAGACCGGCCGCAGCCCAGGCGGCGATCCGCTCGACGTCGCCGGCGCCGATCACGAGCAGCAGGTCGCCCGGACGGAGGTCCGACCGGAGCGCCGCCCAAGCCGCTTCCAGCGAACCGGCGGGCTCGACCGGCACGCCGCCCTGCCGGCGGAATTCCGCCAGGAGATCGTCGGACGTCCCGCCGGGCAGCGGGGCCTCCGAGGCGGCGTAGACGGGCGCGAGAACCAGCCGGTCCACGCCGCGGAACGCCGGAGGGAACTGCGGACCGAGCGCGCGCGTCCGCGTGTAGCGATGGGGCTGGAAGACCGCGACGAGCCGGTCGAACGCGAACCCCTCGCGAACCGCGTCCAGAAGCGCGCGGATCTCCGCCGGATGGTGGGCGTAGTCCGAGAAGACGCGGATCCCGCCGCGATCGAGGAACGGCTCCAGGCGGCGGCGGGCGGGCCGGAACCCGGCCAGCGAATCGAGCACCGGGCCCGGGGACGCGCCCGCGGCCAGCGCCGCCGCAATGGCGCCAAGGGCATTGAGCACGTTGTGCCGTCCGGGCACGGGCAGGCGCGCGCGCCCGAGCCGGCCGCCGAAGGCCACGACGTCGAACTCCTGCGCCGTCCCGTCGACCCGCCTCGCCTCGCCGCGCACGTCGGATGCCGGGTCGAGGCCGAAGCCGACGGCACCCGCGCGCCGGCCGGCGATCCGCGTGGCGACCTCGTCGTCCCGGCCGTAACAGACCGTGCCCCGCGTGCGCGCGACGACCGACTCGAAGACCGCGTGGAAGGCGGCGACGTCTTCGAAGTGCTCCATGTGGTCGAAGTCGACATTGGTCACGATCGCGATCTCGGGCGCGTAGAGCGCGAGGGTCCCGTCGCTCTCGTCGGCCTCGACGACGAGCCAGTCCGACGTTCCCGTCCCGGCCACGCCGCCCAGGATGTCCACCTCGCCGCCGATGCAGAACGACGGATCCAGACCCGCGGCGCGGAACGCCTGCGCGGCCATCGTCGTGGTGGTCGTCTTCCCGTGGGTCCCGCAGACGGCGACGCCGCGCGCCGTGGCGACAACCGCGGCGAGGGCTTCGCCGCGCGCGCTGACCGGCACCGCGGCGGCCAGCGCCGCGCGGACCTCGGGATGCGTGGCCGGCACCGCGGCCGTCCGGACGAGCCAGTCGGGCGGCGGCGCCACGTGGGCGGGACCGTGTCCGAGGGCGACCGCGATGCCGGAGGCCTCGAGCGAATCCGTCAGCCGGTTCCGGGCGGTATCGCACCCGGTGACCCGCATCCCGCGGGCGGCGAGGAGGCGGGCCAGGCCGGCGACGCCGACGCCGCCGATGCCCATGCAGTGCACGGTGCCGCCGCGCCGGAGCGCCGACTGCGCCCGTTCAAGCGGATTCGGAGACGTGTTCATGCGCGACCTGCTCGACGAGGTTCGCCAGGGCCTCGGCGCCGTCGGTCCGTCCGCCGCGCGACAACGCCGTACGCATGCGGCCGAGCCGCGGCCTCGCCTTCATCATGCCCGTCAGGTACTCGGCCAGCCACCCGCAGTCGAGGTCCTTCTCCTCGACCATGTCCGCGGCGCCGTGCTTGGCCATCGCCTTCGCATTCGCGAACTGGTGATTGCGCGCCGCGAAGGGATACGGCACCAGCAGGGCGGGCAGCGCGAAGATCATCAGTTCCGTGCAGGTCGCGGCGCCCGAACGGCAGATCGCGAGGTCCGCCTGCCGGTACATCGAGGCGATGTCGTGCGAGAAGGCGTGCACCTCGTGCGCGACGCCGGCGGCCTCGTAGGCGGAGCGCACGCGCGCCTCGTCCGCCGTGCCCGTCAGGTGCAGGAACCGCATCGCCCGGCCGTCGCGCCCCAGCATGCGCACCGTCTCGGTGACGGTCTCGTTGAGGCGCCGCGCGCCGCGGCTGCCGCCGGTGACCAGCACCGTGAAGAGGCCGCCCGGGGCGCGTTCCCCGTGCGCCGCGCGGCGGTCGATGAGGTCCTGCCGCAGCGGCATGCCGGTGATCGTGATCTCGCGGCGGGGGAGGTAGTAGCGCGTCTCCTCGAAGACGGCGGCCACGGCGGCGGCGCGGCGCGACAGCATCGCCACGGCGCGCCCGGGGATGACGTTGGACTCGTGCAGCACCACGGGGATGTCGAGCTTGAACGCCGCGCGCGCGGGCCCGACGGAGGCGTAGCTGCCCATCGCCAGGAGCACGTCGGGCGGCTCCTTCGCCATCACGCGGTGGCAGGTGCGCGAGGCCCGCAGCAGCGAGAGCGACGTGCGGACCACGCGCCACCCGGGCAGGCCGGCGGTGAACCCCTCGGCGGGCACGGTGTGCACGGGGCCGTCCCATCCCCGCACCGCCGACGCCTCGACGTCCTTGCCCGCGAGCCACAGGGTGACCGCGTGCCCGCGGTTGCGCAGCACCGCGGCCGTCGCCAGCCCCGGGAAGATGTGGCCGCCGGTGCCCCCGCACGCCAAGTGCACGTTCCATCGTCTCGTCGTCACGTCGTTGCGCCCGTTTCCATGGTCAGGTCCATCCGTCCCATCCGCGCCGCTCCAGCACCTCGCCGGCGAGGTACAGGGACCCGGCGATGCAGACCCAGCCGCCGGCCTCTCGCGCCCAGTCGAGCGCGGCGGCGAGACCCGCGTCGACCGAATCTGCCGCCTCGGCGCCGATCCCGGCCGCGCGGGCGGCGTCGCGGAGAGCCGCCGGCGGCGCGGCGCGTTCGCAGCGCACCGGCACCGTCCAGCACCGGGTCGCCGCCGGGGCGATCGCCCGGAAGAACCCGGCGGCATCCTTGTCCGCCATCACGCCGGCCACAAGCCCGATCGGACGCCCGCCGCGCAGCTCGTCCAGCGCGCCGGCCAGCGCCCGGGCGCCATGGGGATTGTGCGCGCCGTCGAGGAGGACCGGCGGATCCCGGTCGAGCACCTGGAGACGCGCAGGCCATCGTACGGACTCGAGGCCCCGCACAAGGGACGCCGCGCCAATCGCCGCCCCGGTCGCATCGCCGAACGCCTCGACGACCGCGACGGCGACCGCCGCGTTGGCGGCCTGGTGCCGGCCGAGGAGCGGAAGGCGCACCGGCGGGAAGTCGGTCTGCGACGTCGAGATCGACAGGCGCTGCCCGTCCAGCCCGGCGGGCCGGCGCCGCACCGACACCGCGGCGGCGGCATCGATCAGCGTCGATCCGGCGGCGGATGCGGCGGCACGGATCACGGCGACGGCGTCCGGGTGCGTCGCGCCGCAGACGACGGGGCGCCCCGGCTTGACGATGCCGGCCTTCTCCGCCGCCACCGCCGCAATCGTCCGCCCGAGGTACTCGCCGTGGTCGAGGTCGACCTCGCAGATCGCGGCGACGAGCGGGTCGACGACGTTCGTCGCATCCCAGCGTCCGCCCAGCCCCGTCTCGATCACCGCCGCCTGCACGCCCGCGCGCCGGAAGTGCTCGAACGCGACGGCGGTGCCGATCTCGAAGAAGGTCGCCTCCCCCGCCCCGCCGCCGGCGGCCCGCGCCGCCTCCGTCTCGACGGCATCGATGCAGGCGGCGAGGTCGGCGTCGCCGACCGGCGCCCCGTCGACGCGGATGCGCTCGTGGAAGCGGACGAGGTGCGGCGAGGTGTAGAGCCCGGTGCGGACTCCCTCCGCGCGCAGGATCGACTCGACCATCGCGCAGACCGAACCCTTGCCGTTCGTCCCCGCGACGTGAACGGCGGCGAAGGCGCGCTCGGGGCGGCCGAGGAGGTCGAGGATGCGCCGCACCCGCTCCGTGCCCGGCCGGATGCCGTGCGTCGCGCGCAGGTACAACCGCCCGAGGGCCGCATCGAGTGAGGCGGGAGAGGTCACCGGCGCACGCGGGCGGCGGTCAGGCCGACGCCGGGGTCGCCGCCGGCGCCCCGGTCATGTACGACAGGATGCCGACCAGCGTCGCCTTCAGATCGCGCCGGTGGAGCACCATGTCGAGCAGCCCGTGCTGGAGGAGGAACTCCGACTTCTGGAAGCCGGGCGGCAGCTCCTGCTGCGTCGTCTCCCGGATCACGCGCGGACCCGCGAAGCCGATCAGCGCGTTCGGCTCGGCCAGGATCACGTCGCCGAGCGTCGCGTAGCTCGCCATGACGCCGGCGGTCGTGGGATTGGTCAGGACCGTGATGTAGGGCAGCTTCGCGGCGGCATGCCGCGCGACGGCCGCGCTGGTCTTGGCCATCTGCATGAGGCTGAGCATGCCCTCGTACATGCGGGCGCCGCCGGAGGTGCAGACCACGACGACCGGGAGCTTCCGCGCCGTGCCCCGCTCGATGGCGCGGGTGATCTTCTCGCCCACGACCGAGCCCATGCTGGCGCCGAGGAACGAGAAGTCCATCACCGCCAGCGAAATCGCGTGCGGGCCGATGCGGGCGCCGCCGCAGGTGACCGCGTCCTTCTGGCCGGTCTTGCGCATGTTCTGCTCGAGCTTCTCCGCGTAGGACGCCTCGCCCACGAAGTCCAGCGCATCGGCGCTCCGGAGGTCCGCGTCCCACTCCTCGAAGGAGCCGGGCTCGGTGAGAAGGGCGATGCGCTCCTCGCGGCCCAGGGGAAAGTGATGGTCGCACTTGGGGCACACGCCGAGCGCCTCGGCGAGTGCGTTCTTGTAGATCATCTCGCCGCAGGACGGGCACTTGACCCAGAGCCCGTCGGGGATGTCGCGTTTGCGGACCTTGACGGTCGCGTAGTTCGTCTTCTTCCCGAAAAGCGCCATATGCCGGAATCCTCCGTCCGCCGCCCCGGGCGCACCGGTCAACCGCGTGCGACCGTGACGGCCGAAACCGATGCCGCACCGCCGGCCTTCAGGGCCGCCGCGCACTCGTTGGCGGTCGCCCCGGTGGTCATGACGTCGTCCACCAGCAGCACCCGGCGACCGCGCAACGGGCACATCCTGCGCGCCCGAAACGCGCCGCGGACGTTATCAGCCCGCCCGGGGACTGTCAAACGGGTCTGGGTCGGCGTCGGCTTCACCCGGACCGCCGTTCCGCGGGCGGGAAGGCCCAGCCGCCGCGCGAGATCCCGCCCCAGTTCCGCGGATTGGTTGAAGCCGCGCATCCGGCGCCGCGTCGCATGCAGCGGCACCCAGGTCACCAGGTCGAACGCCAGGGCCGGGAAATGCACCCGCACCGCGGCCTCGAGCAACGCCCCGAGGTCGGAAACAACCCAAAGGTGGTTGTTGTACTTCAGGTTCCGAATGGCCTCCCCGGCGGCCCCCTCGTAGCGGACGGCCGACCGGGCCCGGTCGAAGCCGGCGGACCGCCCCGCGCACAGCGCGCAGGTGAAGGCGTGATCCACACGGCCCGAGACCGGATCGCCGCAGCGCTCGCAGAAGGGGGGCTGGATGAACTGGAGGTCGGCAAGGCAGTCCCAGCACAGGTGATGACCGTCCGCCGTCACCTCCGCCCCGCAGCCCGCGCAGACGCGCGGGAACACCAGATCGAGCAACGGTCCGATCATGCGTCGCCGCCTCCGGCCCGATCATGGCGCACCGCGGGCGGCCGCGCGAGCCGAAACGGAGGGGGCGCGGGCCGCGCGGCCAGCGCTCGCCCGGCCCCCCTCTCCCGGTTCCCGTTTCCCGCCCCTACCGGCGCACCGAACCGAACGAGCGCACGCCGCGGAACGGACGCGCGCCATGCCCGCCGCCCGGATGGCCGCCGCCGCCATGCCCGCCGCGGGGGGCGGCGTGCGAACGGCCCGGCTGTCCGCGACCGGTCTTGGGCGGCGGACGCGCCGCGGCGCCCGTCGCGTTGCGGGCGGTCTCGGAATGGAACGGGTGGGCGGACTCCACGGGCACGGGGCGGCGGACCAGCCGCTCGATCGAACGCAGGTCGTCGCGTTCCTCGGCGCAGCAGAACGAGATCGCATCGCCGTCCGCCCCCGCGCGGGCCGTGCGGCCGATGCGGTGGACGTAGGTCTCCGGCTCCGCGGGCAGGTCGTAGTTGATCACGTGCGTGATCCCGTCGACATCGATGCCGCGCGCGGCGATGTCCGTCGCGACCAGCACGCGGACGCGCCCGGCCTTGAAGCCCGCCAGCGCGCTGGTGCGCGCGGACTGGCTCTTGTTGCCGTGGATGGCCGAGGCGGGGACCCCGACGCGCCCGAGTTTCTCCGCGACGCGGTTGGCGATGTGCTTCATCCGCGTGAACACGATCACGCGGTCGATCCCGGGATCGCGCAGCAGGTGCGCGAGGAGGTCGTCCTTGCGCGGCTTGTCGACGAACATCACCGACTGCGCGATGCGCTCCACCGCCGGAGCCTCGGGCCGGATCGCAACGTGCACGGCGTCGCGCACGAGCGTCCGGGCGAGTTCGACGACCTCGGGCGCGAGGGTCGCCGAGAAGAACAGCGACTGGCGCCGCGCGGGCAGCGCCGCGATGACCTTGCGGATGTCGCGGATGAAGCCCATGTCCAGCATGCGGTCGGCCTCGTCCAGGACGAAGATCTCGACCGCGTCCAGCCTGGCGAACCCCTGCTGCATCAGGTCCAGCAGGCGGCCCGGCGTCGCGATGGCGATGTCCACGCCCCGGCGCAGCGCCTGCACCTGCGGGTTCTGCCCCACCCCGCCGAAGATCACGGTGTGCGTGACGCCGCGGACGTGGCGTCCGTAGGTCTTCACGCTGTCGCCGATCTGCGCGGCGAGTTCCCGGGTCGGCGCGAGGATCAGCACGCGCGGGCGCATCGACGCGGCGGGCCGGGGGTGCGTCACCAGGTGCTGCAGGATCGGCAGCACGAACGCCGCCGTCTTGCCGGTGCCGGTCTGCGCGCAGCCGAGCAGGTCGCGCCCCGTCAGCAGGTGCGGTATCGACTGCACCTGGACGGGCGTCGGCGTGGTGTAGCCCTCCTCCGCCACCGCGCGCCGGATCGGCGGCAGGAGCAGGGAGAAGACATCCCCCGACGGCGCCGCGGACGGCGCGGGCGGATGCGGGGCCGGACCGCGGGATGCCGCGGTCCAGGGGGCGGCGTGGATGGAGACGGGGGCCCCGGGAACCGGGGCCGGGCCTGCCAGGGCAGGCGAATGGGCACTACGGGCTTCGTTCATCGTTTCGTACTTTCGTCCGGGGTTCATCTGCATCTTCCGCCCGCCGGACGCGTGGAGAAAAGAGGGCTGCGCGATTCGTTGCGCTGAAGGCACACAGGAGGGAAATCGATCCTGCGAAACCAAGGCCTGCGCCGGGGCTGTCGAGCCGCCGACGACACAGGCATCCTACGCCACCACCCGCCGGACGTCAACCTCGCGTCGCCTTTTCCGTGTATGGTAGTCTCACGCCAAGCGGGAGAACCACGATGTCGCGGTTGACGAGATTCAGCGTGTCGCTCGACGGGGACCTGGTGCGGACCTTCGACCGGCGCATCGCCGAGCAGGAGATCCCCACGCGGTCGAAGGCCATCGGAGACCTCATCCGCCAGAGCCTGATCGCCCGCGATTGGGTCGAGGGCCGCGAGGTCGCCGGGGCCGTGATCCTCGTCTACGACCATCACCTCGCGGACGTCGTGCGCAAGATCAACGCCGTCCAGCACGATTTCCACGACCGGATCCTCGCGACGCAGCATTTCCACCTCGACCACGACAACTGCCTCGAGATCGTCGCGGTGCGCGGCAGCCCGGCGGACATCGAGCCCCTGACGCGCCGTCTCCGCGCGCTGAAGGGCATCAAGAGCGTCTCCCTCGCCACCGCCACGACGGGACAGCACCTGCCATGAACCTCGGACGCTTCTCCATGGGCATCGGCGACCGGTTCGCGCGCCAGGGCCGCGCCCAGCTCTCCGCCTTCGTCGAGGCCCGGCACGCCGGCATCGACGTCACCCCCGTCTGGAACAAGTCGCACCGCGAGCACTCGATCGTGGGCTCCGTCCCCGCCGACGTCCGCCGCGAGGCCGACGCCGCCGTGCAGGCGCTCGGATGGACCGGCGGGTACCGCGTCGACGCCGACCACATCGGGCTCGGCACCGTCGATGCCTTCCTCGCCGCGAGCGATTTCTTCACGCTCGACGTCGCCCACTTCATCGGCCGGCCGGCTCCCGAGGACGACATCCGCGCGTTCTGCAGCCGCCACGCCGCCCTCGCCCGCGAGATCGCCCTCCCCGGCCTCGACCGTCCCATCGTCGTGACCGCCGCCGCGATCGAGGCCGCCGCCCGCAAGTTCCTGCTCGCCGTGAAGGAGGCCGGGCGGACCCACCGCCACATCGAAACCGCCCGGGGGGCGGACACCTTCATCACCGAGGTCTCGATGGACGAGACCGACCTCCCCCAGACGCCCGCCGAGCTGCTGCTCATCCTCGCCGCCATCGCCGACGAGCGCATCCCGGCGCAGACGATCGCGCCGAAGTTCACCGGCCGGTTCAACAAGGGCGTCGACTACGAGGGCGATCCGGAGATCTTCGCCCGCGAGTTCGAGGCCGACGTCGCCGTCGCCGCCTTCGCCGCGCGCGAGTTCGGCCTCCCGGCCGGTCTCAAGCTGAGCGTTCACTCCGGCAGCGACAAGTTCAGCCTCTATCCGCACCTGCGCGCGGTCCTGCACCGCACCGGCGCCGGGCTGCACCTGAAGACCGCCGGGACGACGTGGCTGGAGGAGCTGATCGGCCTCGCGGCGGCCGGCGGCGAGGGCCTGGCCGTCGCCCGGGACGTCTACGCCGGCGCCCTCGCCCGCTACGACGAGATGGTGACCCCCTACGCGGCCGTGATCCACGTCCGCCGCGACGAGCTGCCGCCGGTCGCGGACGTGATGCGGATGAGTGCCTTCGACTTCACGTCCGCCCTGCGCCACGACCCGCGGAACCCGCGCTTCAACTCCCAGTTCCGCCAGTTCCTGCACGTGAGCTACAAGGTCGCCGCGGAAATGGGCCGCCGCTTCCCCGACGCGCTCGACGCCTGCGAGGCGACGGTGGCCGGCAACGTGCGGACCAACATCCTCGACCGCCATCTCCGCCCCGTGTTCGGGTGAGGGGGCGGGCGGCGGGCCGAGGGCTCAACCGCACCGGTTCCAGCAGTAGGTGCACAACCGCGACAGCGGAAGGCCGATCGCCGACGCCATGTCGTCGAGGCGCTGGTACAGGACCGAGCTCAGGCCCAGGGTCTCGCCGATCCTCGAAAGCATCTCGCGGTACTGCGGCGTGTCGGGGTCGCAATACGCCGCGGGCGGCTCGCCGTCGTGCCCCTCCATCTCGCGCACGATGCGCCGGGCGATCAGGTCGAACTCCGACTTCGACCGCGAGAAGTTGAGGAACGGGCACCCGTGCATCAGCGGCGGGCACGCCGGGCGCATGTGGACCTCGCGCGCGCCGGCCTCGAAGAGCCGCCGGATCGTGTCGCGAAGCTGCGTTCCGCGGACGATCGAGTCCTCGCAGAAGAGGATCCGCTTGCCATGGATCAGCTCCGGCACGGGGATGAGCTTCATGCGCGCAACGAGGTCGCGCACCTTCTGGTTCTGCGGCATGAAGCTGCGCGGCCACGTCGGGGTGTACTTGACGAACGGCCGGCGGTACGGCACGCCCGCCTCCGCCGCGTAGCCGAGGCCGTGCCCGACGCCCGAGTCCGGGATGCCCGCGACGGCATCCACCTCGATCCGCTCGCGCAACGCCAGCAGCGCGCCGCTGCGGTTGCGCATGTCCTCGACGTTGCGCCCCTCGTAGGTCGAGGCCGGGTAGCCGTAGTAGACCCACAGGAACGCGCAGACCCGCATTTCGGCGCGCGGCGGCACGAGCGTTTCGGCGCCCTCCGCGGTCAGCCGCACGACCTCGCCGGGGCCGAGGTCGCGCACGTGCGCGTAGTCGAGGTTGGGAAACGCGCAGGTCTCGAACGTCGCGGCCCATGCGCCGTCCTTCCGGCCCAGGATCACGGGCGTCCGGCCCCATCGGTCGCGCGCGGCGTAGATCCCCTCCCGGGTCAGCAGCAGCAGGGAGCACGACCCGCGGATCGTCTCCTGGACGCGACGGATGCCGTCGGCGAAGGTCGCCTCCTGGTTGATCAGCGTCGCGACGAGTTCCGTCGGATTGATCTCGCCCCCGCTCATCTCGGAGAAGTGCGTCGCGCGCTTCTGGAACGCCTGGGCGGCCAGTTCGTCGAGGTTCCGGATGACGCCGACGGTGACGATCGCGTAGAGGCCGAGGTGCGACCCGATGAGGAGCGGCTGGTCCTCGTAGTCGCTGATCACGCCGATGCCGTTCCTGCCGGACAGGCGGTCGATGTCCGCGTCGAATTTCGAGCGGAACTGCGCGTTGGTGATGTCGTGGATGACCCGGTCGATCCCGGTGCCGTTCCACACCGCCAGGCCGCCCCGCATCGTGCCCAGGTGCGAGTGGTAGTCGGTGCCGTAGTACAGGTCGGTCACGCAATCCGTTGCCGACGCCACCCCGAAGAAGCCGCCCATGTCGTCCTCCCGCCGTTCGTCCGTCCGCCGCCCCGCACCCGCCCGACCCTACCGCAGCGGGTGACTCCGGGGCAAGGACCGGATGTCCGAGGGCGCATCCGCGGCTCACGGACCGGATCCCGCGGGCGCCTCCAGGAATCCGCACGGCTGCCGGGATCCATCGAACGGCCGGGCCGAACGGAACGCCCGTACGAGCGTCTCCGTCATCGCGGCAACGGACCGGAGAAGCGCCCGATTCCGGAACGCGCAGCCTTCCCTCCCGCGCCGGTTTCGGCTATGAATGCTGCGCGCGGACGCCGCGGTCGAGGGCGCCGTCGCGGAGGCCCATGGAGCCGCACCACGTGCACGACGTGCTGATTCCGGAGACCGACCTGGAGGGCCGGGTGGCGGAGCTTGCCGCCGGGATCGGTCGCGATCTCGACGGCCGCGAACTGGTGCTCGTCGGCATCCTCCGGGGCAGCTTCATGTTCCTGGCGGACCTCGTCCGGTCCTTCCACCGCCACGGGATCCGCACCCGCATCGACTTCATGATCCTCGAGAGCTATGGCTCCGGGACCGAGTCCTCGGGCACCGTCCGGCTCGCGCGCGACTGCTCGATCGACGTGGCCGGACAGGACGTCCTCGTCGTCGACGACATCCTCGACACCGGCCGCACCCTCTCGCACGCCGTCCGGCACCTGGAGTCCCGCGGGGCCTTGCGCGTCCGCACCTGCGTGCTCCTCGACAAGCCGTCCCGCCGCGTCGTGCCGTTCGAGGCGGACTACGTCGGGTTTCCCGTTCCGGATGTCTTCGTCGTAGGCTACGGCCTCGACTACGACCACTACTACCGCGACCTCCCCTGGATCTCCAAAGTGACCTTCACCGGCTGAGAAGGAGCCCCGCCATGCAACTCGTCTACACCCGCCCGGATGGAACCGAGGCCGTCGTCCCCGTCGAACGCTGCCCCTTCACCATCGGCCGCAGTCCCGACGCGGACCTCCGGCTCGAGAACGAGTTCGGCGGCGTGTCGCGCCTGCACTGCCGGATCGTCGAGATCGAGGACGGCTACGGCATCGAGGACCTCCGGTCGCGAAACGGCACGGTGGTCAACGGACAGGTGACCCCCGCGTGCCTTCTCAGCGACGGCGACGTGATCGAACTGAGCCTCTGCCGCCTGGTGGTCCGCGACCGCCGCGCCAAGGGCGTCCAGACGATCATGATGGAGGTCGGCCAGGAGATGGAACAGGGCGCGGGCTACTCGACGATGCTCCGCGGCTTCGTCAGCGAGGCCTCCAAGGGCGGAAAGCCGAAGCCTCCGAAGGCCTGAACGCAACGACCCCCGGGACCGGGTCCCGGGGGTCATCGCCTTCCGTCAGGGACGGATCAGAACCGGAACAGCAGGCCGGCGTTGATGCCGAGGCCGCCGAAGTCGATATCGACCGGAAGATCGACGTCATCGATGACGATGGAGTCGTACTCGGCCAGCAGGTACTTCACCTCGCCGAAAACCCCGAAGTTCGGGTTGAACATGATCTGCAGTCCCGCGACGGCGAAGAAGCCGAACACGTCGTCGGGATCGATGTTCGGTTCGAGACTCGAGCCGAGCGCGACGTCGCTCTCGTACTCCGGGAACACGTAGTAGCCGCCGCCCGCGCCGACATAGACCTTGAGCACGTCGCCCAGCGGGATGCCGAGCGTCAGGTTCCCCTCCACGCTGGCCATGTACGAATCCCTCGCAGCCTCGTCCCCGTAGTCGGTCAGGCCGCCCAGCCGCACCTCCACGCCGAGGGCTTCGACGATGTCCGCCTGGAGCTTGAGTCCGCCGCCCATGCCCGGGTCGTCGTAGTCGCCCATGTCCATGTAGCTGCCGTACACGCCGAAGCCGCCGCCCGCCATGGCCGCCATGGAACTCAGAGCGATGGCCGAGATCACTGCACTCAGTTTCCTCATGTCCCACTCCTTCGCCTGTAACGGACATCGCCCCCACGGCGACGCCTCTTCGTGGGAAGATCATACACCAAGCCGATCCCGCGGCAAGTGTTCGTGATCACCGCAGGAAGCCGGCGAGGACGACCGCGGCGGCGCTGAGCAGGCCGAAGGGCACCATGAACTGGGCGGTGGCGCCATCGAGCGTGACGAACTCCATCGGATCCCGCGGCGCGTGGCGGCGGCGCGCACGGCCCCAGAGCTTCACCGCCGGGGGAAGGCTGAGGAAGGCGAGCAGGAACGTCCACGGCATCGGCGTCCAGCCGGCCGAGGCGGCGATCCGCGGCACGACGATCATCGCGAGCAGCAGCGCGAAGGGGCCGAAGATCAGCGCGCCGTAGTAGGCCAGCGATCCCCGGTCGCCCAGCAGGCCCGCCACCGAGACGATGCCGCGCTCGCGGTCCGACGCCCGGTCGCGCCAGTTGTTCGCGTGGAGCACCGCGATCACGACGAGGCCGAACGGGACCATCCACACGAACGGGAGCCATGAGAACGAGCCCGTGAAGACCGCCCACGTGCCCAGCGAGATCATCGGGCCGAAGGCCACGAACACCGCGAGATCGCCCAGCGCGACGCGCTTGAGCCCCGTGTAGGCGACCGCCAGCACGAGGCCCGCCGCCGCGACCCGCAGCGGCACCGGTCCGGACACCGAGGCGAGCCACGCGCCGATGATGCCGCCGACGAGGATGAACGCCGCGCCCAGGCCGAAGGTCTGCCGCTCGGTGAGCCACCCGCGCACGACGCTGCCGCTGACCGGGAGCGGCGCGCGGTCCAGCCCGTTGCGGAAGTCCGCGACATCGCTGAGCATGTTCGACGCCGAGTGCACCATCCACACCGCGAGCATCGTCAGCGCCAGCCGCCCCCCGTGGAGCGGCGCCCCGCCGTACACGACCGCCATCGCCGCGCCCATCAGAACGGGCACGACGGAGATCGGGGTGCCCCACGGCCGGCAGGCCGTCAGCACGCGCACGGGCAGCGAGGGCATCGACGCGGCGGACGCGGGGGTGGAGCTCATGGCCGCCACCATACCGCCCCGGCGGCACGCGCGCAAACGACGCGTCCCCCGGAACGCGAAGGGCCGCGCGACGCCCGGCGCCGCGCGGCCCCTGCACCCCGCACCGGCCTACAGCGCCGGCGGCTTCGGCAGTCCTTCGATGGACTTCAACGACTTCGCCATCTCGTCCGGCGACATCAGGTAATTCGTCAGCTTGCCCGCGAGATAGGCGTCGTAGCCCGTCAGGTCCATCAGCCCGTGCCCGGACCAGTTCATGAGGATGACCTTCTGCCTGCCCTCCTCCTTGGCGCGCTTCGCCTCGCGGATCGTCGCCGCGATGGCGTGCGAGGTCTCGGGCGCCGGGATGAAGCCCTCCGTCCGCGCCCACAGCATCGCGCTTTCGTAGCACTCGAGCTGCGGCAGCGCCGCGGCCTCGATCAGGTCGAGGCGCTTGAGGTGCGAGACCAGCGGCGCCATGCCGTGGTAGCGCAGGCCGCCCGCGTGGATCGGCGGCGGCACGAACGTGTGGCCGAGGCTGTACATCGGCAGCAGCGGCGTCATCATCGCCACGTCGCCCGAGTCGTAGACGTAGGGGGCCGCGGTCATGCGCGGGCACGCGGCGGGCTCGGCCGCGATCACGCGCAGGTCCTTCCCGTGGATCTTGTCGCACACGAACGGGAAGCTGATGCCCGCGAAGTTCGATCCGCCGCCGGCGCAGCCGATGACGATGTCCGGATACTCGCCGAACTTCTGCATCTGCTTCTTCGCCTCGAGACCGATGATCGTCTGGTGCATGCAGACGTGGTTCAGCACGCTGCCCAGCGAGTAGCGCGTGTCCTTCGAGGTCACGCAGTCCTCGATCGCCTCGCTGATCGCGATGCCCAGGCTGCCCGGCGTGTTCGGATCCTTCTCGAGGATCATCCGCCCGGTCTGCGTCGTCGGCCCGGGGCTCGGCAGGCACTCGGCGCCCCACGTCTGCATCATCATCTTCCGGAACGGCTTCTGCTCGAAGGAAATCCGGACCATGTAGACGCGGCACTGGAGGCCGAAGAGCTGGCAGGCGAACGAGAGCGCGCTGCCCCACTGGCCGGCGCCGGTCTCGGTCGTCAGCCGCTTGATGCCGAAGACCTTGTTGTAGTAGGCCTGCGGCACCGCGGTGTTCGGCTTGTGGCTGCCGGCGGGCGAGACGCCCTCGTTCTTGTAGTAGATGTGCGCGGGCGTGCCGAGGGCCTGCTCCAGCGCGCGGGCGCGGTAGAGCGGCGACGGGCGCCACATCAGCAGCTTCTCGAGGACCGGCTCCGGGATGTCGATCCAGCGCTGCGTCGACACCTCCTGCTCGATGATGTTCATCGGGAAGACCGGCGCAAGGTCCTGCGGGCCGACGGGCGATCCGTCGGGCTTCAGCGGCGGCGGCATCGGCTTCGGAAGGTCGGCCGCGATGTTGTACCACTGGCGCGGGATCTCGTTGTCGTCGAGCACTGCCTTGATGCGTTCCGTCATGGTGTCCCCCGTTGTTTCAGGTGTCAGGTTTCAGGATGAAGAGCTTGAAGTTGGAGCAAACAGTCCCGCTTCGATGTTGGATGTTCGGTGTTCGATGTTCGGTGTTCGGTGTTCGCCACCGTCTCAGCTCCCCGGATGCTCCGCCGTTCCTCCGCCCTTGCACAGCGGACACTCGACCGGCGGCCACGTGACGGGCGCGAGGGCCAGAAGGCTCAGAAGAGGCACGCCGAACTGCGCCGCGCCGCCGCTGCGGTCGACGAGCACCGCGACGGCGCTGACGATTCCGCCCAGGCCGGTGACGATGTCGATCGTCTCCTGCACGCGGCCGCCGCGCGTCACCACGTCCTCGGCCACGATGAACCGCTCCCCCTTCCCCACCGTGAAGCCGCGGCGGAGAACCAGCTTCCCCTCCTGCTTCTCGGCGAAGATCGAGCGGACGCCCAGCGCCCGCGCCACCTCGTGGCCGACGAAAAGACCGCCCATCGCCGGCGAGATCACGGTGTCGGCGGAGAGGCCGGCCGCGCGGATCTTCTCGACGAGCGAGCCGCACAGGCGGGCCGTGACGACCGGCCACTGCAGGACCTTCGCGCACTGGAAGAACTGGTCGCTATGAAGGCCGGAGCGGAGCGAGAAATGGCCGGACAGCAACGCCTGCGTCTCCCGGAATGCCCCCAGCACCTCGTCCTGCGTCATCATGCGCGTCGTCGTCCCCCGGTTCCCCGGCCTGTGGTCCTTCCAATCCTTGGACGCCCGTCGCGCGGGACCTTCCAATCCTTGGAAACAGGCGCCGATTGTGTCGTTTGCCGGCGAAAGATAAAGCCCAAAATCAACGCTCGTCCGCCCACGGCGCGCCCTGCTGGATCCAGTGGACGATCGAGAGCGTCTCCGCCGCGTTCACCGCCGGCCGGCCGGGGGGCGGCATCGCATCCGGATGCTCCGGAGGCAGCAGGATGCGGCGCGCCAGTTCGCTCTGCGCGGGATCGCCGGGGACGATGCCCGCCGTGCCGGCGGTGACGCCCTGGAACGCGCCGGCCTTCCGGTCGAGCGCGTAGCCGCCCGCCGGGTGCTCGCCGCCGTGGCACTGGAGGCAGTGCTTCTCGAGGATCGGTCGGACCGTCTCGGCGAACACGTCTGCCGGCTTCGGCGCCGGCGACGCGCGCCCGGTGATCGCGGCGATGACGCGCGGCATCGGCTTCGTCAGGTGGCCCTTGCCGTGCGTCACGGCTCCGCCCAGGTGCCCCGCCAGGACGGTGCAGACCACGGTGGCGAACAGCGAAACGGGATAGAGGGCATGCGGCGGGCGGCGGCCGCCGCGCAGGAAGACCGCCACGACCGATGCCGCGGCCGCCGCGGTGCCCATCCATCGATGCGGATCGAGGAGCGCGGCATCGTAGGCGCCGACCGCCGCGAACATCCATCCGAGCCCCGCGGCCACGACCGCCGAGAACGAGCCGAGGTGCAGCAGCAGGAAGGCGCCGTGGCTGGCCCACGTCACCTGGCGCCACCACCAGATCCCCTCGAAGAGGAGGGCGGCGAAGAGAAGCGCGATCGGGAAGTGGAGGACCACGAGGTGATGGCGTCCCAGCAGGTCGAGGATGGCGTTCGGCTCCTTCCGGGGCACCGGCGGCGGCGGCGGCTTCGGAATCTGGATCCGGCCGGCTGCCGCTCGGGCGAACTCGATGCGGCGCGTCAGCCCGCCGGGATCCGCGCCCTGCGAGGATACGCGCGCCGCGACGGTGCCCAGGATCGAATCGAGTTGTGCGGCCTTGAGCGTCAGCAGCCCCTGCTCCAGCGACTCGATGCGCGCGGCCGCGGCAT
>Ga0194126_10001681_pt1 | contig 36838 bp, 41 predicted proteins | sample TA2KigC150mmetaG_FD_148641 | JGI IMG/M metagenome (GOLD analysis project Ga0194126, IMG submission 148641) | Freshwater microbial communities from Lake Tanganyika, Tanzania - TA2015035 Kigoma Deep Cast 150m | ecosystem: Environmental > Aquatic > Freshwater > Lake | place: Tanzania: Lake... | reverse complement strand
GGGATCAGGTTTGCTGCCACCGAAACGACCCCATTGCCCCCTGCCTCGATTAGATCAACCGTCATATTGTCATCGCCGCAGAGTACCACGAACTGCTCCCGGCGCAACCCGAGCAGGTTCTTCATCTGCTCCAGGCTGCCAGAGGCTTCCTTTACCCCGACAATATTGGGGTTCTCGTTCATCAGGCGCAGGAGCGTTTCATTCTCTACGTTTACCCCGGTTCGCCCCTGAATGTTGTAAACGATACAGGGGATTGATACCGATTCGGCAACCGCCTTAAAGTGCAGGTAAAGGCCTTTCTGGGTCGGTTTGACATAGTAAGGATTAACCACCAATACGGCATCTACCCCGGATTGCTCGGCGTGCTGTGACAGCTGAATTGCTTCGATGGTGGCGTTGCTGCCTGTTCCGGCAATCACTGGCACCCTCCCGGCGGCATACTCAACGGTAAGGGCGATTACCCGGTCGTGCTCATCATGTGAGAGAGTTGAACTTTCACCTGTTGTGCCGCAGGGCACCAGCCCATCGATACCGGATTCAATCTGAAACTCTACCAGCCGTTTAAAGGCCCCGATGTCAACAGCACCGGTCGAAGTAAAGGGCGTTATCAGTGCTGTATGTACTCCTCTGAAAATATCATTAATGGTACTCAACCTAACTTCCCCCAATCACGGCCTGCATCAGATCGTCGATGTTATACAGGCCTTTTTTATTAACAATCCACTCGGCTGCCAGCAGCGCACCCTCGGCAAAACCGGACCGGTCGCGGGCAGAATGTTCAATGGAAATCGTATCAATCTCACTGTCAAAAACCACGCGGTGAATCCCAGGCACCTCGCCAACGCGGGAGGAAGAAATGTGCAGATCTTCTGCGCAGAGCGGTTTTTCCGGGTTGCCGGTAATAATCCTCATTTTACGGCTTAGCGCATCAAGTAAGATGGCGCCGATCATCTCGGCCGTTCCCGAGGGGCTATCTTTTTTCTGGCTGTGGTGCACTTCGCTAACCAGCACATCGTACTGCTCAAAGCGCTCCATCAGACCGGCAGCCGCTTTAACCAACTGAAAAAAGATGTTTACGCCTAAGGAGAAATTACCGGACCAGATCAAACCGGTACCCGCCCGGTTAACGATCGTAGCCACCTCGCTCAGTCGGTCATACCATCCGGTCGTGCCGATTACTACCGGCAGCTGAAGTTCTCCATATAGTGTTACGTTATCAACAAGCGTCTGTGGATCGGTAAAGTCAATTATAACATCAAGTGGCAGTATTGCAGAACTAATCTCGCGGGAGGTGATCTCTTCTGCATCACTGGAAGGATCAATGACCGCGGCTACCTGGTGCCCTTTCTCCAGGGCTTTTTGCCTGATCATTTTGCCCATCTTGCCATAGCCGGCTATCCCAATTTGCATCATTTAACAACTCCTATCGTCTATGACCCTGCATAATATTGAATCATCAAGTAATAGTGTATTTTGTTAATTGGTTGGTATTAATAAGTTCTTTTAAATTCTTCCTACTTTCATAATTTCCTGCCTGTGGCCCGATTAATCCGACCAATTGCAGGGCAAAAGCTAAAGTCCTTTATTGACGCTATCCGGATTAAGCCGTTATAATGACCGAAGTCAGTAAAATAAACAGGTGATCGAATGAGCACAGATGAATTTAGGTACAGCAAAAAGACTAACCTTGATAGCGAGCAGAATGAAAAAAGCAGACGGTTCGCTCTTGAGGAACTCTGCAAACAGCTGAGGAATAAGCTTAAAACGCGCACCCCTCACCAGGTGGCCGACTATGCTGCTTTAGGAATCAACGAAGAGGCGGGAGCTATCTCCTTGAGTGGTGTGCTGCTGACAAAAGAATACCTGATCAGCTGGCCCACTTTAAGCATAGTTGACGCAAGCGGACAACCTGCCTCTCTGCAAACTGAAGCGCTATGGCTGCATTACCTAGAGAGGGCTGACGGCCACCCTCTGGCCGGACGATGGGTTAATTTAAGTGAAATCGGCGGTCTCTTCTACCAGCAAGCCTTCCAGGGTTACTGTGGTGATGAACTGGCAGCAGCCTGGCAGGATGACATCAGGGGGCTGGCCGCAAGGTGCCATGAAGCAGGTGGCTGGGAACTTAAAGGATTGGGAGATTTAGCCTTCGAATGGCGGGTTTTGCCCCGTCTGCCGCTTTGCCTCTGTTACCGTTTGCCGAAGGGGACAATAAAGGCCTGGGCGACAATGCTCTTCGACGCTGCAGCCGATCATTATGTAGCGGCAGATGTAGCCGCCACGGTTGGGAAACAGCTAGCCGACCGCCTCAAACCAGCCTAACCTGATGAAATTTAGTGATCCCGAGGAGGCAGTATCCCTGACAGCAGAAATCAGAGCGACAGAGCGGAACAGCTGGAAAAACTGGGCTTATTTCTACGGATCTGTCTTCTTCTTTATGGCCAACCTTTTTGCGGTTATCGCCACTTTTCCGGCATACAGCCTATCGATCGGCAGCACCCCTTTTCAGTCAGGCCTCCAGAACACAGTATTTGGCCTATCCGCTGTTATATTCAGGCTGGTCTTAGGACCGGTCATGGATCAAAAGGGAGCCAAGCCCCTAATGCTTTTTGGTGCTTTTACTTTTGCCACTACCCCTTTGATCGTAATGCTCGGTTCAACATACTGGTTATTACTCTTTGCCCGCATCTACCAGGCTCTCGGGCTGGCCGTTTTTTTGCCGGGTATTTCAACCATGGTTGCCGAACTGGCACCGGCTAAACGCCTGGGCACCTACCTCGGCAGCCTGAGAATCTTCTTTAATTTAGGATTGCTGGTCGGGCCGGCGACGGCAATATTCTTAATTGACAACTACGGTTATAACAGCTGGTTTGCGGTCAGCGCCATTGTGGGAGCTCTATCGCTGCTGCTGCTGGCATCGGTCAAACCGGGGGAGAGGACTATTACGGTAACCGCCATGATTGGCAGTCTGAAAAACTATGCTGAAGCACTTCAGGTTAAAGTTCTCTATCCAATTATTGTTGGCATTGCCCTCTTGTCAACAATCTACAGCGCAATTATTTCATTTACCGCCCTGCACATCAAAGAGCCGGCAGCCGGCGCAACAGCCGCTCATTTTTTTATGATTTTTGGGGTAGCGGGCATTATCGGAGCCCTTTCGGCCGGTGCTTTATCCGACCGGGTTGATCGCTCACGAATTGCCTGGCCGCTGATGTTTTTCCTGGGTCTTGGGACAATCCTCTTTGCTTTTATCGATCTTCACCCGGCACTGGTGATCATCTGTGCGATCATCCTCGGGATAAGCACTCAGGGCAGCTCTCTCGTTTTTGCTGCCTGGTTGCTTGACCTGGCCAAACCTGGTTTAAGAGCAACAACCGTTAGCATCCAGGAGAACACCATCGATATTTTCTTTGCCTTCGGTGCCCTTTTCTTTGGCCTGGCCGCCCAGGGTCCGGGTTTAAGCAGTGCCTTTTTAACGGTCGGCCTCATCATAATTTTTTCAATCATGCCTTTAGGATTGATCACAAAAAAATTATCTGCTTTTTAACCCTACTAAACCTGAACCGGGAACCATAAAAAAGGCTTTTTAACGGTCGAACAGGACCAGAAATACGCCGTCCTCATCTTTGCGTCCCCTGACCAACTCACAGTGCCTGAGCACTGCAACCTGTTTGTTTAACTCCCATTCCGGCAGATCGAGTTCTGCCATTACCTCGGCACGACTTGCCCGGCCTTTACGCTTGATTAGCTCGTAGATCTCTTTCTGTATTTCAAGCAAGCCCTCCGTGCCGGTCTGGCCGGTTGCCTGACGGTGCTTTTTAGCCAGATGAGTTGCAGCAACATCACAGGTTTTCGGCGCCTGCATCGCACCCATATAACAATCTTCACAAAGATCCTGACCATGGAAGTTATAGCTATCTTCCGGTTTTACGCTTACTTTACATCTTACACACTCGATCTCCATCATCATTCTCCTTTCTGCTCTCTAATTATAGCATTACCTGACAGGAGCAGTTATTAGTTACCTGAATAATCTTCGGATATAAAAAAGGAAGTTTGACTTTCATGCAGAATAATTTAAGAATAGCATTTTATAGTTCAAAGGGAGGTTTTTTAAATGAGTGCTATCGGCGGTCATATTCAGTCAGCCGACTGGAAAGCAGAAAAACATGTGCCGGTAATTGAAGTAAAGGGTCCCGTTAAGAAAGGGGAGCCCTTCCAGGTTCAGCTCAGTGTGGGAGCAGAAATTGCCCACCCCCATACCACTGAGCACCACATTCGCTATATTCAGTTCTATTTCAAGCCCGAAGGTGAAAAATTTATCGTTCATCTTGGTACATTTAACTTTGAAGCTCATGGGGAATCAGCAGAAGGGCCCAATACCGGCAGCGCTAAGTGTGAGCCGAAAGTGACGGCAACCATAACTCTTGAGAAACCGGGTGAACTGGTTGCTTTAAGTTACTGCAACATCCACGGGCTCTGGGATAACAGCGAAAAGGTTTCATTAGCTTAAGCTCTTTTGCTGGAAAGGCTAATACGGTTTTTCACTTAGAACCTCTTAAGTGAGAGGTGATAAGTTGGAAGTGGGAGAAGGTCAAAACCTTTTACACCCCCACCTTGACCCTCCCCCCTCAAGGGGGAGGGGGAGCTTTGTTAGGATGTGATTATGTTGAACTGGTTTGAAGTAACCATGCTGGGGTTGCTGGCAGGAGTAATCGGCACCGGAGCAGGCGGTTTGCTGTCGATATTCGTTAAAAAACCGACACCGCGTTTTACCGGAACCATCCTTGCTTTTGCAGCAGGGGTTATGCTCGCTATTATCTTTGTTGAATTAATTGATGAATCAATTGCTTCTAGCGGTCACTGGGCGGCGATTGGAGGATTAGCTTTCGGAATGGTGGTCTTCTACCTGCTGGACCATTATCTGCCGCACCGGCATACAGTAACAGAAGAAGAAACTATCTTCAGCGGCTACCTGAAAAAGGGGACCCTGCTCGCCCTTGGCATTGGGTTGCATAACCTGCCGGAAGGTTTAGCTATCGGCACCGGTTTCGTCGGCTCTCAGGAGCTTGGCTTTTCGCTGGCTATTTTAATTGGCGTACACAATATCCCCGAAGGGATGGCTGTCGCTGCACCGCTTAAGCAGGGAGGCTTTAGCTTCCCCAAGGTTCTGGCCATCACCCTATTGGCTGGAGTGCCCATGGGTTTAGGAGCACTGGTTGGTGCACTTATTGGCAGCATTTCGGTTTTTGTGCTGGGCCTCTCACTAGGGTTTGCGGCAGGGGCGATGCTTTATATCGTTTGTGATGAGTTGATTCCCGACGCTTATGAAAGCGCCGGCGCCCACTTATCCATATTCGGTATTTTTGCCGGCACCATCCTGGGATTGCTCTTCATTGCCTTGTTATAATTTTACGGATCACCTTAGTTGCGAACCGGTTGCTGCACGAGCACCTGTTGTTGTACGGAACCGAACTTGACCTTAATAGTGGAAACAGTTATCATTATTAGCATGTAATAAATATAGAAAGAAATTTGGGATGCCAACATGGTTAATAAGCATAAGTACAAGCGTAGCAGACAACGGGAGCGAATCTATAGTTTGCTTTGTACCACTGATACTCACCCCACTGCCAACTGGATCTACGACGAACTTAAAAAGGATTTTAACAACCTGAGCATGGGTACAGTTTACCGGAATATCAATATTTTGATTGATCAGAAGAAGGTCCAGAGGCTTGAGGCCGGAAGCAGTTTTGACCGATTTGATGGTAATGTTGAAACACATTACCACTTTATCTGTGAAGATTGCGGCAGGATAGACGATTTGCCGCACGAGATTTTTACTGAGCTCAACTCAATAGTTAACGAAAAAACCGACTTTCTGGTTGATAAGCATCGTCTGGATTTTTATGGAGTTTGTTCTTCCTGCAAAGGTCACTAAGCAGTTGAACATTTTTAGGCACAAAAAAAGGGGGTATCATAAGTGATAACCCCTTTTCCAATTTTCGACTATTTTCGACTTAGATAGGAACTACGTTCGCTGCTTGTTTGCCGCGATCGCCTTCGACTGTTTCGAACTCTACACTCTGTCCTTCTTCGAGGGTTTTGAACCCTTCGCTCTGAATAGCAGAAAAGTGAACGAATACGTCAACGCCTTCTTCGCTTTCGATGAAACCATAGCCCTTGTCCGGATTAAACCATTTTACCTTACCCTGCATGCATAAATCTCCTTTAAAATTTGATTTGCTTGAAAAGCGGATCTACCTGAATCACCTTGCCTGTGTTCCTCACCGGAGGGCTTAGTTCTTTTCAGTTCTTAACCTACTTTTCAATACCGGTTACGACTATAACATAGAATAATTAATAATGCAAGTAAAAAAATGTGTCGATGCCCTTTTTAACCCCGTCAGATCCTTTTTTCAAAAAAAGTTACAGGGTAATAACCCTGTAACAGTGGTAGGAGGTTAGGTCTTCAAGTTGCTTCCCCTATTTATTCAAGCTCAAAATCAAATTTCCTGCATAAATTTTATAATTTTTAATATACAAATTTATTTGATTATCGTTAGTCCTAATTAGCTGAAGGGGGAAAAGTAGATAAATAAAAATGCGGATCACTTCTTTACTACTGTTTTGTGATCAGGACAGCTAGTGTGGTTAACAATTACCGCCTGCCTGGCGGAATCGTACATCACCCAGAGGTATACGGCGATCAAACCGAGACCACGAGTAAAAAACCAGGCTGCGACTGCAATTAAGAACCAGAGCAGCCCTTTACTGAATTGGCCGATGTACATGTAACCTGCACCCGGAAAAATGAGGTTGATTAAACTAGTTAATATCGGATCTTTGCGAAAACAGGTGCCTTCATTGGTAATCTGATCCCGGTACCGGGCCTCTTCAAGAGCAACTGCTTCGGGATCAATAAGAGAACGGCAGTAGCGGCATTTAACGGCGAAGCTGATGATCTCTTCGCCGCAGTATGGACAGCGCTTATATTCAGGAGCATTAGCGTTGTTGCTTAATTCAGGTTTGCCTCCACAACCCCAGGTAGTGCACCCACCGGTTTTTTCCCAACAGCGAGCATGATAGTTACGCATGCATAATCTGCAACGTACCGAAAGATCGTTGGGTCTGAGTTCCTGGCCACAGGTGCTGCAAAAGTTTTCTTTCATCATAAAAACCTCCGCGCTAATTATAGCACATCTAGCTTTGCTGATTGTCATGATGCTCTTTCTGACCCTGTTAGCTGAAGTCTAAAATCTCCGAATAAATCAAATAATACTTGCTCTTTAGACTACCATGGATGATAATTAGGACAATACCGTTAAACGGGAGTTGACCTGAAATGGAAAGTAGAGATGTAGCCCAAGCGGCGATTAGCATTGCCATGACCCCTACACGCGAAGCAGAGATGGAGCTAAAAACAATACACCTGGATCTGGGCATCCAATCGCTTGCTGTCGACTACGGAGGAGAATTTTTAAGCTCTCTGCAAAAAGTGGTGGAAAGGGCCGTAGTTGCCTCCAAGCGGGAAAAATTAATCGATGACTCAAGCCATTCAGACGGCGCTGTGGCCGGGGCTACCCGCGAGGCTTAGTGCAGATCATGCCAAAAGCCCTTGGTTTGAATGTGGGTGGTAAAGTTGGCATAGCCCGGGGTGGCACTCATATCGCCGTTGCTATCTTTTTTGGCATCGGGCTACTGCACCGCAACGATATCGCCATCGGTCTCGGCCATCGGGTGGTCTGATCTAAACCCCTGATTATTGCCCTGGCAGACTTAGAGGTATTTTTTTCTCACATCAGGAACCAGAGCAGTAATTGGCTTGTCAGTAGATCAAAAGGAGGGTTATAAAATGTCAACAAGAAAAACGGTTTTAGGAATAACGCTGCTATTGATCATCTGCCTCTCTGGATTACTGCTTAGCTCTTGCGGGTCTACCTCAGAAATGGATTCGAGTGAAGTTTCATATGATTATGCCGAGGATAGCTACGAATCAGCGCCCTCTGCCGGAATGGACGAAGGAACAGCTGAATATGGCCATACCGAGGTTAAAAGGGTTGACGGGGTTGTCGGAGAAAGCGCGCTACGCTATGTTATCCGCAATGGATCAATTGATTTAACGGTTCAAAATACCAGGGAAACAATAAAAAGCATCCAGGAGCTGGTTTCTGCTGCCGAAGGCCTGATCAGCTATTCTTATGTTTATGAAATCAGGGAAAACATTTACGGAGCTAACCTGACGATCCGTGTGCCGCAGGAGCGTTTTGATTCCATGATGACCCAGCTTGAACCTTTGGGTAAAGCGGCTAACATTCAAACCGGTCAGGACGATGTTACCATGCAGTACGTAGACCTCGAATCTCGGCTAAACAACCAGAAAGCCCAGGAAGCCAGACTGGTTGAAATCCTGGAGATGGCCAACAATGTTGAGGAAGTATTGGAGGTTGAAAGAGAGCTCTACCGGGTCCGGGGCGAAATTGAATCAATGACCGCCCAGTTCAGGTATTTATCTGACCAGGTTAATTATTCCACCATAGAAGTCAGCATAAAAGAAGAGATAGATCCCACCCAAAACATTTCACCAGGCGCTTTTGACAAATTCGGAGAAAGACTGCTTCAGTCTTTCATCGGTGGTGTTAACTTTGTCTTCAGGGCTATTTCATCAGTTGCCGTCGCACTGGTAGCACTGCTTCCGGTAATTATCCTACTTGGGGTTATCGGCTACCTGATCTTGATCATAACCAGAAAAGCAACCCGTAAAAAGAAAGCTGCCGTGGAAGAGAAAAAACAGTAATCGAGAAAACTAGATAGAAAAGATGCGAGGAACTGATCTACTGATCAGTGCCTTGCATCTTTTTACAGGTTCAGGCTATCTTCATCCGGGATCTCTTCCTGCTCAAAAAGGTTGACGGCTTTTCGCAGCAGCTCGAGCAACTGTGTTCTCTCTTCTTCTGAGACTTTAGCCAGATAGAGAGCCAGCAATAGGTTTCTTTTTTCTTCCACCTCGCCCAGGAGTTTAATCCCTTTGGGCGTAATAGTAATTAAAACCTGACGGCGATCTTTTTCGTGCCGCTGACGGGTAACAAGACCCATCCGGTGCAGACGGTTGATCAGCGCCGTCACAGCGCTTAAGGTAACACCCAGCATATGGGCAAGGAAAGAAGTATTACAAGGCCCTTTACGCAGCGCTCGCAATACAATAAACTGGGTATCAGTTATCTCGTCCACCGTGTAACGGTTATGAAGGACTCTAACCCTGTAAATTAAGCGGCTGAAAATATGATCCAGCTCTTTGATATATTCAATCAAACTGTTTTCGCTGATTGGTTACCGCTCCCGTTCAGATATTTCTAAACGTAAACTGTTAAATGGTTTAATTATTTATATCACTGCCTGCCCCACTGGTCAAGACTGTTTGGTCTTTCGGCAATCTTTACCTTGTGAGCTGTTTTGATATATATACCAATAGCCAGTATAGATAATCGACATAATCGACCCAGGGAGTTTCTGATGTATAACCAGGGAAACGAAAAACGCTATTACTGTGGTGCTTTATTATCAGGCTTGATTTTGATTCTGGCCTACCCGCCCTTCGATCTCGGTTTTGTGGCTTGGGTGGCTCTGATTCCGCTAATCGCCTGCGCTTTTGTATTGCCACCGGCAAAGGCTTTCATAGCCGGTTTCCTTTTTGCTTTGCCTTTCAATCTCTACCTTAATCTCTACCTTAGTAAAGTTCTCTTCCCCCACCTCGGATTCGTCTTGGGGCTGACAGCCATGATTGCCCTAATTATTTACTTAAGCCTGTTTTACGGTCTTTTTACTTTAACTGCCAGTATTATAAGCCAACAGGGAAAAGCCTGGTTTACCATGCCGGCGGTGCCGGCACTGTGGTTGATGGCGGAATTTTTGCGCTCATTGGGCTTTATGGCTTACAATGTTGGCTACCTCGGGTACAGCCAATGGAATTACCCCGCGCTACTTGGCATCGCCGCGCTTTATGGCTACTGGGGACTGCCCTTTGTAATGGTCTATTTCCAGACTGCACTGACGATGCTTTGGCGAAGAGAGCTAAAAAATGAGCTCGTCCTGGCAGGCCTGGTTTTTTTTCTGCTCTTGATGAACGCCGGTCTTTTTGTACCAGGTCTCTTTGGCGTAGAAAAGGGCGATCAGATTCTTAATACTGTGCTGATCCAGGGCAACAGCATGCCTGAAGAGATCATGGCCGGTGAAAAAGAGCTGATCGGCAGGCGCTACTTAAATCAGACCCGACAGGCGCTGGCCCTTAACCAGGAAATCAACCTGGTAGTGTGGCCAGAGACTGTTGTAGACCTTGATTTCAGGCAGCAGATTGAGCACTACCACCTGCTGACCGACACGGAGGATAGCTTTCCGCTACCGCTGCTCTACGGTGCACGAACCCGCTATCCGGATCAGCTGTTCAATTCTATTCTTTTTTACCAGCCGGGAGAGCGACAGGTACCTCTTTATCACAAACAGCGATTGGTACCCTTTGTCGAGTTTTTCCCTGCAGAACAGTACCTAAACCGAATTTTACGCCTTAATATACTGCTGGGCAGTTACAGCCCCGGAAATGAATTAACTATATTTAAAGTTGATTCAGTCAGACTGGCCGGGGTAATCTGCTTTGAATCTTATTTTGGCGATCACACTCGGCTTTTTGCCAAACGCGGGGCGGAGCACCTATTTGTTCTAACGAACGATAACTGGTTTGGCGGCAGTATCGGACTGGAGCAGCATGCCCAGGCCGGGGCAATCCGGGCGGCAGAAATGGGCATCGGCATAACCCAGGTCGCCAACAGCGGTATTACCATTTCCTTTGACTTCCTGGGCAGAGAGCTATTCCGAACCGACAAACAGGTGGAAGATACGGTGGTTGTTTCGCTACCGCTCACTAACCGGAAAACTCTTTATAGATTATGGGGCGATTACTTTCCCGCCTTTTGGGCCCTATTTCTGGCTGCCGGACTAATCAGCATTTACTTGTCAAAGCACACCGGTCAAAAGGGTGGAAGCAAGCGCATGTAAAAACTTAAGCCCTGCCTTTAACGAAGGAATCCCCTGATGATAACAACCGGAGTACCGGCATCGGCCGAACCACTGACCAGGTCAGCTAAGCTGGCCAAAACATCTTCCATTTTGCGTGGCGTAGTTCCTTCCTTAGCTAGTGCATCTTGCGGAAGATCCCGCCTGGTCCGTTCAGCCATAATTTCTTCTATTTCGGCAGCGTTCTTTTGCTCATCATGAAAGCATTGATCGGCAAGAAACTTATATTTCAGACCTTCCCGGAAACAATCAAGACCGCCTGTTGCCGCAAACGCAGCACGGGGATCCGCCAGTTCATAAATGCCGCTCGATGGATCAAGGTATGCTCCATCACCATAGATCATTACTTCTACAGCAATGCCAAGCCTGCTTTTTACCTCTGACTGCAGCTGTACGACCACTTTTTGCCCGTCGCGGGGTGCAAGTTTAAGACGCTCGCCGGCTGACATATTGCTGCCCAGCAGTCCCCACTCCGAGCGGGCTTCGCCCTCATTGCAGATCTGATCTAAGGTAATACAGTTATCATACCACCCGGTGATCTGCTCTAAGGTTTTTTGCCGCCGGTGAATATCGGCAGCAATAATGCCATCAGGCCCGTATTCAATTGACTGTAAAGGGTTATTGGAGAGTATAATGGTCGGCACAGCCCCTTCTGAGGCAATAACCTCCCGGTAAAGGTTAATGTAGTCAACACCGGTAAGGGGATGTTTAAAGGTGTGGCCTTTCAGATCATCTTCAGTAATTGGATCTTTGCAAAGGTTAGCCGCAAAATGGGGAGTGATGACAACATTGCCTACTTCATCAGTCGGAAATGAGAGCTGTACCACAACCTCACCTTTCGGCACTGCCCGGGCTATCCCTTTCATGATCATGGAAAAGCGGTTGCGACTGGCAATCGGAAAGATCACCGCAATTTTACTGTCTTCCTTTAATTTCAGTTTTTCGCTTATTTCCTGGGCAATACGATCAAGGTTAACATAGTTGTTCTGTGCCCGGGCCACCACAGATTCTGTAACACAAACAATGTCGCCGTCGGACAGCAAGCCGTCTTCGCTGCACTTAACCAGCGAATCTAATACTTTTTCCACAATATCCATCCCGGGCAAGATAACACCCATCTTTACGCCAAAAGCCATTGGTCCGATATAATCAGGCATTTTTATCAATTTTACTGCCTCCCCCATTAACTGATAGTGATGCTGCTCCGCCAAGCTGTCGTAACGCCTGACGATAGTCGTCCCAGGTATTGATGTTGATAAAAGAGCGCTGCTCTGGATCAAATCTCTTGATCTCTGTTTCATCGATGAAGTGTACTTTTATCTTCGCATAAAAATCTGTTATTTTATAGTTTTCCAGTTGTATCTGCTTTTCGATAACCGCAATGCAGCTGCGGTGATATATGGCATGCAGAGGTTGGTAATACCTGCCGATCCGCGGAATGACAGCATCTTGTCCGGAAGCAAAACCCTCCATATAATCAATCAGCTCAAGGTTGAGATAGGGCATATCGCAAGCGACCACGAACTGATAGGGCAAAGCGGAGGCGTTGAGTCCGGCATGTATACCGCGCAAGGGACTCTTTACCTGATCGACGATCAAATCGCCGGTTATTTTAATCGGGAGTCCTTTGTATAGTTCAGGGCGATCAGTAACCAGGGTGATCTGGTGAAAAGATCTTTTAAGCAGATCAACCATCTTTTCAATCAGGCTCTGGCCATTAAAATCAAGGAGGGCTTTGGGCTGACCTAAACGTTTACTGTCTCCCCCGGCTAATATTATAGCGCCTTTTTCGGCATTGTTTACTGATTCGCCTTTTTTCAAGCGAGTACTCCCTCATTACTGATTATGGCGCCATCATTTCAAGGCGTTTTCTTTCACTGATCAGCACCATGATAATCCCGATTTCATAGAGTAAAATAAGCGGTATAGTCATCGCCACCTGGGATATTATATCTGGTGGAGTAATAATAGCAGACAGAATGAGCATCACCAGCAGGGCTATTTTGCGGTTTCGTTTCAAAAAACCTGAGGTTAAAAGCCCAAGTTTACCAAGAGCCCAGGTTAAAAGAGGCAGCTGAAACACCAGGCCAAACCCTAAATGAAAAGAAAAAACAAAAGATATATACTCACTGACTGTAAAACGTGGTTCCAGTTGATTCGCAGCAAACTGTAGGAAAAAATTTAAGGCCATCGGGAAAACAACATAGTAAGCAAACAATACTCCACTACTAAACAGAACTACCGTTCCAGCCAGAACGAGTAATAAAAAGATTTTCTCCGGCCTGGCCAGTCCGGGAAAAATGAAAGCCAGTATTTCATATATAATTACCGGCGAGGAAAGAACCAGGCCGCTAATCAGGGCTAGTCTTAAGTTTGACATAAAAGCCTCAGGCGGCGATAGGAAGATCAACTGCAGATCATCAAGCGGCCCGGTTAGAATACCACGAATTAAGTTTATGTTAGAAAAGCAAATAATAGCGGCAACAAGCAAAGCGCCTGCTGAAATAAACAGGCGCAGGCGCAATTCTGCAAGATGTTCAAGAACGGGCATTGTGCCGTCTTTGTTTTTACTCACCTTTTTCTGTAAACCTCCCGGCATTCCAAACGCTACCTTCGAAGCCTTCCTGCCCCGTTAAGCTGTACGGCAGGTGCTCTTTATCACTTTTTAGGCTTGGAATTTTGGCCGGCTGACTCATCAGAACCAGAAGCGCCTTTCAGCCCTTCTTTCAGTTCAACTACGCTTTTGCCAATAGCTTTCGCTAACTCGGGCAGTTTGGATGAGCCAAAAATCAAGAGGATAACTGCTAGAATCGCTACAATCTCCCATGGTCCGATTTTACCGAACATTAATAGTCCTCCTCAATCGTGAATCAGTAGTTTTCTTTGTCCTTCAAGTTCATTTTAACATATTCTTGTTTTTAGGTTAACGGTCAACACCAACATATAGTCATTTAATGACAATGATGCCGGCTTTTTCCTCTAACTTTTTTTGTCGCTGTCGCTGTCATCAAGTGAGATTGTGTCTTTCAACTCACTGGTTGCTTTGCGAAATTCTCTTAAGCCGTTACCGATTGATCGTCCGAGTTCCGGCAGTTTAGCCGGCCCGAAAACAATCAGGGCAACAGCCAATATCAATAGGATCTCCCACAGGCCGATTTTTCCGCCAATCAAATGTTTCACCCCCGGGTGAAGCCTGTAACATAAAAAATTAACTTAAGCTCACCGCTACTTATTATAGCGCAAAGCACCATAAATTACGACCTTAATTTTTACTTCATCTTCGACACTAATTATTTTCCCTGCCGGCCAGGCCGATGACTGAAAAAAGAAGTGGGGCGAGCAAGGTCACCCAAATACCCCCCAGGGCATAGCGGATAAACCCAAGTGGCTTAATTGCTGAGGGCAATAACCCGCCAAGGCCGACGATTATGCCGAAGAGGACAGCCAGCCCAATGATCACCTTAATGATTTGCTTGAACAGCGGCGCCTTGACTAAAGTCTTGATTTTTTCTTTCTCCAAAACATAACCGAAAGAAGCACCCGCCAGGTAGCCAAGCACTTTCGGCGGATCAGCTCCCGGCAGTACAAAGAGCAGCACGACGGGGATGATGATCGATGCTGCCAGTAAAGATGGCATCGATAATTTCTCGAGCAACCCTTTTTCATAAAGCAGGGCACTCAGCCACAGAAAAAGTAGTAAAAAAGGGATACCAAAAGCCAGGCCGCCAAGGATATCACCTAAAAAATGATAACCAAGGACCATACGTGAAAAACCGATTAATACCACTGCTGCTACAGCCCAGATCCAGTATCCTCTCTTCTTCAGACGTGCCGCCAGGTATGGCCAGACTGTAACTGCGGTTAGTGTATGACCGCTGGGAAAAGCGTAACTTCCCGGAGGATGAGTAACCCCTTCAATCGCTGGACGCTCCAGCAGAGTTAGGTCCTTGATTAGATTGCTGTAAGTAGCCGCGGATAAAAGCATGAAGGCACCCCAGAAGCCTAAGCTTTTACTGACGCACCAGATTATAATACCAAAAAAGATCATAAAGAACTGATCGTCTCCGATGAAGGTAAACACCCTGAAAAATAGTTCAACTGGCACGCTGCGCCACTGCTGCAGGGCGGCAATCAGCTCCAGACTCCTGGTCTGCGGCCAAGCCATAATTAAAATCAGGCCGGCAACCGCGGCCATTGCCAACAAGATTTCGATCCATAGCTGCTCACGTTTTGGATCTTCGGAGAAAAACGGTCTTTGTAAGGCCGGTAACTCCATCGTTAAAAACTCCTCTCCAGATAAGTTTTTTTGAAACTCGATCATCCAACTAATCTTTTTCTATCTCGTCTAACAACGCTCTTGCCTGTCCGTAAAGCAGCCTGGGCACCATTAGAGTAACTTCGTACGCCAGGCCACCGATAACCCGCATCGCACCTGTATAGGGGCTGCTGTCTTCCCTGCGAACCGGGATACCGTGCTCCGCCATCAGCCCACTGATAATTGCGGCTTCCAGGTCACTCTCTGCTTCAACCAGCATCACCCATTCTTCCTGCATAATAAGCCATTCACCCCTCACCAGGCAACATATTATTAGCCCTATTAATTCTGGTTGACTTAACATTAATCCTGCCTATGTCTTTTCCGATCAGGACTCTAAATATTAAATATTTATTAAGGTCCCTGTAAAGTAATAAATCCTCTTTACAAAAGGGAAGTAAGTTATTAGTATTAAGGCATGATTTAAATTGAAAGCAGAGTTTTGAATTCAAAGCCTCTTGGCCTTTTGTGAAAGCATTTTAACGGAGGTGATGCCCGGAAGGGTAGCTGCAACTGTTGCAAAGGTTTCATAAAAAACAAGGGGGTAATGAAGTTGAAAAAATTGACTGTTTTATTGCTGGTTTTCTTCTCCGCCGCTCTTCTCTTCAGTGGTTGCGGCACTGACAGTGAGACCGGTGAGACAGATGACACCACACCCGGCGAAGAGATGGTTCTGACCTATAACGTTGGTACCGAGCCGGAAACGATGGATCCACACCTATCCACTGGTTTACCGGAAGCGACAATCATGCTGCAAATTTACGAAGGTTTAACAAGACTGAACGAAAACAGCCTGCCGGATCTAGCCCTGGCCGAATCGGTTGAAATCAGTGAAGATGACCTGGTCTATACCTTCCAATTGCGTGACGGTTTAGTCTGGTCAAACGGCGAACCATTAACAGCTGAAGACTTCGAGCTTTCCTGGAAGCGTTCTCTTGATCCTGAACTGGCCGCTGACTACGCTTATATGCTTTATTACATTGGTGGCGCTGAAGCATATAACAGCGGTGAAGGTACAGCTGATGACGTAATGGTCGAAGCACTGGATGATAAAACACTCCAGGTCACTTTGGAAGCTCCTACTCCATTCTTTCTTTCCCTCTGTGCGTTTAAAACATACTACCCGCTCTACCAGCCGGCAATCGAAGCCGATGCTGAAGGATGGCACCTAAGCGCCGACACGATTATCGGCAACGGTCCGTTCAAGATGGTAAGCTGGGCACAGGGAAAAATGGAATTTGTACCAAATGAAAACTACTATGACGCCGATGCAGTTATTCTGGATCGCCTTTTCTTTACCATGATCGAAAATGAAAGCACCGAACTGACCATGTTCGAAACTGGGGAGATTGATGTTACTCATACCGTTCCCGGTCCGGAAATTCCAAGATTGCAGGAAACCGGTGAGTTGTATATCTTCCCCGAATTCGGCACCTACTATTATATTTTCCAGGTTGAAAAACCACCCCTCGATGACATCAATGTCCGTAAGGCCCTGACACTGGCCATCGACCGGGAAGCGATCGTTACTAACATAACCCAGGGAGGCCAGTTGCCGGCCTATGCCTTTGTTCCCAGTGGGATTCCTGAGGTTGACGGCATGGACTTCCGGGCCAATGGCGGGGATTACTTCGCCTATGATCCTGAAATGGCGCAGCAACTGCTGGCTGAAGCAGGTTATCCGGGAGGGGAAGGATTCCCCACGGTGGAGATCCTCTATAATACCTCTGAAATGCACAAGTTGATTGCCGAAGCAATCCAGGAAATGTGGAAACAAAATCTCGGTATCGAGAATGTGACCCTGACCAACCAGGAATGGGGTGTCTACCTGAATACCCGCGACGAAGGTGATTTCATGATTGCTCGCGCCGGTTGGATCGGCGATTACCTTGACCCATTCACCTTCCTCGATATGTGGGTTACCGATGGAGGCAACAATAACTCACGCTTTAGCAATGCAGATTATGACAGATTGTTAACCGAAGTCAGGATGGTTGATGATGAGGTTCAGCGTATGGAAATGATGCACCAGCTTGAAGATATTTTCATGGAAGAGATGCCGATCTGCCCGATTTATTACTACACATTACCAATGATGATCAAGGATTATGTAAAAGGGTATATGAAGGCTGCAGTTAGCGGCATCGACTTTAAAACTGCATATATTGAAAAGTAAAGCTAAACTGAATCATTGAACTGCTGAGGTATACCGGAGGCTTTCGCAATCTCCGGTATACCTCTTATTTAGGGATGGAGGTGCCCGCCAAAATGCTCGCCTACCTGACAAAGCGCATGTTTCATACAATCCTGGCCATTTGGATTGTTATAACCATTACTTTCATCTTTATGCACGCTATCCCAGGCGGACCTTTTCAGAGAGAAAAAGCAATTCCGGCCACAATCAAAGCCAATATCGAAGCCCGCTATAAACTTGATCAACCGCTCTACCTACAGTATGTTGATTACTTAGGAAATGTTGTCAGAGGCGATTTAGGTCCCTCTTTCAAGTACCGCGGACAAACCGTAAACGGGATTATTGCTGAAAGATTTCCTGTATCGTTCCAGTTAGGATTGCTTACTTTCACCATTGCTATTGTTGTTGGCATAGGCGCGGGAATCATAGCCTCAATTTATCAAGGTCGCCTGCCTGATTACCTGACGATGTTTTTCAGCACAATCGGCATATCGGTACCCAGCTTTATTCTTGGAACGCTGCTGATGTACTTTCTGTCCTTTCGGTGGGGACTCTTACCGGCAGCCATGTGGGGCACACCAAAACATATGATTATGCCGGCTATCGCCCTCGCCGGTCTGCCCACAGCATTTATCGCCCGTTTGACCCGTTCAAGTATGCTTGATGTTTTAAACCAGGATTACATGCGGACTGCCCTGGCCAAAGGACTGCCGCGCTGGCAAATTATCTGGATTCACGCCGTAAAAAACGCCATCATCCCTGTCATTACTTATGCCGGGCCGCTGCTGGCCTACGTTTTAACAGGGAGCTTCATCGTGGAGAACATCTTTGCGATTCCCGGATTAGGTAAACACTTTGTAACCAGCATCTACAACCGTGATTATACAGTAATTCTCGGTCTGACAATTTTTTACAGTATTATATTGATCGTTTTGAATATGCTGGTCGATCTGGCTTACACCCTGGTTGATCCACGGATCAAGTTGATCGGCAAGGAGGAGTAGAGAATGCAGATTTCAATTGGACTATTTTCACCACTAAAGAAAAAACCTAGTCAACAAGAGATAGTCAGACCGAGTATTACTTACTGGCAAGACGCCTGGTACCGACTTAAAAAGAACCCGGTAGCTATGGTCAGCCTGGTTTTCATCATTCTGCTGCTGTTGGTAGCTATATTCGGCCCTTATTTTTCCTCCTACTCCTATTCTGATCAGGATTTCGACCGCAGAAACGAGGGACCGAGCAGGCTTCATCCTTTCGGCACCGATTCCCTGGGGCGTGACCAACTGGTTCGGGTGATGCACGGCGCGCGTATATCTTTAGCTGTCGGCTTTGTCGCGGCTATTACTACTTTCTTTATGGGAGTAATCTATGGCGGAATCGCCGGTTACATTGGCGGCCGGGTTGACAATATTATGATGAGGATCGTAGATATTCTTTATAGCATACCTTTTCTTCTCTGGGTAATCATGCTAATGGTTCTTTTCAGGGAACTGTTTCCCGCCACCGGAGGTGGAGCAGGGCTATACAGTATCTTTTTAGCCCTCGGCCTGGTGTTCTGGCTGCCAATGGCTAGAATTGTACGGGGGCAGATCTTAAGCCTCAAGGAACAGGAATTTGCTCTTGCTGCCCAGACGATCGGTGCCCCGAAAAGCACAATCCTTTTCCGGCATCTAATCCCAAATGCCATGGGCCCAATTATTGTAACGGCAACCCTGGCTATTCCGGAGGCTATTTTTACTGAAGCTTTCTTAAGCTTTATCGGACTGGGGGTTTCAGCACCGCGGGCCAGTTGGGGAATGTTATCGTCTGACGCCCTAACTTCGCTCAGATCTTATCCTCACCTGCTACTATATCCAGCCCTGGCCATCTGTCTGACACTGTTGGCCTTTAACTTTTTAGGAGACGGGTTGCGTGATGCTCTTGACCCGCGCATGCGAAAATAGGAGGTACTGCACTTGGGGACCAAACTGCTATCTGTTGAAAACCTGCACGTTCAGTTTAAAACCTACGCCGGCATCGTTGAAGCGGTGCGCGGGGTAAACTTTGGGTTGGAAACCGGAGAAGTACTGGCCATTGTCGGTGAATCAGGCTGTGGCAAAAGTGTAACTGCACAGTCTATTATGCGTCTTGTTCCCGAACCACCGGGAAAAACCACAGCCGGTTCAATTATTTTTGGTGGCATCGATATACTGAAACAAACAGAACGCAAAATGAGATCAGTTCGGGGCAATATGATCAGTATGATTTTTCAGGATCCGATGACTTCGCTTAATCCTGTGCTTAATGTGCGTACCCAAATTTTCGAGTGCTTGCGTCAGCATCAGACAATGAGCAAAAAGGAAGCTGATCGCCGTGCTGTAGAACTATTAAGTCTGGTCGGGATTCCGGCCCCCGAAGCTCGCCTGAAGCAATACCCGCATGAGTTAAGCGGTGGGTTAAGGCAAAGAGTAATGATTGCTATGGCTTTAGCCTGCAACCCAGAGCTGTTAATCGCTGATGAACCGACAACCGCTCTCGATGTGACCATCCAAGCCCAAATTTTAGAATTGCTGAAAAACATTAAAAATAAATTGCAAATGTCTCTGATTCTAATTACTCATGACTTAGGGGTAGTTGCCGGTTTGGCCGATCGGGTGATAGTAATGTATGCCGGACAAATTGTTGAAACCGGTACGGTTGATCAGGTTTTAAGAAGCCCCTGCCATCCTTACACCTGGGGCCTGTTGCGTTCACTACCACGGGTTGACATGCACAAAAAACAGAAACTGCAACCAATCTGGGGACAGCCCCCCGACCTGCTGCAGCAATTTGCATGCTGCCCTTTCATGCCCCGGTGCGACTATGCAATGGAAATCTGCGCCCGTGAAATGCCTGAAGCATTTGGCCCCAACCTGGTCCGCTGCTGGCTTGAACATCCGCAGGCTCCAAAAATTAAGCGCATTTCGGAGGAGGCAAAGATTCGATGAATCTCGCCCTGGAAGTAAAAGTTAAGCCGATTGTTGAAGCACGTGATTTAAAAAAACATTTTACCAAAACCTCCGGATTGATCAGCAAACAGCTGATTGTCAAAGCTGTTGACGGAATCTCTTTTTTTATTAATCCCGGTGAAACCTTAGGGCTGGTAGGTGAAAGCGGGTGTGGAAAAACCACGGTCGGCAGAACTTTAGTCGGACTATATAAGCCAACAAGCGGCCATGTATTTTACAAAGATGAAGATCTTTTTAAAACAGGTAAAATTGATCAGGCTCTATACCGTCGCCAGATGCAGATGATTTTCCAGGATCCTTATTCTTCACTGAACCCGCGCATGACCGTAGGCGACATTGTGGGAGAACCGATCGACATCCACAAGCTGGCAGAGAACTACAAAGAGAGAACCGACCGGGTTCAACAGCTTTTGGGACTTGTGGGGTTAAACCCAGAACATGTAAACCGTTATCCCCACGAATTTAGCGGTGGCCAAAGGCAGCGGATCGGGATCGCCAGGGCGCTTGCCGTTAAACCGGAGCTGATCGTCTGCGATGAACCAATATCGGCAGTTGATGTATCAATTCAGGCTCAGATTGTCAACATGCTTGAAGAGCTGCAGGAAGAGCTGGGGCTGACTTACCTGGTGATTGCTCATGACTTGTCGATGATCCGCTATATTTCCAACCGCGTGGCTGTTATGTACTTAGGCAAATTTGTTGAGCTGATTTCGAGTGAAAATCTCTATTCCCACCCGCAGCACCCTTATACAAAGGCGTTGATCTCTGCCGTACCAATTGCCGATCCGACAGTGGAACGTAAACGTAAAAGAATCATTCTCGAAGGCGACGTTCCCAGCCCGATCAACCCTCCCAGTGGTTGTTACTTTCACACTCGCTGCAGCAGGGTTTTGCCGATCTGCCGGGAAGTAGAACCGGGAGAAACCGAAACAGGCCCGAATCAGTGGGTGGCCTGTCACAACCCGGGCTAAACAACAAACTGTTTGCTGACAGAGGTTAAAGCGGCTGATGCTGATCGATCAACAGACAATCAAAGAAAGCGGCCTCTTACTACAGATCGATCAGGTGGGTGTTGCTAATGCAGAGCCACTCGAGTCGATGCTCGAAATCCTGGAAAGAAGAATCCGGGAAGAGCGCTTGACACCTTTTGAAGAGAAAAACCCCTCCCTTAGAATCACTCCGGATAACTTACTGGACGGTTGCCGCACGATTATAACCCTGGCAATTCCCTATGACAGGCCTGCACTATCTGCGCAATCTGATGATGAAGGTCAGCAGGGCCTGGTCTCCCGCTGTGCCCGGAGCCAGGATTATCACCGGGTAGTTGAAGAAAAAGCAGTTCAACTGGTTAAAAAAATCGAAGAAACGGTAAATAAATCCCTCCGGCATAAAATCCTGACCGATCGCAGCCCGCTGCTCGAAAGAGAGTTGGCCCGCCGCAGTGGCCTTGGGTTGATTGGCGAAAACTGCACCCTGATCAATCCTCTTTATGGTTCTTATGTCGCTTTAGGGACAATCTTGCTCGATATCGCCATCGAGCCGGATCTGCCGAACGAAAAAACTTGCCTGCAATGCGGCGGGTGCCGCGAAGCATGCCCCACGGGAGCGCTGATTGCACCCTATATCATCGATCCCCACCGCTGCCTCTCTTACCTGAGCCAGGCCTCCGGAGTCTTCCCCGCTGATTTGCGGGTCAGCCTGGGCAGCAGGCTTTACGGCTGCGATAGCTGCCAGGAAGCTTGTCCGCTTAACCAGGAAGTGGCGGCTTCGCCGCTTACTGAGTTCAGTACTGTTCTTTTTGCTGCTGAACCATACCTGCTCACCCTGCTTAAGATGACGCGAAAGGAATTTGATACCAAGATCAGGCTGACTGCAGCAGGTTGGAGGGGTAAAACAACCCTGCAGCGAAATGCAGTAATCGCTTTAGGCAACAGTAAAGACCGGGACGCGGTAAAGGACTTGGCCCGGATCCTGGAAAATGATGCACGCCCGTTGATCAGGCTTCACGCCGCCTGGGCGCTGGGGCAACTTGGTGGTAGGAAGGCTGCATTAGCACTTGGTAAATCGGCGGAAAGAGACCCGGAAGAGACCGTTCGCCGGGAAGTGCTTGCGGCCCTGGGTAAAAAGAACTGAGGATTTAGACTTGACAGCACAGTCATCAACCACTATTAGCAATAACACTTGATTAATGGGGACTACTCACAAGCAGCATTGGTTGAGCAGGTAGCTTTACTTTTTAAGGCCTGAGAGAATAGTGCCTACCGCTATGGAGATCACGGCCAGAGCACCGACAGACGCCGGCAGGGCAACCCTGATCAACTGACCCCCCTGCTGCATAGCCCAGCGCTGTGCTTCGTTGACCAACCCGTGTTCAAACACCACCGGAAGACTCAGAAAGAGCAGGAGGGCGGCCAGGATCACCGGCAGCAACCTGAACCGACCTAAATCGGTGGAGCTTTCTAAACCGAGGAAATCAGAAAAAAGGGCGGAGAGCTGACCGCTCTGTAAATCGTAGATCGCTGCAACTAAAATAATAAACCCGAGCAGCAGAATCAGCAGGTGGCTCATCCCGAAGTAGCTAAGCACCAATAGCACAATCAGCCAGGTAGCCAGATCCACAGCGATAAATATTGCAACAGTTCTCGGTTTTATGCCTGGCAGGTTAAACCACCACCTTCTTCTATTTATTGCAGGCAGGAATATCACCTGTCAAAGCTAATAAAGTTATTATACTAAAAAAGTGATCCCAAAGGGGGCCTCTAACGATGAACAACTCTTTTCGCCTGGCGGTAATCAGGGGTATTCCTGTAGAAATACATTTTAGCTGGCTGCTGATCTTTTTCCTCTTCAGCTTAACTCTCGCCCAGGGCTACTTCCCTACTGTAGCGGCCAACCAGACTTCAACCGTATACTGGACAGCTGGTGTTATAACGACGCTGGTTCTCTTTGCCTCCGTATTGCTACACGAATTCGGCCATTCTCTGGTAGCAATCAGAGAAGGGATTCCAATCAGAAAAATCACCCTCTTCATCTTTGGCGGGGTGGCCCAAATGGAAGCCGAGCCAACCAACCCGGTAACGGAGCTTAAAGTTACTGCTGCCGGCCCTCTGACCAGCCTAATGATTGCTTTAATCTTTGGCACTGCCTATTACCTGGCCCTCGCTCCCGGCCTGATTATCAGCGAGTCGATCTTTTTTGTCGCTCGCTTGAATCTGATCATGGCCGTCTTCAACCTAATCCCGGCCTTTCCCCTTGACGGGGGTAGAATTTTTCGCTCGATCGTCTGGCTGTTCGGCAAAAACATGCTCAAAGCTACCAGGATCGCCGTCGGCCTGGGCACAGTTTTATCCTTTCTGGCCATGGGTCTGGGTTTTGTGATGATCTTTGTCCAGGGAGATTTGTGGGGCCTCTGGCTGATCTTTCTTGGCTGGATGATCAACCAGGCCGGGCAATCCAGCTACTCGCAGCTGGTCTTTAAAGAGACTTTTTCAGGGATGAAAGTGGAAGAGCTGATGAGCACCAACCTGGCAACAGTTTCACCTGATGATACATTAGAAGAGTTGGCTGAGTGCTTTCTCCATTATAAATACGGAGCTTTTCCGGTAGTTTACGGGTCAACCACGCACGGGCTGGTGTCACTGCAGAATATGAAGCAGGCCCCCCGCGAAAAATGGCCCGAGACCAGGGTCTCCCGGGTGCTTACCCCTTTAAAAGAAGTGCTGGTCCTCAAGCCCGGGAGCGATGCCGCAGAAGTGATGATGAAAATGGCCGCCCAGAACGCCGGGCGGGCCCTGGTAATGCAAAACGGTGAATTAGTCGGCCTGCTCAGCCGAACCGATATGATGCGTTTTATGCAAATGCACATGGTGTTGAGGGAAGAGTAGGGTTGATCTTTTCGGTTTCTGGATCATCAATGACATCATCCTTTAATTAAGGCTGTAAATTCAACTTCAAAATAGGAATCGGTTACTATTGCAGATTAACTAGCTGGGCCCGGTCATTAAAAAAGGTGCGGTAACCAAGTTGGATCACCAGGTAGACGGCCAGTGATACACTGCCGGTAATCCCCATCATGATCACGATTTGATACTTGATCGCCTCAACAGCCGAGGATCCGGCCAGGATCTGCCCGGTCATCATCCCCGGGATGAAAACAAGACCCATCCCAAGCATCGAGTTGATCGTTGGGATGATTGCCGCGCTGAAAGTTTCACCTAATAAAACGCTGACAGCCATCTGCGGGGTTGCACCGAGCATCAGTGCTTCTTCGATCCTGGTCCGCCCGACTTTAAAACCCTGAATCAATCGTTCCACTCCCAATGAAATACCGGTCATCGAATTACCTACGGTCATCCCGGCGATCGGTATAAAGTAACGTGGTTCATACCAGGGATCGGCAGCAATAACCACCAGCATAAAATAGGCGAGCGGCGCTGAGGTGCCAAGGAAGATCGCAACAACCACCATTCTTTTTAGCTGTACAGATATTTTCTCTTTTAACCGGCTGATAATCGTATAGATCGCAAAGATCTGCATGCAAAACAGGATCAGCAGGGTCACAAGGGGGTTGTTTTGACCGAAAACCAGGTCAAGCAGGTAGCCAGCCAGCACCAACTGAATGGTCATCCTGACCGTAGCCACGACAAAATCCGGGCCACGACCCAAACGTAGCAGGTATGACATCAGGAGCAGTAAAACCAGGAAAAAGTAAGAGGCGGCCAACCGCCAGGTCTCGATTGAAAGCTGTTCAGGCAAGTTGATCAGCCTCCTTTGCAACAATTTTATGTAGATTTTCAACCTGCCCCTTGTTTAAGAGCAGGACCGTGCCGCTTCTGGCTCTGACCTGCTCTCCGCCATGCGAAACCATGACCAGGGCCCGATCGTCCCTGCTAACCCAATCGGCTAAATATCTTAGAACTATCTCAGTATTTTCATCATCTAGAGCAGCCGTTGGCTCGTCCAGCAGCAGTGTCTCCGGTTCAAGCAGTAAAGCCCTGATCAGGGCCAGGCGCTGTTTTTCACCACCAGAGAGGTTGTGAGTGTCCTGTAGCGGATCCCGGGGCAGATCAAAAATAGCGAGCAGCTTCATAATCCGGTCTTGCCCGGGGGGTTCTTTACGGTTAAAATGAAATGCCAGCCGGAAATTGTCTTCCATACTGCCGGGGAAAATATATGGAGCCTGGGGCACCATTATCACCCGACGGCGCAGAGCAACCGGATCGAGGCTTTCAATGTTGGTACCGCGATAGAAAAGATTGCCCTCATCGCAGCTGATCAGGTTGTTCAGTAGCTTAAGGAGGGTGGTTTTACCACTGCCGCTTTTACCGGTAATGGTGCAAATTGACCCCCCCGGGATAACCAGCTCCGGGACCTGCAGGATAGAGCCATAAGTAACATTTTGCAGACTGAAAACCTCTTGCATTTGTGCACCTCATTTAGAACCTGATCAAAAAGGAGTTATTAAAATGCCTGCCTTTACAGAACCTTTAATCAAGGGCTTCCGGAAAAGCATCGGCCTACTCTGGCTGCTAATAAAAATCATCGTTCCGGTATCCTGCCTGGTCGCCCTGCTGGACTTCTACGGGATCGTCGATCAGATTGCAATCTTTTTTACCCCGGCCATGAGTTTGTTCGGCCTGCCGGGAGAAGCAGCGATATCTTTGCTGCTCGGTTTTCTGGTCAATATCTATGCTGCCATGGGAGCAGTTACAGCAATCTCGCTTACTGCCCAGCAAATGACAATCCTTGCTGTGATAATCGGCATTTGCCATGAACTGCCGGTGGAAACTATGATCTGCCGTTACACCGGCCTGAGGATACCGGTATCGATTGCACTGCGGCTAACGACGGCAGTTGTTGCCGGAGTATTGCTCAACCTGATCTACACACTGGTTCAGGGAGGTTGATGGCAATGGATATCATAAACCTGATCTTTAACACCACCCTGCAAACGCTCCTCAGTATTGGAAAAATTGCCCTGATTCTAATCCCGGTTTTGATGGTCATTGAGCTGGCCAAACATTATCAGGTGATTGAAAAGTTTACCGGCAAAATGAAGGGGTTTTTAAGTTTCCTAACCCTGCCGGAAGAAGCTGCCTTTCCCCTGCTGGCCGGCATATTCTTTGGTATCGTCCTCGGTTCAGCATTGATCATCGATTACGCCCGCGAAGGGATATTGAAAAAGAGAGATCTACTGCTAATCGGCATTTATTTAAGTATTTCGCACTCTATCGTCGAAGACACCTTCATTTTTGCCGTTTTTGGAGCCAACCCGGCAGTGTTGATCATCACCCGGACAGTTCTGGCAATTATGATCACCAGAATTGCGGCCGGGCTCTTTGATCACTTTTTAAGGCACCAAACCGCTGCCGCCACTGAAAAAGATCAAACAGTAAAAGCAGTCCGTAAATGATCAGATTATGGCAGCCCTTAAGTTTTCCAAAATGTAAGCATTATTGATTATAGGCCTGGTAGGCCGCAAACACCTCAGCGATCCCAGCTGCCCAGTGAAGCAGCAACTCATCGCCCATGAACGGGGCCACCAGCTGTAAAGCCAGGGGCATACCGTTTGCGGCCCTGCCGGAAGGCACCGAGACCGTCGGAAGACCACTGTTCGTCCAGGGCAGGTTCATGGCCGGGTTACCGGTGGCAGCAATCCCTTCCGGCGCCGGACCAGGTGCTGCCGGGGTTACCCAGAGATCTATTTTCGCTTCGCGCATTTTTGTCTCCAGTCTCTCCCTTAAAACTTTTTGCAGACGGCGAGCTTCAGTCAGCTCTTCTTTCGTGACCGCCAGGCCCTCTTTAATAATTTCGACAGTTTTTGGCCGGTATTGTTCAGCACAGTTGGCATAAAGTTTGTGGTGTTCCAGAGCCATTTCAGAGGCGATCAGCTTGCGGTGCCAGGCTGCGATCGATTCAATATCATCCAGGACTAAAACTTCCTTCACCTCGTAACCGCTGTCACGTAATTGCTCCAATTGCTGAAAGAAATACTTTAGGGCCTCCGGTTCGGTTTGCTCGAGATACTTACCTCTGGGAACACCAAGTACCGGCTGATAATTGACATTGATCTCCTGCCAGTTGTAACAAAGAACAGCGGCAGCAAGAATCATGCCCGGGATATCCTGCGTGAAACAGCCGACATGGTCAGCTGAACGTGAAAAATATAGAAGACCCGCTGACGGAATTCTTCCATAACTGGGTTTAAAGCCGATTACACCGCAAAAAGCGGCAGGCCTATTGATTGAACCAATCGTCTGGGTGCCGAGGGCGAGCGGACAGAATCCAGCGGCAACTGCCGCTGCTGAACCGCTGCTTGAGCCACCGGGTGTATGCTCTAAATTGTGGGGATTGCGGGTCGGCCCGGGATCAAAGTAGGCGAATTCAGTAGTTACAGTCTTGCCGAAGACCAGTGCGCCTGCCTGGCGCAATAACCGCACAGCTTCCGCCTCAGGACCCGCCAGCAATTCCGGATCGAGCCGGGAACCGGCACAGGTTGGAAACCCCTCTACATGGTAGATATCTTTCACTCCCACCGGGACCCCAAAAAGAGGTGGCCTTCTGGCTGGTTCAGGATAAGTAACTAAAAGAAGTTCCACTTCCGCCAGTAATCTACCACGACGATCTTCCTCAGGTATAAATGCTTTTATTATTTGATCTGATTCTTCAACAATATCCACCAAATCAGTTACGTACTCGATTAAGCACTGATTACCCGTTTTTAAATCACGAATTAGGGGGGCCAGGGGGGCAGGACGAAGATACATTGATGATTCCTCCTTCGGATCCATTTCGCCTTTAGAAGGTTAGGCTTTTTAGGAATGTTTTCAGCTGCGGAGCCAAGTCTTCTCTGCGCAGAGCATACTCGATAGTTGCTTCAATATAACCAAGACGGTCTCCAACATCATAGCGCCGCCCTTCAAAACTGTAAGCCCATACGGACTGCTGCCTGGCCAGCAAGTTCAAGGCATCGGTCAGCTGTATTTCACCGCCGGCACCCGGTGGTGTAACATTTAAGATATCAAATATCTCAGGATCAATTACATAGCGGCCCAGAACTGCCAGATCGGACTTCGCTTCTGCCGGATTCGGCTTTTCAGTCAGGCTGCGCACCTGCACCACCGGTTCACTGAAATCTTCAGCATCAACTGCCCCGTATTTTTGAATGTTATCGAACCCGACTCGCTGGCAACCGAGCACTGTAGCGCTTTTTTTGTTGTAGATGTCAATTAGCTGTCCAATAACCGGGATCTCGGCGTGGACAATATCATCTCCGAGCAACACAGCAAAAGGCTCCCTGCCCACAAAATTGCGGGCGCAGGCTACTGCATGTCCGAGGCCAAGGGCTTCTTTCTGACGGACATAAAAGATATCGGCCAGGTTACTAATCCTCTGCATTTCTGCCAGCTCTTTGTTCTTTCCTTTTTGTTCAAGCAGAGCTTCCAGCTCCACACTTTTGTCAAAATGGTCTTCAATCGCCCGTTTGCTGCGCCCGGTAATGATTAGAATCTCAGTGATCCCTGCCCTGACGGCCTCTTCAACGACATACTGGATCGTCGGCACATCAACAATCGGCAGCATCTCTTTCGGTTGGACTTTAGTGGCCGGTAGGAACCTGGTTCCCATACCGGCAGCCGGAATGACCGCTTTCTTAACCTGCATTGATGATCACAACTCCTTTGTTCCAGATCAGCTTTGCTGTAATCAGTTCCTAACTCTGGCTCTTTTCTACAACCAGGCTGCTAATCCCTTCCCACAATGAAGAAGGGAGCCAATGCTGCAGTTTTTGCTGTTTTTTTCAGGCATGGTTTACGATATCAGCAAAAAATCCCCTTTTCCCTATGTTATAATCGAGTAAAATCGTCAAAGGGCGGGTAGCAGTGAGATTACTGGCTGACAAACTGGCAACAAAACTAACTGCGGGTAAGGATTTGCGCAAACCCGAAGAGCGTTACCGGGTTGGCTTGATCGAAAGCTGGCTCAGTATTGTGGGCAATCTAATTATAGCTCTGCTGAAGGCCTTCTTCGGACTACTTACAAACAGCATCGCTTTAGTCGCTGATGCGGTGCATAGTGCATCAGATATTCTTTCATCACTGGTGGTGCTGGCCGGTTTTGCACTCGCAAAACGCAAGCCCGACCACGAGCATCCCTACGGCCACGGACGCATTGAATATCTGGCCGCTTTGCTGATTGCCCTGATGCTTATTGGCGCCGGGATCGCCTTCATTTACAGCTCTTACAACAGACTAACTGAAGGTGTTTTTGCCCAACCAAGCATTGCAGCAATTATTGTAGTCACCGCTTCAATACTGGCAAAAGAATTTATGTTTTACTTTTCAGACCAGCTGGGCAAAATGATCAAATCCGATGCCCTGGCGGGAGATGCCTGGCACCATCGCAGTGACTCTCTATCATCCGTTTTAGTCTTGGTTGCTCTGTTAGGCGGTTTCTGGGGCTACAGAAGTCTTGACGCTTATCTTGGTTTTGGCGTTGCGCTGTTCATCATCTATGCCGGAGGCAAAATAGCCATCCAGTCTTGCAGCAGCCTATTGGGTAAAGCCCCGGAAGACGAGCTCTATCAGGAAGTAACCGAATGTGCTATGGCCATTGAAGGGGTGATCGACACCCACGATCTGGAAATCCACGATTACGGTTCCTGGAAAGTGGTAACCGTCCATATCGGTGTCAACGGCCGTCTCAGTCTTGAAGAAGCTCATATCATCGCTCACCAGGTTGAATACCGGATCAGCAGTTATTTTCACTGTGATGCAGTGGTTCACCTCGACCCGCGTTAAAGTTGCCAACGGCAACCGTGATCAGATTTTTCAGCCGCCGCCGCCAAAACCGATATTCTTAACAACACCATCTTCCACGACTACCGGTACTCGGTCAGCTTTAAACTCCTCGCGGGCTCTAATCAGAGCCTCTTTGTCAACACTGACATTGTGCAGTTTATATTCAAGGCCCTTCTTTTTAAAGATTTCCAGCTGTTTTTCGCAGTATGGACAGCCGTCTTTAACATAAACCTCAAGCATGTTCGCACCTCCGCTTATGAGTATTATTAATAATCCTTCTGCCTTTTATTATAAAGGCCTCTGACGGCATTAGCAAGAATCGGCAGGCTAAGCCCGGATCGCAGATTAGCCATTACTATTGACTTTGCGGCAACCCTTGATTATAATTCAGCCAGAAGAAAGCTTTAAAATAACGGGAGAAACGCTCACTGGGAAAGTCGCTTTCCCGTGAGCATTTTAATTATTAAGGGGTGCTGAAATGCGGATTGCCATGGCCCAGCTCAACCAGACAGTAGGAGCCCTGAGCAACAACACGGCAAAAATTAAAGATCATATTTTACGGGCCGCCGATCACGGTTCTGCCTTAGTGATCTTTAGCGAACTTACTTTAAGCGGTTACCCCCCTAAAGATCTGCTGCTCTACAACAGTTTTGTAGAACGGGAGAGGGAGCTGCTCGAAACTCAAATTTTACCGCTTACCCTGGGCGGCCCGGCCGTGATCATCGGCACTTCTCACCGTGAGCTAGGAGTTCTTTATAACGCTGCCCTTTACCTGAAAGATGGTAAGATTAAATCTTTACACCGGAAATCTTTACTGCCAAATTACGATGTTTTTGACGAAGAGCGCTATTTCAGACCTGCCCCGGTTCGAGCTGTCGAAATGATCGGCGACCTGCCGACTGCAATCACTGTTTGCGAAGATATCTGGAACGACAGCGATTATAACGAAAAGCAACTCTACCATATTGACCCGCTAAAAGATCTTTTCGCAGGCGGAGCCCAACTGTTGATTAATATTTCCGCCTCGCCTTATCACCTGGGCAAGCAGAAACTTCGCGAGGAACTGCTGACTTTCCTGGCGCGCAAATACAACACTGGGGTCATCTACGTCAACCAGGTTGGCGGAAACGACGAGCTGATCTTTGACGGCTCCAGCCTGGTTTATAATAACCAGGGCGAGTTGCTCTACCGAGCAAGGTCTTTCGGCGAAGATCTTTTTTATATCGAAAGCGAAGAACTCTATAAAAGCGCAGGTTTAATCACCCCCCCTGCTACAGAAGATAGCGCTACGGTCCTTCGGGCCCTGACTCTTGGTTTGCGCGATTACATTACCAAGACCGGCTTCAGTAAAGTTGTCCTCGGCTTAAGCGGCGGGATTGACTCAGCGCTGGTTGCCACCCTCGCAGTTGAAGCCCTGGGGGCCGAAAATGTGCTGGGTTTAATCATGCCATCACCATACTCCTCCGATCACAGTATTAAAGATGCTTTAGAGCTGGCCGACAACCTGGGGATGGAAAAGCGGCTCATTAAGATAAATGAACCTTTTACTGCATTTTTGCAGCTGCTGAACGAAGACGGTCAGCCCCGGCTGGATCTGGCTGAAGAAAATTTGCAGGCCAGGATCCGCGGCAACCTGGTGATGCATATCTCCAACCGGGAAGGTTACCTGGCCCTGGCCACGGGCAACAAATCGGAACTGGCGGTTGGCTACTGCACGCTCTACGGCGATATGGCCGGCGGCCTGGCGGTGATCGCCGATCTACCGAAAATGATGGTTTACGAGCTATCCAATCACATTAACCGGGTTAAAGGAAAAGAGGTCATCCCGCGGAACACGATTGACAAAGCACCATCGGCCGAGCTGCGTCCCGACCAGAAAGATGTGGATTCTCTGCCACCCTACCCGCTACTTGATCCGATTCTTCAGCTATATATCGAGGAAAACCTCTCGATCAGCGAGATCTGCAACAGGGGTTACGAGAAAGAGGTAGTGAAAAAAATAGCACGGATGGTTGACAAAGCGGAATTTAAAAGGCGCCAGGCGGCGCCGGGGCTGCGCATTACCACGCGCGCTTTCGGCTCCGGACGGCGCATGCCAATTGCCCGCAGTTACGAATACTAACGAAGGTATAAATGTGATGGATCGAGAAAATTTGAAAAAGCAGATTGTCGGCCGCTACGATGTGGTAGTGATCGGCGCCGGGCATGCCGGCTGCGAAGCAGCCCTGGCGTCAGCCCGCCTCGGCTGCAGCACACTGCTGCTGACCCTGAACCTGGACATGATCGCTTATATGGCTTGCAACCCGTCTCTGGGCGGACCGGGGAAGGGTCACCTAGTAAGGGAAATTGACGCCCTGGGTGGAGAAATGGCTAAAGTCGCCGATCAGAACCTGCTACAGGTACGCCTGCTGAATACGGGCAAAGGGCCTGCTGTCCAGGCCCTACGGGCCCAGATCGATAAGTGGGGCTACCAGCGCTCCATGCGTCTTAGCCTCGAAAAGGAACCTCTTTTAACCATCCGCGAGGATATGGCCGAAGAGATCTATACAGAAAGCGAAGTGGTAGCTGGTGTAGTTGGCCGCAGCGGTGCTGTTTACGAATGCCGTACGGCAATCCTCTGCAGTGGAGTCTATTTAGGCTCGGAAATCTTTTTAGGCGATCTTCATTTCACTGCCGCTCCGGGAAGTCTGACCCCTTCTTTTAACCTGGTTAAAAGTATGCAAAAATTGGGACTCAAGTTTGATCGCTTTAAAACAGGCACTCCCCCACGGGTATACCGCCGCAGCATCGATTTCTCGGGGTTAACCGAAGTTCCCGGAGAACCAGAGGCTCCCGGTTTCTCAATAACCGGAAGCGATTCGCCGCGGGTACAGATTCCCTGCTGGATGACTTACACCAATAGCGAAACACACGCCGTGATTCGCGACAACTTTGCTGTCGCCCCAATCTACAGCGGACTAATCAAGGGGCGCGGCCCCCGCTACTGCCCCTCAATCGAAGATAAAATCGTGCGCTTTGCCGGCCGCGACAGGCACCCGATCTTTATCGAACCGGAAAGCGCCGACAGTGACGAACTTTACCTGCAGGGTATCTCCACCGGCTTGCCACCGGCAGTTCAGGAGGCTTTCCTGCGCACGATCAAGGGCCTGGAAAAAGTTGAGATTATGCGCCCCGCCTACGCTATTGAGTACGATTACGCCCCGCCGGTGCAGCTGAAAATCACCCTGGAGACGAAAATAATAAAGGGCTTGTTCTTTGCCGGGCAGATCAACGGAACCACAGGCTACGAAGAAGCGGCCGTTCAGGGACTGGTTGCCGGGATAAATGCGGCCGCACAAATTAACAAAAATGAACCGCTGGTTCTCAAACGCAATGAAGCTTATAGCGGGGTGATGATTGATGACCTGGTAACCCGGGGCGTACAGGAGCCATACCGTATTTTCACCTCCCGCGGCGAATACCGTCTGCTGCTGCGCCAGGATAATGCCGATCTGCGCCTGACAGAAAAGGGCAGGCAAATTGGTCTTATTGACGATGAACACTACGCGGTCTACAGGAAGAAGAAGGCTTACATTGAAAATGAACTTAAACGACTGGCGGAGACCAGGCACAACCCGGGCAGCGCGGTTGAGCAGTTTTTGGCTGCCCGCTCCTCGGCAGCACTGCAGCAACCAACCAGCGCTCTTGAACTGCTGCGCAGGCCGGAGGTTAATTACCGGGCTTACCGCGAGTGGGAAGGCAGCGTCCTGCCTTCACTGCCCCGCGGAACTTTAGAAGAACTGGAGAACCAGATTAAATATGCGGGCTACATCGCCAAGCAGGAGCAGCTAGTGGAAAAAACAGCCCGCTTACACGAGAAATTGATCCCCGCAGATTTTGATTACCAAAAAGCAAGTAATCTGTCGCGCGAAGCACGCCAAAAGTTGGAGCAGATCCGACCGGCAACCCTGGGCCAGGCCTCACGCATGGAAGGGGTAACCCCGGCAGATATCACAGTCTTAATCCTCTACCTTGAGCGCCCGGAAGCACTGGGCGCAGGATCGGAACGGAAAGATGAGGGGGCGGATGATGAGCAGCGCTCTTAAACGGGGAGAACCGGGATGGTACTACCGGTTAGGTACCTATTTTAAGGAGCAGTTCGGTCAACCAGTCTACAAGATCCCACTTGACGCCGGGTTTTCCTGCCCCAACCGTGATGGCACCATAGGCACAGGAGGGTGTAGCTACTGTTATAACCCTTCATTTTCTCCACACAGCAGGGAAGATCAGCCACCAACCTTAAGCGAACAGCTACAGAAGGGCAAAAAAAAGAAACCCGCTCTCTACCTGGCTTATTTCCAGTCATACACCAACACCTATGCTCCACTAAATAAATTAAACGAACTTTACGATCAGGCCCTGGCTGCTCCTGAAGTGATCGGCCTCAGCATTGCCACAAGGCCAGATTGCCTGTCACCCAAAATCCTTGATCTGCTTGAGAGTTATGTCGCCCGCTGCCATCTCTGGGTGGAATTCGGCCTGCAGTCTGCTGCTGACAAAACCTTAAAAAGAATCAACCGCGGCCATAGTGCTGCTGATTTTGTAAAAGCTGTTATGCTGACCCGTGAAAGGGGCATCCGGGTCTGTGCTCATATTATCCTGGGGTTACCCGGTGAAACACCGGATATGTATGCAGAAACTATAGATTTGATTAACAGAAACGGGATTGAAGGAATCAAATTTCATCACCTGCAGATCATCCACGGCACACCGCTGGCTGGAGAATATAAAACAGGGGATGTATTGATTTTTGACTGCCTGGCAGACTATCTGCCACACCTGTGCGACTGCCTGGAACTGCTAAATCCCTCCACGGTTGTTCACCGTCTGGCCAGCCAGGTCACCAGCGCTGATCTGCTCATCGCCCCGCAGTGGCCTGAAAGCCCCGGGCAGATCGCTGCCGCGGTCACCGGAGAGTTAAAAAGACGCGGCACCCACCAGGGGTATCGCTTTTACCAGTAAACTGCAGATGCTATCCTCTAGCAAAAACTTTTAGGTCAAACGTAATATTTTACGGGCTTCATCGGGGTTAGCAACCGGCCGGCTATGAATTTCGGCAACCCGCACAATCCTCTCTACCAACTGGGCATTGCTCTGGGCCAGGACCCCTTTATCATAATAGATATTATCCTCAAAACCGACCCGCACATGACCGCCCATGATGATCGCGGCTGTGCCGAGCGGAAGCTCGAAACGACCCATGCCGGCCACTGTCCAGGTACTACCGGCCGGAATACTTTCCGCTAAATGCAGCAAATTTTTCAACGTGCCCGGAATTCCGCCAGGCACACCCATCACAAAGTCATAATGCAGAGGCTCCTCCAAGAGGCCATTTTTAACCAGTTGCAGGGCATTGTTAATCATGCCCACATCAAAAACTTCAATTTCAGGCCTGACCCCGTTTTCTTTCATTACCCTGGCGAATTCTTCCAGGTAAGACGGCGGGTTTAAGAAAACATCGTCGCCAAAGTTAACCGAACCGGTAGAAAGGGTTGCCATTTCAGGCTTCAGATAAACCGGCTGCAGCCTTTCTTCCGCGGTCATCCCCACCGCCCCTCCGGTTGAAACCTGAATAATGATATTACATTTGGCCTTAATCTTTTCGATTGTTTCCCTGAACCGATCGCCGGACTGGGTCGGGGTCTGATCATCTTCACGAACATGAAGGTGAACCATAGAGGCTCCTGCTTTGTAGCAGACGTAAGCCGCATCGGCAATCTCGCCCGGGGTTACCGGCAGGTTGGGATTGTGTTCACGCGTCACCTCAGCCCCAATCATCGCCACTGTGATTATCAGTTTATCCATTATTTTTCTCTCCTTGTCGAATCCTGTTAGCTGCCCTGTAGGCCGCGCTGCAGCTCCTTGGGCACAACACAGGTGCCGCTGGCTCTGTTGACCAGGAGTGGCTCGCTTAAAACAGTACAGGCTGAAGGGCAGCCTTCGATCCCGGCGCTGGTGATTACTTTATAAGCTTCAAACTGCATATGGCGCGAGGTATTACCGGCCTTGTCGATCCAACCACTTACCTCAAGGTAGTCTCCGGCGTGGACCGGAGCTTTAAATTCAACAGAGTCGTAAGCGACAAAAAGCCCTTCGTCGCCGTCATTGCGAATCAACAACTCCGTTGCCACATCGCCGTAAAGTTTCAGGACAAAGGCGCCATCAACCAAGCCACCGGCATAATGAACCTCCTGCTCACTGATTCGGATCCGGAGTTTAACTTTTTCAGCATAAGCCACTTTGCAGACCCCTTTTCTGCCGGCGGCTGGCATTCCTTATCTTTGCCAGGCCAAGCATTCTCAAATTTTCTAAGTGTAAAGTTCTTCAAAGATTTTGCGCAACACCGGGCTCTCACGCATGATATTTAGCGAGATTGCGGCATGGTCTTTAGTGTATCCGTTACCGACAATCATCGTCACATCCTTACCCACACCCT
>Ga0194126_10001673_pt1 | contig 36971 bp, 28 predicted proteins | sample TA2KigC150mmetaG_FD_148641 | JGI IMG/M metagenome (GOLD analysis project Ga0194126, IMG submission 148641) | Freshwater microbial communities from Lake Tanganyika, Tanzania - TA2015035 Kigoma Deep Cast 150m | ecosystem: Environmental > Aquatic > Freshwater > Lake | place: Tanzania: Lake... | reverse complement strand
AACTACATCGCCGCCTGGGAGAATGACCGTAACAACCGGCAATCAAAAATAAATTGGCGTTTCTCTACAGCCGATGCCAGGATAAGGCTTAAGCACCTTTATCCGAAACTATAAATGATACATGGCACTAGGGTGTACGTCACGGTGCCGGTATAAGTACCGGCGGGGTAATAGTCTGTCGCAGCATTGGCATAGGTGAAAGCATAAGTGCCGGTGCGATTGCCGGAGCCCTGAAAGGTCTCGAGCACCTGGTTATCGGTATCGTTAAAGGTATAACTGGTAAAATTACCGTTGGCGGTGCAGCTGATCCGGCTAAACAAAATATTGTTCCCTCCCCCGGCACTCAAAGGGGTCTGGGAATTGGCCAGCAATCTAACATTTTGCGTGCCGGGCACCACCGCCGCAACCCGCACCGTGTTTGGCCCGGTGGAAGTCATGGCCACGGCCCCACTGCCCGGAATATTCGAGAGATCGCAGGACACCGTGTCGATGGCGCCGGCGCCGGCGGAGCCCACCTGCAAGTACAGAATGGTGGGGATTCTGATTTCAAAATTCAGGCGTGCCGTCGGGCTGGCCCCGGCGCCAACCCCTAAATTCGACTCGCCGTAAACCGGCGCGCTGAGCAGTCCCAGGACCAGGGACAGGGCCAGCAATACCATGATGCCGTGAGAGTTTCTCTTGCTCATTCGTTCGTTTCCTCCAATAAAGATTTTTTTATATGGTTGTTGGCCCCAGGAGCCAAAATACCCTTAAGGAAGCGACAGCGTAAAGGCCACCTGGCCCTGGTAGATGCCCGGGCCGTGGGTCTCTTTGTTGTCGTAGAAAAACCGATAGGTGCCGCGGCGGTCGCCGGAGCGGATCCACTGCCGCATATTCTGGTCCGTACGGTTGTTAAAATTCCGGTTTTGCAAATCACCCGAGGCCCTCAGGCGAATATTGTCGAAATTGATGTTTTCCGTGCCGTTGGTCAGCGGGCGGCTGGAATCGGCGGTCAGTTGGACCCGCTGGTTCCCGGCCACCACCGCCACCGCGCGCACCGGCACCGGGTAGGCGCCGCTGGAGTATCCTTCCACGGCGCCGGTCCCGGGCAGGCCCACGGCGTCGAAAGAAATGGTGTCCACCGTGGCCCCCTCGGCGCCCACCTGGAGATAAAGAATTGTGGGGATGGTGACCGAAAATTGCAGACGGGCCTGGGAACCGGCGCCCCCCAACTGCATGGCGCTTTCCGCCCAGCCGGATTTCCCGGGCAAGAAAATCCCGACAAGTAACAGGATGATGCTTAAGGTTATTTCAACTTTCATTTTAACGGTTAGGGTTTTCCTGATAAGTTTCTTAGGCTTCTCCCGATATTGGGTGAAGTATGCTTGAGGTCTTGGTTAAAAAAAATCGGGAGAAATAGGATTTTGAGGGGAGGGAAGCATGGGATTGTCCTCAGGGAAACCCCTAGAAGGATTGGCGAGAGACTGATGCAGCTTTAGCACCCCCCTCCCCTATCCTCCCGACCGCTTTTTAACGTTGACCGCTTAATGGTCTTTTCTCCTGCCTTTCCCCTTGCACCCCTTGTATCACTTTCCCCTCAGTTTCAACTCCCCCCTATTTATTTCACTTTTTTCCATTCAATTATCGTGATTTCACCTAGTTATGCCGTGTTCGTTTTGTAGGGGCGGGTTTGAAACCCGCCCCTACGAGAGATATCAATAGGTTATCTGGATGGTTTGTTTCATTTCAAAGGGAACACGGTATTAATTATCGGGTCCCCCCGTAAAATCTTTGTCTTGGACTATGGCCGGTCTTGAAAACAAAAAAGGCCCCGGATCTTCTTTCATCCGAGGCCAGCTTGCACCCTATACGCACCCTGGCAAAGAAAAAGGGGCCAGCTTTTTGAGCTAACCCCTTGATTTAATTTGGTAGCGGGGGCAGGATTTGAACCTGCGACCTTCGGGTTATGAGCCCGACGAGCTTCCAGGCTGCTCCACCCCGCGTCGTTGACGTGTCTTAAATGTAACAAGTGGATACGGCCGAGTCAACAAGAAAATACCCTCCCCCGGGCCGGGGCCGGATGGCCGGCTTACGCCGCGCTGCCTTACCGCATCGGGTTCATTAACTTCTTACGAAAAAAACGAAAAAAACTTTAAGGGGATCCAGCCCGGGAGATGGGCAGGTCGCCATGGCGGCCGCAAGGCTAACCTCACCGGGAGGGCGGGTCCCGCCCGCCACCGCCGCCTGGAGCATTGAACCTTATCCGGGGGGCTCAGCCTTAAGATCAATCTCCCCGGCCGCGGCCAGATCGCCTTTAAGGTGGGGCAGCGCCGATAAGATCAACACCGCCCCGGCGGCCAGGGCCACCAGGGTGAGGGAGACACCCCATTTGAGGCTGCCCAGGTCCGAAATCCAGCCGATGAGAAGGGGGGAAGGCACATCCCCCACCAGGTGAATGACCACGATGTTCAGGGCCACGGCCTGGGCCCGGCGCCAGGGGCCCGCCACGCTCACCACCACTGCGGTGAGCACCCCGGGATTCAGGAACAGGAGAAAAATCGCCCCCGCCAGGGCCGGAATATAGAGCGCCGGGGCGGCGACAAAGATGGCCACGGCCGCCAGGGGGATGGCCAGCACAATTCCCAGGCCACTCACCCACAGGGGCGCTCCCAGGGTGTAGGTGAGCAGGCGAGACCCCAGCAACCCGCCGGTCAGGGTCCCCAATCCCCCGGCCAGGGCCACGGAGCCGAACAGGAGCAGGTTGGCCTGGGACAGGCTGATCCCCTTGGCCACTTCCAGATAGCAGGGCATCCAGAACGCCAGTCCCCCCAGGGCAAAGGTCACCATGCCATAGCCCAGGGTTACCCGCCGCAGGGTGGGCACCTTGAAGAGATGCCAGGACGCCGTCAGGAGCGCCTGGATGGGCGGGGGCTTCTCGCCGGTCGCAGGCTCCGGCCGTACCTCGCCCAGGCGGTAAATCAGCCCGGCCATGGCCAGGCCGGGCAGCCCCGCCAACAGGAATGCCGGCCGCCAACCCCAATGGCTGCCCACCAGGGCGCCCACCAGATAGGCCAGGGCGGCGCCCGCCGGCAGCGCCAGGTAGAACAGGCCCAGAGCCCGGGCCCGGCGCCCCAGGGGCAGGATGTCCGCCAGGTAAGCCGGGGCCAGGGTGCCGAAAGAGGCCTCTCCCACTCCTACCAGGCCCCGGGTTACCACCAGGAAGAGATAGGACGGCACCCAGTAGGTCAGGCTGGTGGCCAGGCTCCATAACACCGCGCCGCCGGCCATGAGGCGGAGGCGGCCGCCGCGGTCCCCCAGGTAGCCGAACAGGGGCGAAGTCACTAAATATACCAGGAAAAAGGCGGTCCCCAAAAACCCAAAGGCCTTGTCGCTCAAGTTCAGGTCGGCTTTGATCAAACTGCCCAGGGAGGCCACCAGGTAGCGGTCCAGATAGTCCAGGAGATTGAGGGAGGTCAGGATGAGCAGGGATCGGGTGGTCAGGGACAGGGGCATGATCGCGTCGCCAGCAGTTAGTATTCAGTAGCCAGTATGCAACAACTACTCATCTCTGACAACCGGTATCACGCCCTTTCCGGGTAACTGATTCAGGCGTAAAGGCGGTCGAAAAACTCCCAGAAGTTTGGGAAAGACTTGGCCACGCAGTCCGGGTCGGTGATGACCATGCCGGGAGTCTTGAGGCCGGCCACCGCGAAGCTCATGGCGATACGGTGGTCGTTATAGGTTTGGATGACCGCGCCTTTAGGCGCCCCGCCCCGGATGACCAGGCCGTCTGCGGTTTCCCGGGCCTCGATGCCCAGCCTGGCAAGTTCCGCGGCCACCGCGGCCAGGCGGTCCGACTCCTTGTGGCGCAGGTGGGCCACCCCGGTGATGACGGTGTCGCCGGCGGCGAAGGCGGCCAGCACCGCCAGGGTGGGGACCAGGTCCGGCATGGTGGCCATGTCCACTTCCACGCCCCGCAAGGGTCCGCCCTGAACCGTCAGCCCCGCCGGGGTGGATTCGATGGCGCAGCCCATCCGCCCCAGCACCCCGGGGAAGGCCGCATCCCCCTGGCTGGACTCAAGGCTCAGGTTGGTGATGGTGACCCGCCCGCCGGTTAGGGCCGCCGCGGCCCAGAAATAGGAGGCGCTGGAGGCGTCGGCTTCGATCTTATAGTCCTGGGGCAGGTAGCTCTGGCCGCCGGGAACCAGGAAATAGCGGTAGCCTTCCCGGTAATAGGAGACGCCGAAGTCGCTGAGGACCTCCAGGGTCAGGTCCACGTAAGGCCGGGACACCAACTCGCCGGTGATTTCGATCTCCAGGCCCTTGGGCGCCAGGGGCCCGATGAACAGCAGGGCCGAGAGGTACTGGCTGCTCGTGCCGCCGGAGAGCTGCGTCCGGCCGCCGGTGAGGCCGCCGGTAACCCGCACCGGGGGGCAGCCGTCGCCCTTGGCGGAGACGGCCTGAACCCCCACCCGGCGGAGAGCGTCCAGCAACTCTCCCAGGGGCCGCTGGCAGAGGCGGTCCGTGCCGGTCAAGAGATACTCCCCCTCTCCCAGGGCGACCAGGGCCGTGAGGAAGCGCATGGAGGTGCCGGAGTTGCCCAGGTAAATCGGCAACCGCGCCGGCCGCCAGCGGCCAGCCCGGCCCGTCACGCGGATGGTCGTGCCCTGCCAGTCGATCCCGGCCCCCAACTGCGTTAGGGCCTGGGCCGTGAGTTCGGTGTCTTCCGCGGCCAGGGCGTTGGTGAGGACGCTCTCCCCCGCGGCCAAGGCCGCGGCCATCAAGGCGCGGTGGGTGTAGCTCTTGGAGCCGGGCAGGGTGAGAGTGGCTTGGACGGGCTTGCAGGGTTTGATTTCCTGGGTCATGGTTCCCGAAGTCATAATGCGGGTGGGCACTGCCCACCATCATCGTAATCGGCGGGCAGTGCCCGCCCTACAGTTCTACGCTTGTTCCGACTAGTGGTGTGGCGGGTTTTAAACCCACCCCTACCGTTTCATTTCCAAAGCCTGATAAGCCGCCCGGACCATGATGTCGGCGGGCGCTTGCCGCCCGGTGAAGATCTCAAACTGCGCGGTAGCCTGGTGGATGAGCATCTGGAGGCCGTCGATGGTGGCGCAGCCATGCGCCTCAGCTTCCCGGAGCAGCCGCGTGGCCAGGGGCTGGTAGACGATGTCCATGACGACCTCGAAGCGGCTCAGCAGGTCCGGGTTTATGGGAATCCCGTCCACATCGGGGGTCATGCCTACGGGGGTGGCGTTCACCAAAATGGTGGCGGGGCAGTGGTCCAGGGCCTCCGGGGCAATGGCCTCGGCCCCCAGGCCCCGGGCCAGGGTTGCGGCCCGGGCGGCGTCGATGTCCGTCAGGGTAACTTTGCCCCCCTCGTGAAAAACCCCGAAGGCGATGGCCCGGGAGGCGCCTCCGGCCCCGAGGATGAGGACGTGTTGGTCTTTGAGGCTGATCTTCGCCTGTAAAGCCGTCACCGCCCCCAGCCAGTCGGTGTTGTAGCCGGTCAGCCGCCCCTTGCGGTTGACCACGGTGTTCACCGCCCCGATTGTAGCGGCCCGGGGGTCCAGTTCATCCAACAGCGGGATAATCTCTTCCTTGAAGGGGATGGTGACACTCACCCCGCCGATCCCTAAACCCCGGAGGCCGGACACGGCCTTACGCAAATCCGTCACCGGGAAGGCCACATAGACCGCGTTCGCGTCCAGGTGGCGGAACGCGGCATTGTGCATGGCGGGGCTTAGGGAGTGGGTTACGGGTCGCCCCAGGATGCCAAAAATTTTGGTATGGCCGTCGATCATTTTGCGTGCTCAGTTTGCAACGGTCAGCCTTCCCTTTGATGGTGCGCGCACCCGACGATTAAAAAGATGGCGGGCAGTGCCCGCCCTACACTATTTCAAGGTGTTCCACACCCGCTTGAGGTCGTTCACCGTGAGCTGGCCCGGGGCCGAGGCCCCTTGCTTGCTGAAAGGCGCGAAGGTGAGCCAACTCCCTAACAGAGGCGCGGCGATCCGGGACCATTTGCCCACCGGCCCCATGCAAAACGCGATGATTTCCTTGCCCTGAGCCCGAGCCCGGGGGATGAGGGAGAGCAGCCGCAGGTTGTCGGCCGGCTCCCGGGCCAGGGCGACCATTTTCACGACGTCCGCCTCAGAGGCCAGCATCTCATCCAGGATTGCTTCCAGCCGGGCCGTCTCCGGCGTGCCGGCAAAATCGTGCCAGGAGAGGATCAATTTGGTTGGCCCCCGGCGCGTCCGAATCTCCCGGCGGAAGATCGCGTCCGCGGCCAACTCCAGGTCCAGGCAGGTCACGCCCAGATTCAGGGCCTCGGCAAGGAGGCCAAGGCGGTGGGCCTCGTCTGACTGCCAACGCCCCCCTTCCGCGGCCAGGCGGTTGGTGGCGATCACCGGCCCCGGCAACGTCCGGAACAGGCGCGATAGATTCGGGGCCGGCTCCTCGAGATAGTCCAGCCGGACCTCGGTCCACAAGCCTTTGCGGGCGGCTCGCTGATACTTGCCCCGGGCCCGGTTGACCGTGGCCTCCACCACCGGCACGCAAATCCTAAGAGACGGTTTTCGGTTTTTAGTTTTTGGTTTTTGGTTTTCAATCATTCGAAGCTGCAACCGCCATTAAAGGTTTAGAGATTCTGGTATTCAAAGCCGCCCCCAATCGCGTTGGTGGGGCAGCCGTCTCTGGCCGCCTGTTGCTGGCGGGCACGGAGGCCCGCCCCACCGGGTTATTTTATAAGATTCTTCGGTCGCTCCGCTCCCTCAGGATGACAAGCGAGAAAATTAAAGTGCAGGTATTAATTTGTGAACCTCCGCACCTGGACTTTTAACCAAAAACTAAAAACCAAAAACCCTCAACTGAGATTCTCCACGCCTGCGGACCGGGGAAAGGAGCCCAGGAGTTTAAAGTGGGCGCTGATGGCCTCCACTTCCTCCAGGGCCTGACCCAACGGTGGTTCGGTGGTGTGGCCGTCCACGTCCACGAAGAAGAGGTAGCGCCAGGCCTCGTTTCTGGCCGGGCGCGAGACGATGCGGGTCATGTTGAGGTTCCGCTCCGCCAGGGGGCGCAGGGTCTTGTAGAGGGCCCCGGGGATGTTGTCCACCGCAAAAATGATGGAGGTCTTGTCCTTGCCGGTGGGCCCGGGGGCATCGGACCCGATGACAAAGAAGTGGGTGACGTTGCCTGGATTATCTTCGATGCGGGATTCCACCACCCGCAGGTCATACAAGGGCGCCGCGAAGGCGCTGGCAATGGCCGCGGCGTTGGGGTTTTTGGCCGCCTTCTGGGCCGCCACCCCGGTGGAGGCCACCTCCAGGATGGGGATCTCGCCTAAATGCGTCCCCAGCCAACGGCGGCACTGGGCGTGGGCCTGGGGGTGGGTGTAAATGACCTCGATATCGGCCCGCTGCCCGGACTTGGACACCAGGTCGTGGGAGACCTCCAGGAAGATCTCCCCGCAAATATTCACCGAGGTCTCGGCAAACAGGTCCATGGAGATGTTCACGATGCCTTCGGTGGAATTCTCGATGGGCACCACCCCGTATTGGAACTTGCCCTTCTCCACTTCGGCAAAAACCTCCTGGATGGTGGCCATTGGACCGAAGCGGGTGGCCCGGCCGAACTTTTTCAGGGCCGCCAGGTGGGAAAAGGTGGCCTCTGGCCCCAGGAACGCGACCCCGAAAGGAATCTGGACCTCCCGGGCCGCGGAGATGATCTCCCGGAAGATGTTGCGCAGGGCCGAGGGGCTCAGAGGGCCGGGGTTCAGATGCATGAGGTGGGCCAGGACTTCCTCTTCCCGCTGAAAATCCAGGGTACCCCGGCCTTCCTGGTTCTTGATGCGCCCGATGGCCTGGGCCAGGGTCTGGCGCTGGTTCAGCAGGTTCAGGAGTTCCTGGTCCAGGGTGTCAATCCGACTTCTGATGGCTTCTTTTTCCGTTTTTTCCATAATCGTCATTTCTCCAGGATGGTTTCCTGGATTTTGTGGCCGAAGTGGCGGCCCGTATCTTCCAGGGCCACCAGCACTTCATCCCCAGGTTGTAAAGTGACAATGGACACGGCCTCGCCGCTGGCGCGGGTGAGGCGGATGGTCTCGGCGTTCTGCAAGATAGTGGCTATTTCCCGGCCGCCCGCGTCGGCGGCCACCAGCATCAAGGGGCGGCGCTCCACCTTGACCCGGCCCACCACCGCCGGGGTGGTGCGCCCCTGGTGGTTGACGACCAGGACTTCGTCCCCGGCCGCGAGTTCCCCCAGGTACCTGGTCTTATCCCCGGTGACCCGGATATAGGCGTGCACGGGCCCGGCGTTGACCCGGAAGGGCCGGGGGGCGACGTACGGATTCTTCAGGGATTCGGCATGCACCAGGAACAGGCCCCCCGAGGAGTTGCCCACCAGCATCCCCTCTCCCGGGGCCAGGTTGCTGCAGGTATCCACGCAGACCCGGTCGCCCATCCCCAAGGGTTTAAGAAGGGTGATCCTGGCGGTGGTCAGCTTAACCGGCGGCGAGGCGTCTTTCACCAGGCGGGCGATTTTTTTGATCATGGCCGGCGTCGCATCCGCGACCACCAGGCCGTCCACGCCCTTTTCCAGCACCCCCAGGGCGGTGCGGGCCGCGTCCTCATCTTTCACCTCGACAAAGATGTTGTGACTCTGGGCCACCAGGTTTTCCAAAGGGATGATGGTCCAGTCGGGGGTGTGCACCACCACCGGTCCCTGGCGGGCCAGGCGGATGACCTCGGGTTCGTCGGCGGTACTTGAAATCGCGACTTCCTGGACGTCCCGGCCCGGCACCAGGTCGCCGTCCGGCGCCACCACGGTGATGAGTCCCAGGGCCTTAACCTCTTCGGTCCGGCCCTGGGGGACCCACACCGCGTCCGCGCCGCTCTCCAGGGCAGTGGTCACGAGCTTTTTGTCCCAGGGGTCAACTCTGACCCATAGCTGTTTCATTAGTTCTTCCTTCCATAGGCGAGAGGACCAAGTAATAGATCGCCTCATGATCGGGAAGACCTAAAATTCCCTCCCCCTTGATGGGGGAGGGTCAGGGTGGGGGTGGCTCAGCATCGTCAATCCCCCTCCCCCTAACCCCCTCCCACCATGGGAGGGGGAAAAAATAGGCTTCCATTATATGCTGCTATTATGAGACATAACTCTACCCGGCGTTCGTAACCAGCTTATCCTCTCCACAATCTGAGCATATGCCAGACCCTCTAGTGAAATCGTTAGATTGTGCGAGCGACGAAGTGGTGGCCTGGGCTTGTGGTCTTCTCGCAAGTCCAAGATTATCTTTAATGCAATCATCGCAAAAAGGCTTTGGACGATTGGTCCTGAGATAATCTGCAATACCTTGCTGAACGCTCATTTAGAGATCCTAACGTTTAAACTGCCTGGAGGAACGATAATGCTTCTTCGACGCCGGAGTCTTCGTGCACCAGCATGCTGATCGCCCCCACCATGCGGCTGGGGTCACGGTGCTGGAAGACATTGCGCCCGATGGACACCCCGGCGCCCCCGGCCTCGATGGACCCCTGCACCATCTCCAGAATATCCCGGTCCGAACTCATTTTGGGGCCGCCGGCAATAACCACCGGCACCGGGCAGCCGGCCACCACCTTGCGGAAAGACTCCACCGAACCGGTGTACGAGATCTTGACGAGGTCCGCCCCCAGTTCCGCCCCCAACCGGGACACGTGCATGATCACCTGGGGGTCGTATTCATCTTTGATCTTTTCGCCCCGGGGGTACATCATGACCAACAGCGGCATCCCCCATTCCCGGGCTTCCCGGGACACCCGGCCCAGATCGGACAGCATCTCCTGATCGGAGCCGTTTCCCACGTTGACGTGAATGGAGATGGCGTCCGCCCCCAGCTTGATGGCTTCCTCCACGGTGCACACCAGGGTCTTGGCATTGGGATAAGGTGACAGGGCGGTGGAGGCCGACAGGTGAATGATCAACCCCACGTCCTTGCCCCGGCGGCGATGGCCGCTGGACACCAGCCCCTTGTGGATGAGGATGGCATTGGCCCCGCCGCTGGCCACCGCATTGACGGTGGTCTTCATGTCGATGAGGCCTTCAATGGGGCCAACCGTGACCCCGTGATCCATGGGGACGATCACCGTGCGCCCCGTGTCCCGGTTCAAGATGCGTTCCATGCGAATCTGTTTGCCTACCACTTTTTCCTCCCTCGCCGCAGTGCCCGAGAGGCCCTGAGCCCCCACGGCCGCCGATAAAAAAAGCCGTGGTCGCCTCGCCTGCGCCACGGCTTTTAAAAGATTTTTTTCTTGGTGCCTACATTCTTTTAAAAGTCGAGGCGCACTCCTGGCCCGGTAAAATAATAATAGCTAAAATAAAAGTTCGGGGTCCGGGGCCAACTGGACTGCATTGTCTTGATTTCCTCGACTTTTATAACCCTAAAATATCCGCGCCCCGGTGTCAACATAAATTTTTTGGCTTTACGGTAATTGTGATATGCTGAAATATACGGAGACGCGGATTGGCTGGGGTTAACGGGCCACAGAATGGTTCATTGGTTTGGCAGCCCTCTCCCGATTGCCGGCGTTTAATGGAAATGCAACTTTCCCTCTTATTAAACGCAACCGCACCGCCCGAATGCCGGCGGCCGTAAGAAACGCCGGACTTTGCCCGGCTGCCTGGCCCGCTCGATCCGGAGACCATGAAGGAGGCGGCATGCCCCGCAGCGATGATTATAAGGCGGCCATCGCCCTGGCCGTAGCGGAATTGAAAAACCTCAATCCCAAGCGCCTGGAAAACCGAACCGGCGCCCAACACTTTGTCGAGGATGCCCAAGAGGGCCTCATCGTCTCCTATTTCGGCCAGGCGCGGCGCATCACCTGGCCGGAGGTCCGCGTGACCCCGGGCAACGGCGCCGGCGAGATTTCCCTCCCGGAGCAGATCCTCATCCTCCACTACCTGCTCAAGGCCTCGGGAGAACCCCTCACCGGCCGGACCATCGATTTCCGCCAGGTCCCGGAAGGCGGTTTCTACTGGTCCGCCTTCGTCTCCCGGGCCAAAAAGCCGTTACTGGAGACCTTCGGCCATGACCTCACCCTCTACGGCAAGGTGGCGGCCAGCCTGGGTGGAGAATCCCTGCCCCTGGGCGATGCCGCAGCCCGGTTTATGGCCTTTCCCCGGGTGTCCATCACCCATGTCCTGTGGGGGGGAGACGAAGAATTTGCTCCCGAGGCCACCATCTTGTTCGATGAGACCATCCCCCAATATTTCCCCACCGAGGACATTGCCGCCCTCTCCGGCGCCTCGGTCTACCGCTTGATGGGGGCCGCCCACAAATTCCGGGAGAACCGCTGACGGCCGCCCCGGAATAAGCCGGAGTCCTTGTAACCGCCTGGCGCTGCCGGGAGGGCTTGCGGAAACCTGAATAATGATTATAATTATATTCACGGGGGCGTAACGGCTTCGACGTGAATGGAGAACTGTAAGTTGCATGCCGAGGTCCTGTCCGCTCGTTAAACGGGTAGGAAAACCATAAGTGCCGACAACTACGGCTACGCTCTAGCCGCTTAAGGCTAGCATCTGGGGTTCGACGCCGGGAGAGGACCCTAAGATGACGGTATCCTGGCAAAGCCGCCAATAAAGCCTGCGGGTTGGCGGACGAAAACTAAAGCGGGCTAGCCTCTAAGAATTCTGCCAGTGGAAGTCTTCAGGGGCGAAACTAAAACGCCGGCTAAGCATGTAGAAGCTTCCAGGGACTATTGGCGGACGCGGGTTCGACTCCCGCCGCCTCCACCAATTTTAATGTAATAAAACCAGAGTGTTATAAATTTTAAGACACCCAAAAAACCCGCTCCAGGACTTCCCGAGGCGGGAAAAAAGAAGGCCCTGAAAAGGGCCTTTTTTTTCTCAAAAATCATTGTACCCATCGAGGTAAAGTTCTCTTAAAACTAGGCACCCTCACCATCAAATGGATCGATCTTCTCGAAATAATGAGTCCTGGGTTCGCATCTTTCTTCCTCCAGATAACCGTCAATCATGTCATTTGGAGGTGAACTATGGTGCGTGGGTTCGAATCCTACTCCATCCGCCATCTTTGTAGTTGAAAAATCAATAAGTTAATCTTTTAGAATAGGCTAAATTTAGGTCAGTAAAAGGGCAGTAAGCGTTGGCATGAATCTATCGTCCCACTTGGCCGTTAGCCATTTTAAGGCTGGTACTGGGGACAGCTTCGGGGCATAGGAGTTCCTCTTGTGCTGACACCACTCATCCGTTCTTCTCTGCTATTTCCTGAAGCCTCTTCTCCGTGAACTTCCAAGACATAGGAATCTCATCGGTAGTGCCTGCTGCGTGTGCTCTGCGAGTCCATACCTGCTTTTCATGCAAAATCCCATTTCCTCGCCCGGCTGAGGCTTTCTTGAGCCAATCGGCAATTTCTATCGGAGTTGCGAGATATATCCTAAAGTATAATGTTTTATTTGCCGAGCAGGATGGTTCGAGATCAAAGGCTCAAATTAAAGCCTTTGAAGATACCTGGAGGTGGGATGAAGCGGCAGTAGCTACATACAAAAAAATTGTGGAATCAGGCGGCAATATCTCAAAACTTATGCAAGCGCTTCATGGTTATATTGGCGGCTGCGATATGCAGTAGCATAACGAAAAGGGTGGTTTTTTTGGGGGGGCATTGCAGAACCCCGGGGTTGCAGCAAACCAAGACCCCGGAGATAAACTTGCCAAAAAATTTCTTGGGGCCGGGCAACTCCACTGCAACCAGCCTGCCTGATGGAGCCATCCGCCGGCGCGAGGCATTTAACCTCAGGGGCGCCCCGCCAAGTTTTTACAGGTAGGCTTTCACCACATACTGCTGGACCATGCGCTGGGTGTTGAAAAAGGCGCCGTTGATGGCGATGGCCCCGTACATGGCCCGCATAAAGGCCTGCCGGTTATGGTAATACATGGGGACGATAACGCTCTCCAGTTTTTCGTAGAGGCAATTGGCATCGCCGGAGCAATCGTAGCCCTCGGGACCCCGGATCGCCGGGGAGATGATAGCCCAGCCGGTAAAGTTCTCGATGTGGCCCTCCAGCCACCAGCCATCCAGGATACTGAAGCTGGGGACCCCATTCAGGGCGGCCTTCATGCCGCTGGTGCCCGAGGCCTCGTTGGGCGGCTGGGGCGTGTTCAGCCAGATATCCACGCCGCCGGCGAGCCGGCGCGCCAGCCAGGTATCGTAATTCGCCAGGAAAGCCATCTTGATGTCCGGTTTTAAGGCCTCCCCGGCCTGAAAAATCCGCCGGATGAGGTCCTTTCCCTGAACGTCCCGGGGATGGGCCTTGCCGGCAAAAATCACCTGTATAGGGCCCACCTCCCGGGCAATCTGCCGCAAGCGCTCGATATCGTTGAACAGCAAGTCCGCCCGCTTGTAAGTCGCAACCCGCCGGGCAAATCCCACGGTCAGCACGTCCTGGTCCATGCCGGCGTTGGTCTTTCGGTTGACGTAGGCCAGAAGCTCTTGTTTGGCCTTCTGGTGCGCTTCCCACAGCTCTTCGCCGGGGATTTTGAGGACATAGCGCAGGCTGAAATTGTCCTCCCGCCAACCCGGGATGTGGCGGTCGAAGAGCGCCTGGAAGGGCTCCGTGGTCCAGGTGGCGGCGTGCACGCCGTTGGTGATGGCGTCCACCGGGTAGTCCGCGAACATGAGCCGGGACACCTCGCCGTGCTTCTTGGCTACCCCGTTGACGTAGTGGCTCAGGTTGAGGGCCAGGTAGGTCATATTCAGCCTGAGGCCGCGCTGGGCCAGTTCCGGCACGCGAGCGAACTCCCCGCTATACTGAAAGATATGTTTCTGGACATCCACGGCCAGCGTGTCCTGCATATCCATCACATATTTGAGGTTGCTTCCCATTTTCGCCACCAGCTCCAGAGGAAACTGGTCGTGTCCCGCGGGCACCGGCGTGTGGGTGGTAAAGATGCACTTTGCCCTTACCGCTTCAATCTCCGGCTCGCCGATGGCGCTCTTCCCGGCCTTCTCCGCCTCTTCGTTCAGGAGTTCGATGGTCAGGAAGGCCGAATGCCCTTCGTTCATGTGGAAGCGTCTCAGGTCCCGGTATCCCAGGGCCCGGAGCATGCGGACGCCGCCGATTCCCAGGATAACTTCCTGGCACAGGCGGTACCAGTCGTCGCCGCCGTAGAGGTGGTCGGTAAGCCTCTGGTCCCAGGGACTGTTTTCCGGAAGATCGGTGTCCAGGAAGTAAACCGGCACCACAAAACCGCTGATGCCCTTGACTTCATATTTCCAGACCCTGAGTTGCAATTCCCGGCCCTCAATGGCCACCGTGGCCCGCTCCGGCATCTCCGTCAGGAAATCGTTGATGGCCCACTCCACCGGCTCTTCGGTCTGCTGGCCCTGGGCGTCCAGCCGCTGGTAAAAATAGCCTTTGCGGTGGAGCAGGCAGACGGCCACCACGGGCACCTGGAGGTCCGCGGCCGAACGGATGGTGTCCCCCGCCAAGACTCCCAGCCCGCCGCTGTAAGTGGGCATGCCGGGGTCCAAGGCAATCTCCATGGAGAAGTAGGCGATAAAGCTGTCATTGGGCATGGTTTTCCTCCTGACGCGCTGGCCTAAAATGTTAGCCCCGTAGATAAAAACGGCCTTGAGCCTGTCCCCAAAATCGCCGCCCAGCCCGAAGAGGCCGCCTCAGTCGGCGAATTTCCCCGTGGGATAGATGTTACGGGGATTCCAGAACATCCGGCCGCGGGCGCCGTGGTCTGACTTTCCGCGCCCTTGCCCTCTTGGGCTGGGGACGCGCCGGTGACGGGTTCCTTGGTTTGGCCCTCAACGGCCTTGGGGGCCGCGGCCAGCGCCGCGCCGGCCAGAACCAGGACCCCGGCCAGAATGATCGCGGACATACAGAGTTTCTTCTTCATGCCCCCCTCTTTTAACCGCGCCCTACCGGCCCACCCAGAGTGTTTTTATTCAGCTCACTTGCCCTGAGACCAGCCGCCGGCTCCAGGGGCCAAAGAGCGCGCCTCAGCCAACCTAATAGGTTCTATGCCCCTTTTCCTGCGCCCGGCCGGTAACGATGGCTTCAAAATTTTTGATGCCGTCGCCGTTGACCATCAGGTAGCGGGGCTGGGCCATCATCTTCTCGGAGGGGCTCGCATTCCGGCGGTCGATGCTGAAGGCCGCCACGTACCCCGCCTTGGCGGCGTCCTTTTCCAAGTCGTCGTCATAGATGCCGAATGGCCAGGCCAACACGTCCACCGTAGTGCCGAACCTTTTTTCCAGGGACGCCTTGGCCTTGGAAAGCTGGGCGTCCACCAGCTTCTTGTACTCTTCGGGCTTAAGTTTCTTCTTTTCCTTCTTGAAATTGGGATGCCAGAAGGTGTGCGACTGCATGTCGAACCGGCCGGTTTGCTGCAGTTGCGTCAACTGGTCCCAGGTCATGGCATAGGAAGCGTTGGAAACGCACGACGGATAGATGAACAAGGTTACGGGAATATTGTACTTGCGCACCAGCGGGGCCATGTCGGAGAAGACCGTCTTGTGAGCGTCATCCGCGGTGATCACCACCGATTTCGGCGGCGGCGGCGGACCCTGGCCGCGCAGGTAGTTCACCAGCGTCCGGAGCGGGATGACCGTGTACTGGTGGTCCTTGAGCCACTGGAGTTGCGACTCGAACACCTTGGTGGTCACAGTCATGCCGTCGGCCACCGTGGGGCCGAAACGGTGGTAGCACAGAACCGGCACGGTAACCTGATCATCCGCCGATGCCGCAGGGCCGCAAAAAAACATGGCAAGTACAGCAATGCCGACTAACAAACGAAGCGTCCGAATCATCTTCTCTTTCCCTTAAGCTATTGAATTAGTTACTGCGATCAACGCGTCTCGCTTCACCCCGGGGGCGGCCTCACCCGGGTCAAGCCAGCCGGCGGGGGCGCAGGACGCAACCCTCCGTCCAGCCCCAACCACCCCAAATTATGCGGCAGTCTGACCGCCTCCAGTCCTTGATCGGATTTTTCGAGTCAGGCCGTTTTAAAGATAAAACCGTCTCCCCCGAGGTTGGTTGAAAGATACTATAATCGGCACCCAAAGACAACGGTTTGAAAATTTCAATTAACTACAACTCTAAAAAAACCTGGCCGCGAAGCAGGGGCCGGCGCCCGTCTGGATCCCCAGGCCGAAAGAGGATCCCCCGCCGCCTGTCCAAGCGCTCCTCGCCGACTCCGGGATACGGCGGCCCCGATGGGTCGGAACCCCCAATTATCCCGGGGGAAGTCGCCGCGCGCGCCAATTGGCCAAGATCTCAATATTTTCTTGCAGCCGCTTGGGTAAAAAAGGAAAATGGGAGGGGTTCAGAGGGTCCCAAGCCGATTCCCGGGAACCGGTGGCTGACCCCATCCCGCTATCAGCTTGCAACTATCTCAGGGACAACATAAGGACGGCTGGATGAACACCGTATGGCTCGTGGTCGTTTGTATAAGCATCGTGTTTGCGGCCATAAACGGCAGGATTGACGGGTTCACCAAAGCCATGTTTGAAGCCGGCAAAGCCGCCGTGGAAGTGTGCCTCTACCTGGTGGGCATTGTTTCTCTGTGGCTGGGGCTTACCAAGATACTTGAAGATTCCGGTCTGATCTACAAACTGTCAAATTTCTTTAGACCGGCAATCTCGTTTCTTTTCAAAAACATACCCGAAGGGCACCCGTCAATAACTTCGATGACGCTCAACCTCCTGGCCAATCTTTTCGGCCTGGGTAATGCGGCCACGCCCCTGGGCATCAAGGCCATGGAAGACCTTCAAACCCTCAATACCGAGAATGACACGATAACTTTCGAGATGATGCTTTTCATTGTCATCAATACCTCAAGCATTCAGCTGATTCCTTTTACAACCATTGGGTTGCTGGCAAGTTACGGCTCGCAGAACCCGAATGTCATTATTTTGCCAACCATCATTGCAACTGTAATATCTTCGGCAACCGCAGTTGGAATACTTTATCTATTTAAAAAATTCAGCAGGAAAGACAGGTGACATGGATACTATCAGTTTTGCGTTTCAGGGTTTAATACCGGCTTTCATTTTTTTTACGGTTATTTACGGATTTGCCAAAGGGGTGCCCGTATATGATTCGTTTGTCTCGGGCGCTAAGGATGGCATCGGCATCATAATCGGGATTTTTCCCTATGTCCTGGCAATATTCATTGCGGTCAAAACCTTCGAAGCGTCTGGAGCTCACGACTTTATCAAAAATATGTTTTCAATCGTGGCTGCTCCGCTTCACATACCGGCGGAAGTTTTTTCGGTAGCGATAGTAAAACCTTTCTCCAACGCGGCTTCCCTCGGCATTTTCACGGAGATTCTTAAATCCTCCGGCCCCGACTCCCTGGCCAGCATGATGGCGGCGGTTATCATGGGAAGCGCGGAAACGACTTTTTACGTCCTGGCGGTTTATCTCGGGGCCGTGGGCATCAAGAAAACCAAATACCTGGTCCCCGTGTGCCTGGCCGCGGATATGACGGGCGTCGTCATCGTCATCATCCTGGTAAAATTACTCTATTGAACTTTACGGGAGACTGGGGTCTCAGGTATCCTGCGGTACGCGAACCCGGCGTTGAAGAAGCGCGGTCAGATTGGGCCGGCACCGGAGAGGCCATTTGCAGACTTTAGATGTAATTACAGTGTGTTGCCCCTCAAACGCCCCCGGTTTCAAACGGCGTTCAGACGACACAATTCCTGCCCCGGCCGCCTCGCTGGCGTCCTTTCATTTGACAGGTCGACGCCGACATGGCATATTCCCACGAGAAACAGGGAGTTGGGACAGGTGGGGGGGACGCCCTGCGGCCCCTCGCCGTGCTCCCCGCTAACAATTTTATCCCGTGGAAAAGGAGAGGTGCATGGACCCGGCCCGCGCCCAGCTCTTGCGGCAGCTGCCCCAGGTGGACGACCTGCTGCGCCACCCTGAACTGGCCCCGGCCGTCGGGCCCCTGCCCCGGTTGCTGGCTGCGGCGGTGGTGCGGCGGGTCCTGGCGGCGGCGCGCCAAACCATCAACGCCGAGCCCCTGGCGGCGCTGCCCCCCCAACTGGATGCGGCGGCCCTGCTCCACAATCTTCGGGAGGCCCTCCTGGCCGCGGCCAAGCCAAGGCTCCGCCGGGTGGTCAACGCCACCGGGGTGGTCATTCATACCAACCTGGGGCGCTCGCCCCTGGGAGAGGCCTGCCTGGCGTCGTTGCAGGAGGTGGCCAGCCGCTACAACACCCTGGAGTACGACCTGGCCCGAGGGGCCCGGGGCTCCCGCCAGGACCACCTGGAGGGGTTGCTGCAGGAGTTGACGGGGGCCGACGGGGTCCTGGTGGTCAACAACAACGCCGCCGCGGTGCTCCTGGCCCTCAACACCCTGGCCGCCGGGAGAGAAGTGGTCATTTCCCGGGGCCAGCTGGTAGAGATCGGCGGCTCCTTCCGCATGCCCGAGATCATGGCGGCCAGCGGCGCCATTCTCCGGGAAGTGGGCACTACCAACAAGACTTACCTCAGGGACTTTGAGAAGGCCATCACCTCCGAGACCGCGGTTCTCCTCAAGGTTCACCCCAGCAACTTCCGCATCATGGGCTTTACCCACGAAGTGACCCTGACGGAGATGGTGGACCTGGGGCGGCGTTACGGCCTTAAAGTCGTGGAAGACCTGGGCAGCGGCTGCCTGGTGGACCTGAGCCGCTACGGTCTGGAGCGCGAACCCACGGTGCAGGAGACCCTCAAGGCCGGGGCCGACCTGGTGCTGTTTTCCGGCGACAAACTCCTGGGCGGGCCCCAGGCCGGCCTCATCCTGGGACACAGAGAAGTGGTGGAGGCCTTACGAAAAAATCCCATGACCCGGGCCCTGCGTCCCGACAAGATGACCCTGACGGCCCTGGAAGCCACGCTGCGCCTCTACCTGGACGAGCCCCGGGCCCTGGCGGAAATCCCCACCCTCAGGATGCTGACCCGGCCAGTGGCGGAGTTGGACCGCCAGGCCCGCGCCCTGGCCCGGCGGGTGCGGCGCCGCTTCGGGGCCCGTCTCCGGGTGGAAGTGGTGGAGAGCGAAGGCCGGGCCGGGGGCGGGGCTTTGCCCCAGGCCTCCCTTCCCAGCCGGGCCCTGGCCATCACCGCGCCCCCCCTGCCTCCCCAGGAATTGGAAGCCCGGCTGCGCCAGGCCGGTACGCCGGTCATCGGCCGGGTGGAACATGGGGTGATGTGGTTAGACCTGCGCACCATGCTGCCGGAGGATCAGGAGGCCCTCATGGCCGCCCTGGAGGAGGTGCTGGCGGGCGTAAAATAACCTGAGGGCGGGAACCGGTGCATTCCCGCCCTCACATCATTCTCTAAATCAAACCAATCGGTGGTGGGGCTTTGGGGGGTTCTGGTCTGGTCAACGGGCGCCCCAGGCCGGTTCGTGGTTCACCACGAACAGATGCCCCGTCGAATAATCCCCATTTATAGCCGCATTGTCTGAGGGGCCACGCCACCCATTGAGCAGCCCCCACCCTTCCGTAAACTCGTTGGGGCTGCCGGGGAACATTCAAGAACCGGCGCGGCCCTAACCCGGCGAGGCGCTTATCCCGCCGGATATGCTGCGAATGTCTTGCACCCCGGAGTAGATTTCACCAGGAAGCCGTTTTCACCTTTCCGGGCTCTACCGGGGGGAGCCGGCTGAAATCCCGGCCGTCATCTGCCACTGTCCCCAGGAGCTTACTCCCGGTTGCGCAGACGGGACGGCCCTGGTCCTGGGTCCCTATTTAACGGAATCTTTCAGCTGCTTCCCAGGCTTAAACTTCACCACCTTGGTGGCGGGAATCTTGATGGGGCTGCCGGTTTGAGGATTCCGGCCTTCCCGGGCCTTGCGCTCTGTCACCATGAAGGTGCCAAAGCCCGCCAGCGCCAACCGGCCCTGGGACTTGAGCGCCGCTGAAACAATCCTGATCAAGCTGTTAATGGCCTTTTCCGCGTCCACCTTCCTCACCTGAGCCTCTCCCGCCACTTGTGCAATCAATTCTGCTTTGGTCATAACTCTCTCCCTTCCTCCTGGTTAGCGGTTGACTACTGAACCATTAAACCTACGCCCGGAATTTGGAAAATGGGTACCCTGACGCCCATCCCCCCCTTAAGTTGTTTTTGTCCTCCGGATGCCGGGGCGAGATTTATTCTCAAAGCCCGAGTCCACCTGAGGTTGCAGTTTCCCCTTGATAGCACAAAATCTCAGAGGATGACAATAAAAATATTAAAAAATTCTTGGTCTATCGAGATATTTTCCAAAACTATCCCGGGCCGGCATGAGAAGTGAGGGCGCTACCATGCCGAGACTCCGCCGCCCAACCACTTAACCACCTTAAATAACACCAAATTCATGGTGCGGTTGACGTTACGGGCCGCTAAGCCTCATTTCCGCCCTCAGTCGGGCCGGGGAAACTCATCCGCGGCATAATCCGAAGCAATGATTCAACTCCTTGGGAGCGCGCGCTGGATAACCCCTCGGTGTCTTTAAGGGCGGCAGGAGGCCCGGCGGCATCCCCTCGGGTTAGGGTCAGCCCCGGATAATCTTATCCACCTGGATGTCGTGGACCTTGAGGAGCTTCCACATGGTCACCCGGCTGATGCCCAGGAGGCGGGCCGCCTGGCTTTTTTTGCCCCCCGCCTGGTTAATGGCGTCGATGAGGCGCTGGCGCTCGTCCAGCGCCCGTCCGAACCGCCCCACCCGGCGCTCCCGGCGCGGGGGCGCCGACCTCGGGGCGAACGTGGCCGGGAGGTGCTCCGCCTGAATAACGCCTTCGTGACATATGACAAAGGCGTACTCGATGACATTGATGAGCTCCCGGACATTGCCGGGCCAATCGTGGCCGGTGAGCAGGTCCAGGGCCGCGTCGCTGATGCCGGTGAGGGGTTTGCGGGTCTGACGGCGAGCCCGGTCGATGAAGGCCTTGACCAGCAGGGGGATATCCTCCCGGCGCTCTCGTAAGGGGGGCAAATGAATGGGAATGACGCCGATGCGGTAGTAGAGGTCTTCCCGGAACCTCCCCAAGGCCATGAGCCGGTGGAGGTCCTTGTTGGTGGCGGTGATGACCCGGACATTCACCTGGATCGGGGCGTGGTCTCCCACCTTTTCGATGACCTTTTCCTGGAGCACCCGGAGCAGCTTGGCCTGGGTGGACATGGGCAGATCCCCGATCTCGTCCAGGAAGATGTCCCCGCCGTTGGCGGCCTCGAAGCGCCCCACCCGGGTGCGGTCGGCCCCGGTGAAGGCGCCTTTGACGTGGCCGAAGAGCTCGCTCTCCAGTAAGGATTCGTTGAGGGCGGCGCTGTTCACCTTGATGAAGGGCCCCTGGCCCCTGGGGCTCAAGCGGTGGATGGCCGCGGCCACCAGCTCTTTGCCGGTGCCTGACTCGCCGTAGATTACCACCGGCGCCTCGGATTGGGCGGCGCTGGAAATCAGAATGAACAGCTGCACCATGACGGGCGACTTTCCGATGATGCCTTGAAAGCCATCTTCTTTGTTAACTTCCTGGCGCAGGCGGGAGATGAACAGCTGCATCATGTCCGGCGACTTGACCGGCGGGTCGTAAACCGGCTCCTCCCGGCTGAGTTCCAGACGCAGATGCGAGATGACCCGTTCTTTGGCCTCCACCTCACTGAGATCGGTGAAATTTTCCACCCCGGCCACCACCTTGCCTCGGCTGTCCTTCAGGATGGCGGCGTTCTTGAGGATCGGCAGGGGCGTGCCGTCCTTCTTCTCCATAACGCACTTGCGCCGCCGGACAAACCCCCGCCGGAAGAGCTCGCACTCTTTTTTCTGGCCCAGCATCACCGAATCCAGGCAGGTATGGCACTTGAGGATGGTGCAGGGCTGTCCGACGAGCTCCTCCCGGGTGTAGCCGGTGATGTGCTCCATGGCCTGGTTGACGGACAGAATCACGCCCTCCACATCCACCACCAGCAGGCCGTCCATCATGGTGTCAATAACGGTCTTCCAAAAGTGCTCCTGGCCTTCTTCAAACAGGGCCTCCGGCGCTTTCGACAGCTTGTCTGCCAAAGGTTTTCCGGCCATGGCGACCTCCAAGCGGTAGGATGGGCCCGACAAGGGCGTGATCATAACTGATTAAAATCAACCGGATAAAGCCGCTAACCGTAGGGGCGGTGAGCGCCCCGGCCCTCCACGGGCAACAGCCCAGGGCGGCTGTTGCCCGTGGTTTGTCCCCAAGGTTCGGCAACATTTCTCAGCCGTCGCCTCCCCCGGAGGAGTCGATTCGGTTCAGGTTAACAGTTAACGCGCTTACACTCGTTAAGTATAAACCATTAACATGTTCCCTCAAGAAAAATCTGGAAATCCCCCAGAGGGTCTTAAATTGCTGTATATATGAACATTGGCTATATTAGCTTGGCTTGGCAAGCTTCTTGCTCAAAGTGACTCCGTAAAGATCGGAGCAATCATAAAGGAGGATTATCAATGATCGGAACTGCGAAAAAGCCATTTGACGAAATTCTGGCCGCCTTGAAAGGTTTCCAGAAAATCGGCATGGTGGGCTGCGACGGCTGCGCCAAGGTCTGCCTCACCGGCGGCAGTGACGAAGTGGCCGCGCTGGCTCAAGAACTCAAAACCCAGGGTAAAGAGATCGTCTTTGAAGCCAGTCCGGAGCGCACCTGCAACATGGCCAAGGCTAAGCCGGTACTGGATCCCCTGAAGGACAAAATCCAGGCAAGCGATGCCCTCCTGGTGTTGGGCTGCGGTGGCGCCGTCCAGATCGCCCGCTATGTTACCGAGACCCTGGGCCTTACCCTCCCGGTCAAAACCGGCCTCAACTCGGTGGGCCACATGGACACCACGGTGCCCGGCCAGATAGCCATAGAGCAATGCCAGGAGTGCGGCGACTGCATCTTGAACGACACCGGGGGCATTTGCCCCGTCACCAAGTGCGCCAAGGGCCTGCTCAACGGCCCCTGTGGCGGCTCCGAAGACGGCAAGTGCGAGGTCGACCCCGCCCGGGACTGCGCCTGGGTCCTGATCTATAACCGCATGGTGGCCCTGGGGGAGGTGGACAATCTGAAGAAATTCGTCGGCGCCAAGGATTACAGCAAGGCGGCCAAACCCCGGACCCTTTACATCAAGGAAGGGAGGGTAGCATGAAGCTAACGCAAGCCTTCAAGAAAAAAGAGTTTGTCATCACCAGCGAAGTGGGGCCGGTCAAAGGCTGCGCCCGGAACGGCCACAATGCCGCCTTCATTGCCGAAGCGGCGACCATTCAGCCATACGTCCACGCCTTCAATGTCACCGACAATCAGAGTGCGGTCATGCGTCTGGGGTCGCTGGCGGCCAGCGTGCTCCTCAAACAGGCCGGCCTCGAGCCCATCTACCAGATCACCTGCCGGGACCGCAACCGCATCGCCCTGCAGTCGGACCTCTTGAGCGCCTGCACCCTGGGGATCGACAACGTGCTCTGCCTCACCGGCGACCATCTGAAGATGGGCGATCACCCCACGGGCAAAGGGGTCTTCGACATCGACTCGGTGCAGCTCCTGGACATCGCCCGGGGTTTGAACCAGGGCCACGACATGATGGGGCACGAGCTCACTGCCGCCACCGATCTGGCCCTGGGCGCGGTGGTCAACCCCAACTTCCAGCCCCTGGACCTCCAGCTGCTCAAGATGGAGAAAAAGATAGCCGCGGGGGCGGAATTCTTCCAGACCCAGGCGGTTTACGACCCCAAGCTTTTCGAGGCCTTTGTCCGCAAAGTCGAGGGCGTCGGGGTGCCCATCCAGTTCGGCCTGGTGCTGCTCAAGAGCCCCAAGATGGGCACGTTTATGAACGAGCGCATCTCGGGGATCAAGGTGCCCCAGGCCCTCATCGACGAAATGGCCAGCGTGCCGCCGGAGGGCTACAAGGACAAATCCTTGGAAATCGCCACCCGGCTCCTTAAGGAAATCTCCCCCATGGTTCAGGGGATTCACTTCATGCCCCTGGGCTGGTCCGACCTCGTCCCCCAATTGGCGAGCACGGCCAGGGACGCGGCCCGCTAAGGCGAAAGCTTCAAGGCAAACCGGCGCCACCCGGTAAGGGATTAAACCGGTGGGGTTAGGGATGGGGCAGGCTCAGGGCCTGCCCTGCTCCGGTGCTGTTGTCGGAAAAAGTCTAATTAACCAAATATGTTAAAGCAATGTGTACGCCATATGTTGTAAACAAATTATTTGTCGCATTTGGCATCATACTTGCTATTTAAGGGCAGGTGAACGGGGGCGAAGTCTCCCCCAGGCCAAGCCGGATGGCCTGGAAAGGTTCGACGCGACCCCCCCCTTGAGGGCCGCGCCCTGAGCAACCTGAGGTCAGCGGACCGATAAGATCACCGATCATCCGGTCAGGCGCCGGCGCATTTGACCATATTATTTATCCAGGAGGATTTCATGCGGAACAGAACCATACTCATCATCTTTTTCCTGGCCGCCCTGGCCGCGGTGGCCACCCTGGCCCTGGCGGAGCCGTCTTGGGCCGGCAAGCTGGAGGAGGCCATTGCCAAGACCCCCCAGGGCACCGGCAAGGGCATGATCGATCCCAGCGCCAAACCCGGGTTCATGGGGATTCCCGGCGCGCCCACGACTTTCTGGCTGTTCTACATTTTGTGGGGCATCTGGGTGGGCTGGATCTTCTCCTCGGTGGGAGCCTTCGGGGGCATCATGGCCGGGGTGGGACACATCACGGTTTTTGGACTGGCGGATTACGGGAGAGCTTTTAAAAAAACCAGCCCTGAACTGAACAAGCTGCTCACCGACTCCATCCGGACCTCTAACCAGTATCTGGTAGCCCTCTCGGCCACAATTTCTTCCATAACTTATTATCGGATGGGGCGGCTGGTGCTGCCGCTGGGAATCTGTCTGGCCGGCGGCGGCATCCTGGGGGCCTACCTGGTCCCGGTGCTCACCGCCGGGAAGATTGATCTGAGCATGTATATCGGCTACTTCGGCATCGTGGTCTTTGCCGTGGCCTTCGTGCTCTTCTATGAAACCACGCCCAAAGGCCAGGCCAGCAAGAAGGCGGCCAAGGCCGCGGCCAAGGCCTTTGAGGACATCCACATCCGGAAGTGCGCCGTGGATGAGGGCGGGGCCCATGCCTGCGGCGTCCATGTCAAACATTGGGGTCTGACCAAAATCGTCTTTACCTTTTATGGCTCGGAATTTTCCTTTAACCCTGTCTGGCCCATTCTCGGCGGTTTCGTCATCGCCGCCATCTCCGCCTTTATCGGCGTGGGCGGCGGCTTCCTGTACGTGCCGTTCCTCACCTCGGTGGTGGGACTGCCCATGTTCATCGTGGCCGGCACTTCCGCCCTGGCCGTCCTGGTGAGCATGATCACCTCCATTTTCACTTTCATGTTCATCAAGAGCGTGCCCGTAGACTTCTTGCTGATCGGCACCGAGCTGGTGGGGATTGCCATCGGTTCCGTCCTGGGGCCCATGACTTCCAAGTACATCCCGGACATCTGGCTGAAACGCCTGTTCGTGGTCCTGGCGGTGTACGTGGGCCTCGGCTACCTCACCAAAGGCTTCCTGGGTTCTTCGATCATGCCGGGTATGTAATCGGCAAATGGTTCATGGGGCCAGTCAGACTGGCCCCCTAACGAGGTTCGTCTTTCAACCATGGAAATGCATCCGGTTTTTCTGTTTCTGGATCCCCACCTGATCTGGTTTTTCCGGATCACGGGATACCCCTGGGCCGATTTTCTCATCGGCACCCTGGTGCTGGCGCTTATGGCCGTGGTCATTGGCGAGTTCACCATTTCCCTGGCTTTCCTGGCCGTGAAGCAGCGCATCGACCGGGTCACTGAGGAGTCGCACCGGTACCAGAACCTGTCGCTGGAAGCCTTGAAGGCGGGGGATAAGCAAGCCTATAACGCGATCAACAAACTGGCCAATGACGCCTTCGGCAAATCGTTTTTTATGCAGTTCGCTCTATCTGCCGCCTTTTTGTGGCCCATCTTTTTTGTGCTGGCCTGGATGCAGCACCGCTTTCTGGAGATGGAGTTCCCCATCCCCGGTACCGACTGGTCCCTGGGTTTCATCGGGGTTTTCATCATCATATATGTGGCGGCCTACTTCCTCTGCAAGCGGGTCAAATACAGGCTGCCGTATTTTCGCAGGGTGAAAGCCATCCTGGAAACTGCCCAGACTCAGATCCAGGAGCGGCAGGGCCCGTCTGCGCTGCCACCCCCGATTCATACATCTGATAAACAAAGATAAGGAGAACCTGGACATGCCCCGGAAAATCGCCATTGCCTTCCTCTGTGGTCTTCTTGCTATAAGCTTCACCACCTCGCTCTTGGCCCAGGCTCAGGCGCCGGAAAAGCAAGCGCCGGCAGCCGCCGTCCCCGAAAAGAAACCGGCTGAAGCCACGGCCCCTGAGAAAAAATCGGGAGTTCCCGAAGACCCGAAAAAACATACCGCGTTAGGCCTCTATGTCACCCCCAAAGAAGCCTATGACATGTGGCAGAAGGATCAGGACAAGGTAAAGATTCTGGATTGCCGCACCCCGGAGGAGTACGCCTTTGTGGGGCACGCGCCCATGGCGGTGAATATTCCCAGCCAATTCATGGCATATAGCTGGAATCCGGAAAAAAAGGAATACGCCATGAAGGACAATGAAAAATTTGTCCAACAGGCCAAAAAGACCTTTAAGCCCACGGACTCCATCCTGGTGATGTGCCGTTCGGGCCACCGCAGCGCCAAGTCGGTGGACAATTTGGCCAAAGCCGGTTTTAAAAACGTGTATAACATCTTCGACGGCTTTGAAGGCGACAAGGTCAAAGACAAAAACGATCCCAACTTCGGCAAGCGCACGAAAAACGGCTGGCGCAATGCCGGGGTGCCCTGGACCTATGACCTAGACCAAAAGCTTATGTATTTTCGGAAATGAAGGCATTAGCCAAGAAGCGCAGCCCGGACGAGAACTCTAGAGATTCGCCCGGACTTCATCTGGTTGGTGGTCCTGTTCTGCCACCTCTATACCAATTGATATCTATGCATTTATTATGATAAAATAATTTATAAAGAACCTTGAAAAGGACGTAATTATGGCACAAGAAGTCTTCAGTATCTGTTTCATGTGCACGATTCGCTGTCCCATCCGGGTCCTGGTGGAAAATGACGACGTGAAGTGGATTGAAGGCAACCCTCACGTGCCGGGCATTGAAGGGGCCCTGTGCGCCAAAGGCTCCGCGGGCCTGGCCCTGCTCCACGACCACGAACGGCCCCAGCACCCCATGATCCGCACCGGCCCCCGGGGCGCCGGGGAATGGCAAAAGGCCACCTGGAACGAGGCCCTGGATTACGTAGGCGACCGGCTCAAGGAGATCATCAAGCAGCACGGCGGGCAGAGCGTGGTTTTCGGGGAGCGCACCAATCTCAACACCCACATCAGCAAGACCTTCGTGAAGGCCATCGGCTCCCCCAACCATTTCACCCACGACGCCCTGTGCAAAGGCTCGGTAAACACCGCCTTTAGGAGCCTCACGGGCTTTACCGACGCCCAGGTGGGGGTGGATTACGCCAACACCCGCTATATCGTCATGTATGGGCGTAATATCTTCGAAGCCCTGGAGATCAAGCCCATCAACAACCTGTTGAACGCCATGGAAAAGGGGGCCAAGCTCATTTATATCGACCCCCGGGTGAGCATCACCGCCACCAAGGCCGACCGCTACCTGATGATCCGGCCCGGCGCCGACCTGGCCCTCAACTACGCCCTGATCCACACCATCCTGAAGGAGAAGCTGTACGACGCCCCGTATGTCCGCCGCTGGGTCAAGGACCTCAAGGAATTGCAGGCCTTTGTTTCGCCCTACACCCCGGAATGGGCCGAGGCGGAATGCGGCATCCCGGCTCACGAGATCGTCACCCTGGCCCGGGAAGCCGCGGCGGCCAAACCCGCGGTGGTCTTCCACTACGGCTACCGGGGGGCGCACCATCCCAATGAGATCTACTTCCGCCGCTCCCTCATCATCCTCAACGCCCTGATGGGCAGCATCGAAGCTAAGGGGGGGATATTCTTCAAGAAAGGCCCCAAGGCTTTTGGCTTGGGCGACATTAGGAAATACACGGAACAGGAATTGCCCAAGGTCAAGGCGCCGCGTTTTGACGGGTCCGGCCATGACAAGTTTCCCATCGCCGACGCGTCCCACGGCAATCCCCAGATGCTGGCCCACGCCATCCTGAACGAAGACCCGTACCCCATCAAGGCCCTGTTCGCCAACCGCTTTGAGCCCCTCCAATCCATTCCCGACGCGGCGGCGACCCGGAAGGCCCTGGACAAGCTGGATCTCATCGTCGCCATCGACGTCAATTTCAGCGAAATCGCCTGGTACGCCGACGTCATCCTGCCGGAATCCATGTACCTGGAACGGGCTGATTCCCTCCAGTTGGTGACGGGGTTGAAACCCCAGATCTACATGCGGCGGCAGGCGGTCTCGCCCCGCTACGATACCCGGCCCGCCTGGCTCATCCTCAAGCAGATCGCCCAGCGTCTGGACTTGGGCAAGTACTTCCCCTATGAGACCATCGAGGATATCTGGAACTTCCAGCTCCAGGACCTGGGGGTGACTATCGAGGACTTCGCCGCCAAGGGATTTGTGGCGCTGACGGATCAGACCCTCCTGTGGGACCGGGAGAAAGGCATCAAGTTCAAGACCCCGTCAGGGAAGTTCGAACTGGTCAGTGCGCTCATGGAGAGCGCCGGCTTTCCGTCCTTCCCGCCCTACACCCCGACGCCTAAGTCAGACAACGGCGCCTTCAAGCTCATGGTGGGCCGCGGCGCGGCGCACACCCACATGTCCACCCAGAATAACCTCTACCTGAATGAGCTGGCGCCGGAAAACTTCTTGTGGATCAACACCGGGGCCGCCAATCATTTGGGCATCAAAGACGGCGAGGTGGTGGAGGTGGTCTCCCCCATCGCCACTGCCCGGATCAAGGCCAAGGTAACGGACTTCATTCATCCCGAGGCGGTCTTCATGCTGCACGGGTTCGGAAAAACCGTGCCGGCCCAAACCCGCTGCTACCTGAAGGGGGCCTCCGACGCCTTGCTCCAGGAAAACATCTCGGACCGGGTGGGCGGCAGCCCGTGCCTGGACGCGACCATGGTGCGGGTGCGGCGTCCGAAATAGTCTCAGAGCGGCCAGGCCCCCGGTTTATCCCGGACCTGCCCCTGGCTTGATAGAGCTTTGTGGAGGAGGAGATGAGTCAATACTACCTGTTGCAGGACCAGAAGAGATGCATCGGCTGTCTGAGCTGTGAAGTGCATTGCAAGAGCAACAAGGGCCTCCCGCCGGGCCCCCGGCTGGGCCAGATCATCGCCGTCGGCCCCAAGCTGGTGGGCGCAGCTCCCCGCATGGGCTTTGTGTTCATGCCGTGTTTCCATTGCTCCGATCCCTGGTGCGTGCCCGTCTGCCCCACGGGGGCCATGCGCACGCGCCCCAAAGACGGCATTGTCTATGTGGAGCAGTCCCTGTGCGTGGGGTGCAAGAGCTGCATTTCCGCCTGTCCCTGGGGCGCGCCCCAATGGCAGCCCCAGATCGGCAGGGTCGTCAAGTGCGACTACTGCATGGACCGCATCGACCAGGGGCTGAAGCCGGCCTGCGTGAGCAAGTGCGTCACCCACTGCCTCCACTTCGGCCTGGCCGACCAGATGGACACCAGCCGCCGGGAACGCCTGGCCAAGGCCGTGGCCTTTACCCTGGACACCGTGGTCAGCGCCCGCTAGGAGATTCAGCCGATGATCGCCAGCCAATCCCCCCTGCTACAGGTCAATATCTTCACCTTCCCCGGCAAAGCCATCGAAGAGGCCGAAGCCGTGCGCCAAGCCTTTATCGACACCTTGAAACAGCGGGCCTTCGACGAGCTGGGCCCCTTGGATGTCCAGCTGGTGGGCTGGCGGGGCATCGAGGGCCGGGACGTCATGGTGGAAGTGCGCTATGAGGGGGTCTCCAGCCTTTACGAACTGGTCACCCCGGATATGGTCCCCCGGATCATCCAGAGCCATCTGGACGAACACCGGCCCGTGCGCCGCTGGGTGGTGGGCAAGGATTATGAGGCCTACTACGAACCCCAGAAGATGTACATCTCCGAACTTCTGGGCAAGATCGACCCCCAGTGCCTGGAAGAATATCAGGACTACGACGGCTACAAGGCCATTCGGTCCTTTTACAGCCAGGGGTTCGACTCGTTTCTGCAGAAGGTGGTGGCCGCAGGGTTCTGTGAATTTTCCCGGACCACCAGCACGGCTTTCGGCGCCGCCTGGTGTGAACTGCGGGTGGAGAAACAACGCCCCGTCCTGGTGGTGAACGCGGCGCCGCCTTATCCCCAGGCCACCGCCGAGATGCTGCTGCTGGAAGGCGTGCCCCACCAAGTTTTAGAGGGCATCCTGCTGGCGGTCAACACCCTCAAGGCCGAAGCGGTGATCGTCTACCTGCCCGCCGCGGCCACCCTGGCCCGGGAACGCTTGCGCTATTGTTGGGAAAAGTTGTTACAGGGCAATATTCTGCCCGCTTCCCAGAAGCCCATCGATTTGGAAATTCTCGCTGGTGAGTCCAGGTTTTTGGTGGAAGACGAGGACCTGTTCACCCAGCATCTCCACACCACCCTGCCGAAGTCTTTCTGGCAGAAGTACCCCAACCCCACCTTCCTGTTCCACGGCCTGGCCACCATCGCCGCGTTGCCCTTCATCGCCCAGACCCCGGTCTCCTGGTTCCGGAGACTGGGCATTGCCTGCGCCCCCGGCACCATGATCTTTCGCCTCATGGGGGCCGTGGAGCAGCCCGGTTTTGTGGAGATCCCTCTGTCGGCCACCCTGGGAGAAGTGATCAACGGCGTGGGCGGGGGCTTCCGCCACGGCCGGACCCCCAAGGCCATCCTGGTGGGCGGCACCCTGGGCGGAATCTTTCCCGCCCACTTCCTGCAAATCAGCCTGAACCACGACACCCTCCGGGAACTGGGGGGCTCCCTGGCCCTGGGGACCATTCAGGTCCTGGATGAAAAAGATTGCATCATCTCCCTGGTCCGCCGGCAGATCGACTTTCTCCTGGATCAACCTGGAGCCCAATGCCCCTCCTGCCACCAGTCCCTCATCCGGATCAAGGACATGCTAGCGGAGCTTGCCGGCGGCGAAGCCACCGGGGACACCCTGGCGGAGTTGCAGGCGATCTGCGAGCACTTAAGGCTCAAGGGGTCCTGCCACCTGGGGCGCCAGGCGGTCAATCCCATTCTCACCTCCCTCCAGTACTTTCCGGATGAATACCGGATGCACACGGACAACAAGACCTGTCCGGCCCGGGTCTGCCCCAAGCTCCTGCCCGCCCCCTGCCACACGGCCTGCCCCGCGGGCATCGACATCCCCAGTTATATGGCCCTGGTGGGACAAGGGCGCTTTCTGGAGGCCCTGGAGGTGATTCGCCAGGACAACCCCTTCCCCTGGATCTGCGGCCTCATCTGCCCCCACCCCTGCGAGCGGGCCTGCGTCCGGGGCCATCTGGATGAACCCCTGAATATCAAATACCTCAAGGCCTTTGTGGCCGACTGGGCCACCCGCCACGGCGAGTATCTGCCCCTCAACCCGGCGCCGCCCAACGGCCGGAAGGTCGCCATCGTGGGCTCGGGCCCCGCGGGGCTGTCTTGCGCCCATTACCTGGCCCTGAAGGGCTACCAGGTGACCATTTTTGAAGCCATGCCCGAGGCCGGCGGCCTCTTTGTGGCTGGCATCCCCGAATACCGCCTGCCCCGGGAGGTGGTGCGCAAAGAAATCGAGATCATCGGCTCCCTGGGGGTGGAGATCAAAACCGGGGTTACCGTGGGCCTCGACGTCACCCTGGAGGAGCTGCGGACCCAGGGCTTTGAAGCCTTCTTCCTGGGGATTGGGGCCCATCTGGGATACAAGCTGAAGATCGAAGGGGAAGACGATTTTCCCCAGGTCTACGATGTCATCACTTTCCTCAAGAAGGTCAACCTCGGGGATAAGCGGCGGCCAGCCGATAAGGTGGTGATCATCGGGGGCGGCAACGCCGCCATGGATGCGGCCCGCACCTGCGTGCGCCTGGGTTGCCAGGAAGTCCACGTGTCCTACCGCCGCACCCGGAGAGAGATGCCGGCCCATCCCGAAGAAGTGGAACAATCCCTGGAGGAAGGAGTCAAGATCCATTTTCTCACGGTCCCCATCAAGATCGGAGGCGTACCCGGGCAGGTCCGGTATCTGGAATGTCTCCTGGCCGAGTTGGGCCGGCCCGACGCCAGCAGCCGGCGCCGGCCCATCAGCATCCCGGACAGCAACTTCAGTCTGGAAGTGGGGGCGGTGATTACCGCCATCGGCCAGCAGCCCGACCTCTGTCCCTTCCCGACGCCCCCGGTCAACACCAGCCCCTGGTGCACGATTATCACCCACCGGGGGAACACCCGCACCAACGTCACCGACATTTTCGCGGGCGGCGACTCGGTGACCGGCCCCGCCACCGCGGTGGAGGCCATTGCCGCGGGCAAACAGGGCGCCCTGGATATTGACTATTACCTGACCGGGGCCGCGGGGCCGGCCCCCACCGTCAATACCCAAAAGCGCCGGCGAGTCCCGTTTTTGGGCATCCCGGCGGAGACCAAGATCACCAATCACCGGGTGCCCACGCCCTTCCTGGACATGGAGCAGCGCCGCACCAACTTCGACCGGGTGGAACTGGATTACACCCCGGAGCAGGCGCAAAAAGAAGCCCAGCGCTGTCTGCGCTGTGACATCTGCATCCGCTGCGGCGCCTGCGAGCGGGTCTGCCGGGACACGATGCAGGTCTACGCCTTGAAATTCACCCAGATCAGCACCACCGAACGGATGCTCAGCGATTATGGGCGAGCCCAGGAACGCTGCATCGCCTGCGGCGCCTGCGCCCTGACCTGCCCCACCGGCGCCATCGAATATATCGAGGCCCCGGACCGCCGGGAGGTGCGTCTCTGCGGCACGATCTTGAACGAACTGGAAGTCCACACCTGTCAGGGTTGCGGCGGCCCGCTGCCGCCGGCCCGCTACCTGGGCTACGTCAGTTCTCACAGCGACACGGTGATGGGCAAGCAGGTGCTGCGCCGCCTCTGTTCCGTCTGCGCCCGGGAAAAACGCGCCCAGGAGTTTGTCAAGTTTTAGCATATCCTCTCTGTGGCTCACACTGACCCGGAGTCGGCCTGGATTTAGGGGAGCGCCCTTTTTCCCAGCACTGTCCGGTTAGAAAATTGCCTGCTGGTGTCCTGCCGCTCACCCCAACCCTTCCCCCGAAGCGGGGGGGATACAAGGGTCAGGGTGAGCCAGGTAGATGAAATTGTCGGGGCGGGTTGCTGACCGCTCCCACGTCAAAGCTTTGGATGTCCTCAGATCAAACCCCACCTGCCTGGCACCCGCCCATTTAAGCAAGAATTCATCTCGATAATTGCAACTCGGGCGCGGACCGCAGCCAAAACTCTTTAAGGAAAACCCGAATAGCAGTATAATCCAAATGAGCAGCTTAACCATTTGGTGGGAGGACCCGGATGAAATCCAACCTGAAATGGACCGCGGCCATGGCGGTTATGTTGGCAGCCTTGCTCTTTCTCCCCTCGGCTTGGGGACAGGTAAGAACCACCTCGGGGGCCTTGTCCAGATCAGGCGGCATCCGGCATCCTAAGGAATTGGAACGGCGGATCTTTCAGCTCACCAACGAGGCCCGACGCAAAAACGGCCTGCCCTCGCTTGATTCGGATAATGATCTGGCGGTAAAGGCTCGGGCAAAAAGTGACGATATGCTCACGAATAATTACTTCAGTCACACCAGTCCTGAAGGAAAAACCCTGAAGGACCGCTTCCAGGAGGAAAAACCGGCGTCCATCAGGAACATATCCCGGATCGGCGAAAATATTTACATGGGGGCCAAGCTGGATTATTCCACCGACATTAAGACTCAGGCCCGGCTCATCGTCGATGGCTGGATGACTTCTCCGGGGCACCGGAAGAATATCCTTGACCCCAGATATAACCGCATGGGCGTGGGGGTGGCGGCCAAAGACAAAATGTGTTACGCCACCCAGATTTTCGCCCAGGTAAAATAGCGCCCTGGGTGAGCCTTTCTCCCCCCATCTTGGTGGCATTCGCCTTGCCTAAGCCTGGCTGAGTGGGGCGAATTGCTTTCATTAAATCGCCCCGCCACTAAGACCCAAACAAATGACCATCAAAGACATCAACTGGTCCGACAAAATCCTTCTAGAGTGCATCGGCGAGGAGCCCCCCCCTTGCCAGGCCGCCTGCCCTCTGAACATCCGGGTGCGGGAGAAGCTCCGCCTCATGCGGCAAGGCGACCTGGCCGAGGCCCTGGCCGTAGTCCTGGAGCGCTGCCCCTTCCCCGGCATCCTGGGCCGCATCTGCACCCGTCCCTGCGAGGGCGCCTGCGCCCGCAACTCCCTGGACCAGCCAATTGCCATTGCCGGGCTTAAACGCTACCTGGCGGACTTGGCCCCCGACGCGGTTCTGAACGTCGCCCCGGGCCCGGACCGGCCCCAGCGCGTCGCCGTGGTGGGGGGCGGCCCCGCCGGGCTCATGGCGGCGTACGAATTGCGCCGCTTCGGCTACCCGGTCACCCTCTTCGAAGCCGAACCTTTTCTGGGCGGGGCCCTGCGGCTCTACATCCCCCCCTACCGCCTGCCCCGGGAAGTCCTGGAGCGGGAGGTGAGCGTGGTTGCGAAGCTGGGGACGCACGTTCAGCTCCGCACCCGCCTGGGCCGGGACGTCCACTTGGAAGACCTGCGCCGGGATTTCGCCGCGGTCTTCCTGGCCCTGGGCGCCCACAAGGGCCTCAGCCTCCAGATTCCCGGGGGAAACTTGTCCGGGGTGAGGGACGGCCTCAGTTTCTTAAAAGCCTTCAACGAGGGGACTCCGCCTAAAGTAGGCCGCCGGGTGGCCGTCATCGGCGGCGGCAACGCCGCGGTGGACGCGGCCCGCTCCGCCTGGCGGGCCGGGGCTGAGGAGGTGCGCCTCCTCTATCGCCGCACCCAGGACCTCATGCCGGCCCTGGCCTCGGAGGTGGAGGAGGCTCGCCGGGAAGGGGTTCAGTTCCATTTCCTCACTCTGCCGGTGCGCCTGCTGGGGGACGGCCGGGTGCGGGGATTGGTGGCCCAAAAGACCGAGTTGGGAGAGCCTGACGCCGGCGGCCGCTCTTGCCCGATGCCGGCGCCCGGCTCCGAGTTCACCCTGGAGGTGGACCTGGTGATCCCGGCGCTGGGCCAGACCGCGGATTTCAATTTTTTCGGGCCCGGCCTGGCTTTTGACACCGCCACCATCTTCCGGCTGGAGGCGGAGCCGGTGACGCTATCGACCCGGATTCCGGGGGTCTTTGCCGGGGGCGATCTGGTCACCGGACCCCGGAATGCCGTGGAGGCCTTTGCCGCCGGCCGCCGGGCCGCCCTGGCCATCCACTGCTCCCTCAAAGGGGAGCCGCGGCCCCAGGAGTTGCCGCCCCTAACCAGCCGCACCACCAACCTCATCGTGGATACCCTCGGCGCCGAGGTCACCTACCGCCAGCCGATGCCCGGCCTCAGCCTGACGGCCCGGACGGCTCAACCGGACGCCGAAGTGGAACTGGGTTTCACCGCAGCCGCGGCCGAGGCCGAAGCCGCCCGCTGCCTCGCCTGCGCCTGCTCTCAGTGTGTCAAAAACTGCACCTTTCTCCAGCATTATGTGCAGCAGTTTCCCTACACTGAAAAAGAGCTGGTCCATCTCCTCCGGGAACGGGGCCTGGCTGACCCCCTGATTCCCTACTCCTGTCATTACTGCGGCCTTTGCCAGGCAGTCTGTCCCCAGGGCCTCCACGCCGGCCGCCCCTGCCTTTCGGCCCGGGAAGCCCTGGTGGCCCGTGGCAAGGGGCCGTTGCCCCCGCATCAGGGCATTCGGAACTACGTCAAGTGGGGGGCTTCCCCGACCTTTGCTCTGGGCCGCCCGGACCCCGCCACCGGCAAGGCGGCCCGGGTCTTTTTCCCGGGCTGCTCCCTGGCGGGCCACGCCACCCAAGTGGTGAAGGCGGCCTACGCCCACCTGCGCCGCCGGCTGCCGGATACGGGCATCATGCTCAACTGCTGCGGCGCCCCCAGCTATTTCATGGGGGAGACCGACGTCATGCTCCGGGTCATCCGGAAGGTGGCCGGGGAAATCGCCAAGCTGGGAGCCCGAGAAGTCATCGTGGCCTGCCCGCACTGCTACCAGACTTTTCAGGAATTTCTCCCGGAGGTCAACACCCGCTCCATCTACGAAGTGCTGAGCGAGGTGGGTTTACCGGACGCGGCCCCCGCCGGGCCGCCCTGGACCTTCAACATTCAAGACGCCTGCGGCGCCCGCCAGGCCCCCCCCATCCATGCGGCGGTGCGCCGCCTGGTCGCTGACCTGGGACACAACGTCGAGGAGATGGCCCACAACCGGGAGCGCAGCATCTGCTGCGGCTCCGGCGGGATGGTGCCCGCCGTGGCCCCGGAGCTGGCCCAGAAAATGACGGACTTCCGGCTGTCCGAGGCCACCCGGGACCTGGTCGCCTACTGCGCCTCCTGCCGGGCCCGCCTGGCCAAGGCGGGGCACCCCACCCTGCACGTGCTGGATCTGGCGTTCAACCCGGCCTGGCAGCAAAGCAAAACTCAGCCGCCGCCCCACTCCCTGCTGCGCTGGTGGCGGCGCTGGCGGTTGACAAAGCATTTTCTTGGGGGAGGGGGATAGTGTCGCTATTCATAATGTGTATTGTATAAAACGAGCTATATCTTGAATACCGGGCATTTAAAGTCCCCCTTTTCTAAAGGGGGATTTAGTGGCAATACTGTTCACTTAATATTAATTCTGTGGTATCCTGTGTCAGGCTATGACAGGAGGACCGCAGATGGCACGGACACTTGCAGAACTCCCCAAAGGCAGCCGGATCACGGATTACATCAGCCTGGGGGTTGTGGCCAAGACCTTCCCGGTAGCCACCGTGAAGTCGGTAT
>Ga0194126_10001670_pt1 | contig 36997 bp, 33 predicted proteins | sample TA2KigC150mmetaG_FD_148641 | JGI IMG/M metagenome (GOLD analysis project Ga0194126, IMG submission 148641) | Freshwater microbial communities from Lake Tanganyika, Tanzania - TA2015035 Kigoma Deep Cast 150m | ecosystem: Environmental > Aquatic > Freshwater > Lake | place: Tanzania: Lake... | reverse complement strand
TTGCGAGCCGTGGACGTGTGTCTCCTCGGAGCGCCAGCGCCTGGAGCGCGGATTTCATCGACTGGGGATTGGCGTTGTAACAATCCCGGATCAGAATTCGTCCTCCTGAGAGCGACAGTATCTCCACGCGCCACGTGGGAGGAACGAAGGCGCGCAGCGCATCCGCGATTTCAGGCAAGGGAACACCCACTGCCGCGCAGGCTGCGGACGCTGCCAGAGCATTGGTTATATTGTGCCGACCGACCGCTTTGAAGCTGACTTCGACCACACCGTGGGGAGCGATCATCTCGAAACAAGTCCCCTCGGTCTCCCGGATTTTGGTTGCTCTGTAGTCACCGTGTTCGATCCCGAAAGAGACCATGGCGCAGCGGGCCTGGCTCAAATGCGATTCGAGATACGGGTTCCTCTCCGGGATCACCGCGGTCCCTTGCGCCGATAGGGCCCGAACCAGCTCGAACTTCTCGTCGGCCACCTGCTCAATGGACCCCAGCCCTTCCAGGTGCGCCGGTCCTATGGTGGTGATGACCGCCACGTCAGGGGATGCGGCTTTGGCGAGGTATTTCATTTCGCCGGCGGTGTTGACGCCGGCCTCCACCACGGCAACCGTGTGAGCGGGGTTGAGATTCAGCACCGTCATGGGTAGGCCGATCATGTTGTTCAGATTGCCTTGCGAAACCAGGGGATGATGCGACCGCCCCAGGACGGTCGCGATCATCTCCTTGACGGTGGTTTTGCCCGAGGAGCCGGTAACCGCGATCAGGGGAAGGGTATAGGACTTACGGTAGGCTGATGCAAGGTCGGATAAAGCTCGGAGAGTGTCCCGAACCTGGATCAGGACATGATTGGTGAGCTTGTGAGGAATTTCCCTGTTGCCATCGCGATCCACCAGACTACCTCGGGCGCCGGCTTCCAGGGCCGGCAAGACGAATTCGTGGCCGTCAAACGTTGTGCCTTTTAGCGGGACGAACAAGTCGCCCGCCCTGATATCTCTCGAATCAGTGGAGATCGCGGCAAAGACCGTGCGTGGGTCTCCTCGAAGGAGCACGCCCTGACACGCGTCCAACGCCATGGAAGCCGGGTATGGTCCGGATTCGGCTCTCATGTGCGATCTCAGTCTCCCGTAGGTGGGCTATTTCCAGCAAGGTCTCCGCCGGAATCGGCGCGCGTTGCAGAAGAAGCCCTTTTGCCGAGCGCTTCTCTGACCACCTCGCGGTCGTCGAACGGATAACGCGCCCCGTTGATCTCCTGATAGGTCTCGTGTCCTTTCCCTGCGATAAGCAGGATATCGCCGTTCTCTATGTTCCCGACCGCCCAGGCGATCGCGGTCCTGCGATCGGGGATCACGACGTACGACCCGGTCTTGGCCGGGCCGTCATCCGCGCCTGCGCCCACCAGCTTGAAGCCGTAACCTCTGACCCCTTCCGCCACCTCTTCTATAATGGCCAAGGGATCCTCCGTGCGCGGATTGTCCGAAGTCACCACCACCACATTGCTGGCCGCAGCCGCTTCTTTCCCCATCAAGGGGCGCTTGGACTTGTCACGGTCACCGCCGCAGCCCATAACGGTCAGGATTCGGCCCCGGGAAAGCCCTTGGAGCGCTGCTAAGGCATTCGCCAGCGCTTGAGGCGTGTGCGCGTAATCGACGAGGATTGTGCCCCGATTCGAAGGCGCCCGTTCCATCCTCCCGGGAACCACGTTCACGGCCTCCACGCCCTGCTGCACAGCGGAGTGAGGAATGCCGAGAGCCTCGGAGACTGCCACGGCTCCGAGAACATTTGAGAGATTGAACGATCCGATGAGACGAGAGCTGAGCGAGAACGCCCCGGAAGGCGTCTTCACGAGGGCCGAAAGGCCCCCAGCTCCCAGAGAGACCTGTTCCGCTGTGACATCACATCCGCGTGTGAGGCCGTAACTCAGCGTCGGGATCTTCTCAATCTCCCGAATCAGTCTTGCCCCGTGCGCATCATCTCGATTGATAACCGCAGCCCTGCGCTCCTTAGCCGAGCGGGCCAGCAAATCGCTGAATAGTAAGCGCTTCGCCTGATAATAAGCCTCCATAGTCTCATGGAAGTCCAGGTGATCCTGACTGAGATTGGTGAAGACACACAGGTCGAATGCGCAGCCTTCCAGACGACCTAACTGTATTCCGTGGGAGGATGCTTCGATCACCGCGTGGGTAACGCCGGCGTCGACCATCTCTCGAAACAGGGCCTGGAGATCCGACGCTTCCGGAGTGGTATGCAGCGCAGACTGCTCCTTGCTCGGCCACCGGTGCGAAATGGTCCCCGCGACCCCCGGGACACCGCCTGTTGCGGCTATGATCGCTTCCAGGAGAAACGTGAGCGTGGTTTTGCCGTTTGTCCCGGTGATCCCTACGAGAGTGAGGTCAAGAGTCGGAAAGCCATAGACCGCGGCCGCGATTGCGCCCAGAGCCTTTCGCGCGTCCGGAACCAGTATCCAGGGCACTGTCTCCGGCAAAGAGACCGGCGGTTGCTCGGCCACCACAGCGGCCGCGCCGGCCCTCACGGCGTCCGCGACAAACTTATGACCGTCTGTGGCGGAGCCGGGCAGCGCCACGAAGAGCCATCCGGGCTTCACCGTTCTGGAGTCGTGGGTAACCCCGGTGACCGTCACGGAATCCTCGCCGTGAAGTCGAGGCCCCTGAAGCGCGGCCAATATGTGTTTGAGCTCCACGCTCATTACTCTTATCCCTCGAACGCCACTTCCAGCGTCTGGCCTTCCTTGAACGGAGCGCCCGCGGCCGGATTCTGTCTCACGGCGACTCCGCTTCCCTGAAAGCTCGCGTCACATTTGATCGTTTCGCAGACATCCAGAACCTGTCGAGCAGTCAGTCCTTTCAGGTCGGGCAATACCCATTCACCCGACCCGGACCCCGGTCGCACCCTGACACGGCTTCCAGCGATCTTCGCATCCTCGGGGGTTGAACTCCCGGCCGCGGCCACCAAAGGATTGATCTCCGTGGGTTCTTTGCCGCACAGGGCCACAATCCCCTCCGCAATCTTGCGGAAAACAGGCGCCGCTACCTCTCCGCCTGAGTGGCGCTTTCCCGCGGGCTCATCGATCATCACAAAGATGACCGGTCTCGGTTTCATCCCGTTGAGAGCGCCGATAAACGAAGCCAGGTATCGGTCTTTGGAATAACCGCCTTCCGGGTCTATTTTCTGGGCCGTGCCCGTCTTGCCGATCACTTCCACCCCGGGAATGTCCGCGTTCTTGCCGGTGCCGCTCAGGATAACGCGACGCAGTATACGCACCATAGTCTCAGAGGTAGAAGGGTGGATTACCGACCGGATAGGCTTGGGTTGAGTCTCCGCAATGGTTTCACCCACGGGAGTCGCTATCTTCTTCATGAGATAGGGCCGGTACAGGTATCCGCCGTTGATCACCGCGGCAAATCCGGCCACCATCTGCATTGCATTCACCGAGATCCCTTGGCCGAACCCAATGTTGGCTTTTGTGAGAACCGACCATTTTCCCGGTGGCGGCAGCAAGCCCGGTCGCTCGCCCGGGAGATCCGTCGAAGAGCTGGCGCCGAACCCGAATCCGGTCAGGAAACGATGGAACTCGGTCTTTTTGAGCTCCTCGGAGACCTGGACCATTCCTATGTTACTGGAATGGGTGATGATTTCCTCAAGAGAAAGCTTCTTGTGCGGAGTCACGTCGTGGATGACCGCGCCCCTGTACCGATAAGCTCCATTACGGCAATCAAAGACGTCCGAGGGCTTTACTCGGCCCATATCCAGCGCGGCCGCGGCGAGAAAGACCTTGAAAGTGGACCCGGGCTCAAAGGTGTCCGCCACGCACCGGTTTCGCCGCACCTCCGCAGGGGCTTTATGGAACAGATTCAAGTTGTACGTTGGATGAACCGCCAGCGCTAACAACTCACCCGAATCCGCGTCCATAACGACCGCGATTGCTCCGCGAGCCCGATACTTAACAACAGCCTCCTCGATTTGCTTCTCCGCGAGGTACTGGATGTTCCTGTCCAACGTCAGATGAAGATCACGTCGCTCCGGGCCCTCTGTCAGCGCCGCGAACAAGATGGGCCTTCCCAGAGCGTCGCGCTCCGAGGTGATCGGCACGGGTTCGGCCTTGAGATCCTTGTCGTAATAGAGTTCCAAACCTTCCAGCCCCGTGGAATCAATCCCCGCAAAGCCGATTGCATGCGCGGCCAGGCTCTTGAGCGGGTAGAACCGGCGATATTCGCTCACACCAAAGACCCCCTTGAGGTTCGCCTCCTGGACCCTCTCGGCCGAAAGAGGCGGGACACTCCGCCGAATCCAGACGAACGGGCGATCTTCGTTGAGTCTTTGCATGACACTCTCTTCAGTCATTTCAAGGGTTTGAGCCAGAATCGCCGCGGTCCGAGGTTTGTCTTGCACCCGCCTGGGTCGCGCATAAATTGACTGAACTTCAAGACTCGCCGCCATCTGCTCACCGGAACGATCCAGAATCATGCCTCGCCGCGCTTCAACCTGCAGCGCCCGCGTCCGCTGCTTGGCAGCCTTTTTCTGAAGCCTTTCCGCATCCACGACCTGCAACCGATAAGCCCTGACCACCAGCAAGCCGGTCGCAAACGCGAAGATCAGAGCGACCACCAGGATTCGGACGCCAACCCAATTGATGCCTTGTGCCCTGCTACGGAACATGCACGACCCTGCCCACGGCCGGAAATACGAGACCTGCCCGCTTCCGGGCCTGCTTCTCCAATTCCGAGGGCGACTGGAGGGAAGCCATCTCAACGGAAAGCTCCCTCTGCCTTTTCTTGAGTTCCTCGTTTTTCTTTTCCAGAGCCGCTATCTCATAGCCGAGCTCGACTAGTTGCATTCTCGTCCAAACGTAGAAAAGCCCCATGCACAGTAACCAAAGCACCAACGCGGAAGCGAGAATCGCGCTCGCTCGATTGAAGCCCCGCCCGCTCCGATCCTCCAGCGGAATCAGCTTCTTCATCGCAGAAATAAGGTTTCGTCGGAGTCCCCCGGAGTGACGCTCCGAAACCATTCCGGAAAAGCGTGCACGGAGCCCGTTGGTCATCTGACCGCCTCCAGCGCTCTCAAGCGCGCGGATCTGGCCCGTGGGTTTGCCCGGATCTCCTCTTCCGGAGACCTGATAGGCTTCTTCGTGACCAAGAGCCACTTGGACCGATTCGGTGAGGCCTTGTCCCTGAACGAATGTTTTACCCTCCTATCCTCAAGGGAGTGATAGGACAGCACGCAAAAACGACCACCGGGATTGAGCAGGTCCGGGATCTCTTCCAGAGCTCGCTCCAGGTTCTCCAATTCGCGATTCACCGCTATGCGCAAAGCCTGGAAGGTTCTCGTGGCAGGATGAATCCTTCCGGAACCGAACTTCACGCTTCTCGCGATCACCCGCGCGAGGTCCTCCGTGGTAGTCAGCTCTCCGCGGACGCGCGCGGAAAGAATCGCCCGAGCAATTCTTCTGCTGCGCTTCTCCTGCCCATACATGGCTATCATCCTCGCCAGTTCTTCCTCTGGGATCCGATCCAGAAGGTCTGCCAGACTCTCCGGCGCCCCCGGGTCGAACCTCATGTCAAGAGGGCCGCTCCGGAGAAAACTGAAACCTCTCTCGGCAGCTTCAAGCTGCTCGGACGAGAGCCCCAGGTCCAGAACCGCTCCGTCTATATGATGGATCCCAAAGCGGCGAAGGATTTCCGGGGCATCCTGAAAACCGCCCTGGACAGCTCGAAAACGCTCGCCAAAGAGAGCCAGCCTCGCACGGGCTCGTCGCACCGCGTCCGGGTCCAAGTCCAACCCCACCACGACCCCGTCAGGACCCGATGCCGTAAGGATCGCTTCCGAATACCCGCCCGCGCCCAGGGCGCCGTCCAGATAGACGCCTCCTGCTCGCGGTTTGAGGAGCTGAAGCATCTCGTTGAGCAGAACAGGCACATGCAATTAGGCGTCCCCAGCGTTCATTCGGGGTCGTTGCAGAGGCGACGCCTGGTGCGGCGGACCGTGCAATCCTGGGGTGGCGGCGGTCCGATTCCGTGGCCGGGCGCGCGACTGCGCCGGTGGCCGGTTTGAGCTGTCCTCGCATCCGGTCTTCTGCATGACTCCTATAGAACCAACAAGTTATGTTGTCAAGCTCTTTTTGACTTTAACCTCGTTGGCTTATATGGTGAAACTAAAGATAAAATAACGTAATTTATGATCAGTAAGACAGCCGAGGCGCGCTCTTGTTCCACCTTACAGCAAAAATCGATTCACTGTTAAAAAACAACTCCTGAATATAATTCAATTTAAATATCGCAAACCGCGGAATTGCCGCCCTCCGACCAACCACGCGCCCTCAAGCGGGACCGTTGATTAAGGAAACAACATGCCTGTCGAGGCTGTTGCAACGAATCTTTGTACCATACCAGATCGGTCCCTACATCGGGAGAGGGTGGGAAGAGCTGTTGGGAGGATCGGGCCGCGGCTACCGCTTGAACCCATGACCCTTTCGGGGTCTGGAATCGAGGTATGCGGCAAGGGCCTCTTCCCAGTGTCTGAGCGGAGAGCCCACGAGTTCAACAAAGCGTGAAATGTTCAGCACCGAATACGCGGGTCGAGGCGCGGGTCGAGCAAGTTCTTCCGTGGTCTGGGATTCCACCCGAACGTGGTCGATCTTCGAGAGTTCCAAGATCTTGCGTGCGAAGTCGTGCCACGTCGCTTCCCCGTCATTCGCGACGTGGAGGACACCTACGAAGCCGCGTTCACAAATCTCCAGAATGGCCTTGGCCAGATCGAGGCTGTAGGTAGGGCGGCCGTGTTGGTCGTTCACCACCTTCAAGTGATCCCGCGTCTCGGCAAGAGCCAAGATTGCCTCGACAAAATTCTTCCCGTGGAGTCCGAACAACCATTGGGTCCTGAGGATGCAGTGACTGTCCGGGAGATTAGCTCGCACCAACTGTTCCCCGATCGCTTTGGATTTGCCGTAGGTTCCAAGCGGGCGCATGGGATCATCCTCGTGGCACTGCCTGCCCAAGCGGCCGTCGAACACGTAGTCCGTGCTCATATGGAGCAAGAACGAGTCCGTAAAGCGGCAGGCCCTGGCCAGGTTCTCCGGGCCTCGGGCGTTCACGCGGAAAACCTCCTCCTGCCTGGTCTCGCACGCGTCCACGTCCGTGAAGGCTGCCACGTTGATCACGAGCCCCGGTCGATACCGATCCATCACGCGCTGGACGAGCCCATCTTGGGTTATGTCCAGATCATCCACGTCCAATCCGACCGCGTCTATGTCGGCCTGGTTAAGGGTAACCATCAGATCGGTCCCCAACATCCCTCTTGCCCCGATGACGAGCCACGGATCTCGAAAATGCTTCACATTCTTCTCCCCAAGACGTCTCACGCGGATGCTCTCTCAACAGAACGAGATAGTAGCACAGGCCGGCCGGAATCCGATTGCTTGAGGGCGCATTCGTATTAACGGTTGAGTTCGTGAACCTTTTCCCATATTATGATCTCCGTCTCCCTTTTCTCAACGCTGTTGAAATAATGATTCCTTTACGTCTGACTCTACAGCTTCGGAAACATGACCGCTCCATTGATGCTGAGAGAGGCTCGCAGCAAGGACACATCGGCCATCAAGAAGATCCTTTCCGGATGGTTACAGGAAGGGACGCTTCTCAACGGGGACCTCGAAGAAACAATCCGGAATCAGCCTCATGACCCCACATCATGCCGGGTCGTCGAGGATGAAAAGACCATCCGCGCGGTCTCGCTCTGGACGCGGGAGGGTTCCAGTGAAGTGCGATTGCTGGGGTTCGGCAGCGGAGGCCCTCCGGATCAGGACCTGGAGCGCCGCCTACTCCATGAGGAGATCCTCGACTGGTCCGAAATGGGTGTCTCCCGCGTCACGGTGGACGTGCCCGAGCCCATGAGCGCAGATCTCGTGCCGCTGCTAAAGATGTGCGGCTTCCTCTACGAAGGCATGTCCTCGGGCTGGAGCGTCAGCCAGAAACCGCTCCTGAAACTCAGTAAGCACTTCCTTTATCGCACGGTTCCCCAGAGAGAACTCATGGCCTTCCTGATGGAATTCATGATCTCCAGCGGGTACGAAGCGCTCACCGAGGAGGGTGGCTTCCGTTACCGGGTCAGGCAGGAGTTCACGCGGCCGTTCATCTTCAGCCCTTGGCACCGTATCACTACCAGCGGCTCAGAGATCCTGGTCCACCCTCCGGCCAGGGTCATCGAACGGCACGAGTTGGAGGAGCTATTCTTCCCGATGAGGATATACTCACCGGCCGAGAGGCCTCTCCTGCTCTTCATGGAAAAGAAACGGGCCCGCGCGCTCGTGGATCTTCCCAGCGGAGATGCTCGACAGAACAGTCTCTTTCAGGGAAGCATTCGCGGGTGGCAAAGGCCGCTCCGACGCCATAATCTCACGTACAGCCATCCGGTCGGCCTGAAAACGCTCCGCAAAGGGCTCCCTCTCCTCTTCTACGTCAACGGGACCGGGGCCGTGGGTTCAGGCCGCGTGGAGGACTGGAGTCTGGATGAGCCGGAAAACCTCATTGCTCGTCTCCGAGAGATCGGCGAGTTCGATCCGGCGGACGTGAGGGAACACGCCGCCACGTCAGGTCCGAGAATGGGTAAGGTTCTCGTTATCCGGTTTTGTTGGTATCGACCTCTCAAGAGAGCCGTCACTCTTGAAGAAATACGCGCGATGGACGTGAATTTCAATCCTCCACGCACGCGATCCGTTTCTTCCGAGCTCTTTCAATCCGTGCTGGCCAGGGGAAACGATTTGACGTGACCGGTGGCCGTCTAGGGGCCATTCAGAGGGTATCCCCAAGACTCGTTCTCCATCCGAAAGCGGTCCCATGATTTACGAATACAAAGGAATGAGGCCCAAACTGGGCAAGAACGTCTTCCTGGCGCCCGGAGTCATCCTTCTGGGTGACGTGGAAATCGGTGACAACTCCAATCTGTGGTTCTACACCGTGGCGCGAGGAGATGTGAACTCTATAACCATAGGTCAGGAGACCAATATTCAGGACCATTGCATGCTTCACGTGACCTTCCGGCGCTGGCCTCTGCGCCTTGGGAACCGCGTGGTCGTGGGTCACCGGGCCGCGCTTCACGGCTGCGCCATACACGACGACGTGCTGGTGGGTATCGGCGCGCTCGTCCTGGACGGCGCGGTGGTGGAACACGGCGCGATTGTGGCCGCGGGCGCTGTGGTAGCCCCTGGGACCATTATTCCCGCCAATCGGGTGGCTGTGGGAATACCCGCACGTCCTACCCGTGAAGCCGGCGAAGAAGATAGAGCCACGCATCAGGCAAACCTGGCCAGATACCAGGATTATGCCCGCAATTTCAGCGAATTGGTTTCGCCTGTCTTCGAGGGACCGGATACCGCGGTATAGGGTATTCACCGGGATACACAAGAGGAAAAGAGAGGTTTTTCAAGAGGATGGGAGGAGGGGCCTGTTTTTTTATTCAAGCATTACTTTAAGTATTGACAATATCCTCTTGGTATGTTTTAGTAATTTTTGGTTGCAATGCAACGCCATCCACTCCGTGTCGGAGGAGCCCGCATGCCTCATTCACACAACCTGGAATACTACCTCGGAAAGATGCACGACGAATCCCTGGCCGACGCCTTGGCGGACTTCGAAGATCCCCTGGAGGGCCGTTCTGTGGAGTTCCTGTCTTCCTTGGAAATGGATGACCCCTTTGTGGAAGACGAGTTGGCCGTGGATCTGGACGACTTCTGAAAGTCGTCCGCCAACAGTTCCGTTCGAGCGGTGGCCGGTCGGGAAGGTTCCTACCGGCCATTCTCTTTTGACGTCGGCGTTTCCGACGCTCTGTGGAGCTCGGCCAGGAATGTAGGAATAAAGGTGGTAAGATCTTCCACGATGCAGAGGTCGGCCACGTTGAAAATGGCCGCGTTCGGATCCGAATTGATCGCGACCACAAAGCCCGCGTCTCGTATCCCCGCCACATGCTGCGCGCTTCCGGATATTCCGCAGGCAATATAAAGCTGGGGCGAAACCGTGGCGCCGGTGAGCCCTATTTGGCTCTTATACTCCAGCCATCCCATGTCGCAGACCGGCCGTGATCCCCCGATCGCTGAACGGGGAAAAGCAGCCGCGAGATCCTGTACGAGGCTCAGATTTTCCTGTTTGCCGATCCCTCGCCCCGCAGCCACAATAACTCTCGCTTCTGAGAGGCCTTTGTCACAGGTGGCGCCCGGCTTGAATCCGAGCGCGCGCGAGCGATGCGGTTCAAAGTTCACCGTGCGAAATTCAATCGAGCCCTGGGGATAGCGCCTGTCGACGTCGGCGCTGAACGCCCCGGGTTGAACGGTAATCACCGCAAGCCGTGTTGTGGCGGCCAGCTCTGCAACGAGCTTCCCTCCGGATGCGCCGCGGGCGAAGATCACGCAGTCTGAATCAACGGATATCCGTTCCACCGCGGTTATACACGCCGCGCCGACTCGCGCGGCGAGCCCCGGAGCAAAGTCCGCGCCTTGTGACGAGTGCGCCGCGCACAGGCAGGCGGGGTCCAATTCAGCAATGAGGTCGGTTAAGATGGCCCTATGCGCCTCGCCGTTGTACGAAGCGAGGCCGGGGGTCTGAACCGCTATGACATCTAGGCCGGTCCTCTGGAAAATCTCCCGCGCGGGCGCCTCAGGCTGGTCCCCTATAAGAACGACGAGGACGCGAAGCTGACGAAAGCTCTCCAGCCGGAGCGCGCAAGCGATGACCTCATAACCCGAGGGCTTGACTCTGCCCTGCGCGTGCTCGGCGACCGCGAGGATACTACGGTTGCGCATGACGCGCCTCGGGAATCAGGGCCTTTTCGCGCAGGATCGCCAATAAGCTGGCGGCCTTCTCTTCCGCCGCGCCCTCAAGTCTCAAGCCTGCCCTGAGTTTTCGTGGCTCAGTCACCCGGAGGAGAGTCTCGGTCGGGGCTATAGCCGGTTGCGCGGCCGCGTGGATGGTCTCAGGCAGCTCTTTCTTGGCTCGCAGGCACTTGGACAGAGAAGGGTAACGCGGTCGATTGATGCCTGTCTGCACCGTCAGCACGGCTGGAAGGAGGAGTTCCAGAACTTCTCGTTCGCCACCTTCGATTTCGCGTTCCACATAGACCGCTCTTCCCTCATCAATAGGGGTTTGGTGTAATACGGCAGTCGCGACCGGCATGGAGAGCAGTTCCGCAATCATGGGTCCTACCTGAGCGTGCATGTCGTCTTCAGACATGACCCCCGCGAGGATCAGATCATAGCCTGAGCCTTCCACCCGGCGGGCTATAAGGCGCGCGACCACCGAGGGGCTCACGTACCCCTCCTGTTCCAAAAGAATGTGAATGGCGCGGTCCGCGCCCATGCCCAGCCCCCGGGTGAGCGCAGATCCTGCGCTCTGAGGCGCAACCGTGATGACGTCCAGAGTTGTTCCGGGAAAGGCTTCCTTAATGCGGAGGCCTTCTTCGAGCGCAAACTCATCGAAATGGTTGATCCGATAACACGTCGTCCCACCGCTGGAGGCGCCTGACCCCAAGTAATGAGGACCGCTCATTGTCTCCAAATCCACAACGGGTTTCACGCAAGCGAGAAGTTTCATGGGTATTTTCTTTCCCAACTCGATCGCAGAGCGCCGATCCTTCGATGCGCCCCGGACCTGCGACGTAACATAAATCAGATATGCAGCGGACACAAGACCAAATATGAACGAACGTTCGCTCGGTTTTTGGTTGACAGTCTTCCTCCGGGACGCTACAGATAAAGTCCGGTCAATGAATGCTCCTCGCAGCGTAGGGAAGGAGAACGGGCATGGGAAAGCCTGAGTATCCCACCCGGGAAGGGATCTGGTCGCGGGGCAAGAGGTCCGAGCCGTCCTTCGAAGCAGTTCGGCTAGGCATGCCGTACGGTGAGGCTGTGGCGAACTTCCGCAAAGCAATGGAGGGCCGGGAGGATTTCGATCCTGCGGTTCTCTTCGTATGGGGGACCATGCAGGCCAAGGCTGTGCTCGGCATCCTGAAGGCCGTGGAAGAGGCTTTCGGCGAGAGCGGCCAGGGGGTGGTCAGGAAGGCGATCAATCAAGTGGGGTACGATGCTGCAAAGCAGCTCGTGGAGTCCTCCGCGTTCCCTGACGACCTGAGCGACGTGGAACTGATCTCCTTCATGGTCACCGGCATCAACACCGTCCTGTACGCGTCACTGGAGCGACCGTGGGTCGTGTCCAAAACCCGTTGCGAGTTCGACATCATCTGGTGTCCTCACCAGGACGTATACAGGCCATTTGACTGCCGAGTCCAGCGCTACTTCGTGGAGGGGATGATCCGGGCCATGGAAGAATTGAAAGGTATGCGCGCAAATCCGTACGTGGACAAGCTGATTCCTCGCGGGGACGACTGCTGTCATTTCCTGGTGGAGAAGCTTGAGTGCGCCGAGGGAGAGCATCCGTGGGCCGAGTATTCGGATGAGCTTGAGAAGAAAGCGCTCGCTCGATTGGATAAGAACCGCGGTAAAGACCGGGACAAGCGCTGAGACAATCGCCGCGTAAAGGATGGGTGCTTCGTTGAGCCTCCTGTACATGATCAGACATGGGCAGGCGTCCTTCGGACAGGGGAGGTACGACCGACTCTCCGAAACGGGATCGGCGCAAGCCGAGATCCTCGGCGATTATTTTCGTGATTCAGGCATGAAGTTCCATTTCGCTTGCTCCGGCGAGATGAGCCGACAGAAGGAAACCGGTCGGATCGCGCTCTCCCGCATGGATTCGGGCGCAACCGATCTTGAGCTCAGCATTGTGAGCGCGTTCAACGAGTACGACGCGGATGAGGTCATCCGCAGACAGATGAATCAAATGGTCGCCGAAGACCCACGGATGGCCGAGGATTTCACGAAGTTCTTCACTGACAACCACTCTTTCCAGCGTGTATTGAGTCGGGCGCTGTGGGGATGGGTATCGGGCGCGCTGGATACGACGGGCATGGAATCATGGGAAGAATTCAAGAATAGGGTTTGGTCGGGCATTTGCCGCATCCGTGAAGAATACCGCGGGGGAAAGACCGTTGTGGTGTTCACATCCGGCGGGGCGATCACGGTAGCCACGGGCCTGGCCCTGGGACTGCCGGACAACGCGACCGTGAACCTAATATTTCAAATCGCCAACGCATCGGTGACGGTATTCCGATATGACCGCGACCGGTTCACGTTGTCTTCGTTCAACGAGACCGCTCACCTCCACATGCGAGCCGATCCTCGCCTTGTGACCCACAGATGAGCGCGAAGAAATCAAAGGGAGCCTGAAATGGACTTCACCGTATCTGAAAAAGCGCAGACCATCGTGGAGATGATCAACGAGTTTGTTGGCAAGGAACTCGTACCACTCGAACCCGAGTTTTCAAAGCGACCGTTCGTCGAGTTGCTCCCTGTGCTCCAAGAGAAAAGGCGTATGGTGAAGCAGATGGAGCTGTGGGCCCCGCCTCATCCCCCGGAATACGGAGGCATGGGGCTTGACTTGGTGGAATTTGCCCTCGTATCGGAGGCATTGGGAGGCACGCCTCTGGGGCACTACGTATTCGGCTGCCAAGCTCCTGACGCAGGGAACATTGAGATTCTGCACCTGTACGGGACCGAGGAGCAAAAGGAGAAATACCTGAGACCTCTGGTCAACGGGGATATCCGAAGCTGCTTTTCGATGACCGAGGTAGACATGCCCGGGTCGAACCCCGTGATGTTGGACACCGCCGCCGTCAAGGACGGCGATCACTACGTCATTAACGGCCACAAGTGGTACACCAGTTCTGCTGATGGCGCCCGCTTTGCCATTGTCATGGCCGTAACCAACCCGGAAGCCCCTCCGTATCTGCGCGCAAGCATGTTCATCGTGCCGACGGACACGTCGGGATTCAATTTAGTCAGGAATATTTCCATCATGGGCCACGAAGGAAGCGACTGGGCCAGCCACGCGGAAATCCTGTACCAGTCTTGCAGAGTTCCCAAAGAGAACCTGCTGGGAGGGGAGGGACAAGGGTTTGTCATGGCCCAGGAGAGGCTGGGCCCGGGGCGGATTCATCATTGCATGAGATGGATCGGGATCTGCAATCGGGTTTTTGCGCTCATGTGTTCACGGGCCCAGAAACGCGTGATAGCGCCGGACCGGATGCTTTCAAGCCGTCAGATCGTGCAGGCGTGGATCGCGGAATGCGCCGCGGACATTCAGGCCGCGCGTCTCATGGTGCTCCACGCGGCATGGAAGATGCAAAGTCTCGGCACAAAGGCGGCCCGACACGAGATATCCATGATCAAGTTTTTTGCGGCCAACGTGCTTCAGAAGGTCCTTGATCGGGCCTTGCAGGTTCATGGCGGCCTGGGTATGAGCGACGACACTCTCATCTCTTTCTATTATCGAATGGAAAGAGCGGCCCGTATCTATGACGGAGTGGACGAGGTGCACAAGGTTTCTCTGGCAAGAAGGATCCTGAGCGAGTATGAGGGCAAGACGGTTCGATAGGCGAGCGCATATGGGCTTATCCAAGTTGGCGAAAAATCGGAAAGAGCCACGAGACGTCGCGACGCTGCAAACGGTCGTGTCCGACGCGATCAATTTCGACGAGTTTCAAAAGCTCGTGGGTGTTACCAGACAGGACCTGTGCCGCGAAACGCTTGCCGCTCATCGGAAGGTGATCCGGATAAAAGGTGACGAGCGCGCGATCAGAAACCTGGAGCGCATATTCAACGCGGCGCTCCGAATTAGTAACGCGAGCGGCTTTCAGGCGATGAGCATGCGTAAGCTGAGCAAGGAAGCCGGTCTGAGCATGGGCGCGCTCTATGCCTATTTTTCAAGCAAAGACGAACTGCTCGCCATGCTCCAAGACCAGGGTCGCGGCATTGTTTCGCGAATTCTCTCCGACCGGATACAGGCCGCGGCCGATCCGCTCAGTAAGCTCCGAATAGCTGTTCGGACACACTTGTATCTCACCGAATCCATGCACGCGTGGTTCTTCTTCTCATACATGGAAGCGAAGAACTTGACCGGGTCGGAGCGAGAAAAGGCCATCCGGAGCGAACTTCAGACCGAGGCCATGTTTGAGGAGATCCTGGAGCAAGGACGGGAAAAAGGGATTTTTGCGCCCAGGGACTGCCGTCTCACTGCAAGCGTGATCAAGGCGCTGGTCCAGGACTGGTACCTGAAACGATGGAAATACAGGCAAAGGAAGATCTCAGTGGACCAATACGCAGACCATATCCTGGAAATGGTGGAAAGCTTCGTGGTTGGCCGTGACGAGCGGCTTAATTAAGGAGCCTGTGGCAATGGATCTGACGGACAAGGCCGGAACGATAAGGCAAGGCGAAGAACTTGATGTGGAAAGGTTGGAATCCTTTCTCAAGGCTTCCAACCCGCGCCTGCGCGGCAAACTTAAGATTACTCAGTTCCCGAGGGGATACTCCAATCTCACCTACCTACTGACCATGGGAGACACAGAATTGGTGCTCCGCCGGCCTCCCATCGGAACCAAGGCCAAGACAGCCCATGACATGGGCCGCGAGTTTCGGATGCTCTCGGCGCTCCGGCCGGTCTTTCCGTACTGTCCGAAGCCGCTTCTGTATAGCGAAGACCCTTCTATTACGGGCTCGCCCTTTTATGTGATGGAGCGGATAAAGGGCATCATACTCCGGAGAGAGCAGCCTTCAGGCGTCAAATTCACGCCCGAACAGATCGACGAGCTGTGTCGCAAACTCCTGGATGTTCACGTGGAGCTGCACTCGGTAGATTACCGGGCCGCGGGTCTCAGCGATTACACCAGGCCGGAAGGATACGTTCAGCGGCAGGTGGAAGGTTGGAGCCGCAGGTATCGAGCTGCGCGGACGCCGGACGCGCCCGATTGCGAGACAGTAATGCAGTGGCTCGCGGCAAGTATGCCGCCTGATACCTCGAGCCCGACGGTTGTGCACAACGATTTTCGATTCGACAATGTGGTGCTCGACGAACACGATCCCATGAGGATCGTCGGCGTGCTGGACTGGGAGATGGCCACGGTGGGAGACCCTTTGATGGACCTGGGCAATTCGCTCGCGTACTGGGTTCAAAACGACGATCCGCCTGAAATGCAGCTTATGGGGCTCACACCTCTCGATCTGGGAGGATCGTTCACCAGACGAGAGATCGCGCGCTACTATGGCGAGAAATCGGGACGACCCGTGGACAATATGCATTACTATTATTGCTTCGGCTTGTTCCGCCTCGCGGTAATCGCTCAGCAGATCTATTACCGCTACTATCACGGTCAGACAAAGGACGAACGCTTCAAAGCGCTGGCGCTTGCGGTGCAGGTGCTCGACCGGACAGCCAATAGAGTCATCCGAACATCCCAAGTCTAGAACGCGATCATTTCACGATAGACCGCTTCCCATCCGGCTCGCTCGCGCGCGGAATGGAATTGACGCATCCTGCGCCTGGCATTCTTGCCAAGTTCCCGGGCGAGATCTTCATCTTCGATAATCTCTGCGACGGCCTTGGCAAGAGCTTCGGAATCGCCCAAGGGAACGAGCAGCCCGGACACGCGGTCTTCGACAAGATCCTCCACCGCTCCGACGCGTGTGGCCACACAGGGAAGTCCGCAGGCCATGGCCTCCATCAGGATGTTCGGGCATCCTTCCGAGACGGACGGCAGCGCAAAAGCGTCCAAAGAGCGAAGCCATCGGCCGACCCGGTCATGGGGGAGCGCATCCCGAAATACCAGAATGTCCTGGATTCCCGTGCGTCGGAGCATCTCTTCGTACACGGGCCGCTCTCCCTGGCGTAGGGCGCCTAGGAGTTCCAATACCACGGGATGCTTCAATCGGATCCGAGATATTGCCTTGAACAGATAAGGCAGGCCCTTGGCGTACTTGAAAATCCCCCCGCATCCGATCTTGAAGGGCTCTCCCCGAGACCGCGCCTTGTTCCAAGCTTCAGGAGGGACCGTCACCGAGTTGTAGATGATCCGTGCCTTGTGCTCGACCGGAGTCAGCGCGTGAGCCATTTCCATGAGCTCGCGGCTGAGCGCCGCCACTCGGTCGCTGCTCTCCAAGCCAATGCGGCAAACCGCGACCTTTTCCGGGCTGAACAGGTATTTCTTGATGTCGTTGCCCACCAGGGTGACCACAGAAGAAACGCCCACCCTTCGGGCCAGAAGCGCGGTCACATATCCTGTAGGGTAAAGAAAAAACGAATGGAAGAGGTCGAATCGGAACTCCTGGTGGAGCATCTCAAGGCTCTGATACATCATCATCAGGGTGAGCGTGTGCGGGCAGTCCCATAGCTCTCTGTCAGAGTCTCTCACATGTTCCCTGCCCACCAGCAGATGATGGACAGTGACCCGGTCGATCAGCTCGCTCTCTCGGTTCTCGTCGAGCAGCACGACGGGGGACTGCGCTACGGTGAAATGGGCCACGTGAACATCGAGTCCCATGTCCGCCGCGTGAAGACTGACCTTTTGCACGGTCCGGGCGAGCCCCCCCCACTGCCCAGGCGGATACTCGGGGCTCACGATGCAGATTCGCTTGGTCGTTCCTGGGTGACTCTCCATAAGTTCACGCTCACTCCAACTCGAATGTCACCTGGACCTGGGCCCTCACGCCGATCTGCCCCGGAGCGGTAGTTTCGCCTAGGAGAGCGTCCGCGGGCGCGGCTTCCTGCGCGATGTTTTGCGCCTGGGATTGTCGGCGAGATCCCCAGTGGTGATCGTAGGATGACCACCACATGCCTGGTGATTCGGCAATGGTGACGGGTTTGCCTACTTTTTGGTTCAGGGTTGCGGCCATGTCGTTTGCTTTTTCTCGGGCGGCCTTGAGCGCCAGCGTACGGGCCTCGTCTCTGTGTTTGCGCAGCTCGCTGGTCCGAAATTGGATTCCGTGCACGTAGTTTGCGCCGGCCTCCAGAGCGGCCGACAGGATGGACTCGAATTCGGTCAGGTCTTGGATGGTCACTTCCACCGTGTTCCGAACAAAGTAACCGATAAAGCTCTGCTGGCTGTAATCGTATTTGTACCGGGGCTGAATGTGGATGAAGTCCGTCTGTATATGCTTAGGATCGATACCAGCCTTCTTGAGCGCTCCCGTGACGGCCTTCACCCGCTGGACGCTCATGGTTTTGGCCTGGCTCAAGCTCTTGTCCGACGTTTCAGTGCCAAGCCGGAGGATGACCTCATCGGGGACCACTTTGACCACAGCCTCACCGGTCACCCTGATCTGACGGCTGGGCAGGGCTTCTTCGCCGGCATCACAAGAAGCCGCAGCCACGCAGAGAAATGCCACGACGAGAGCGACTCCTATTGATAGACGCATGTCCGTCTCCTCCTGAACCGTTCGCTGATGTCATGTCTGCGAATTTGTATGAAAGTCGTCCGCATGAGGCGCCCGTTGTAGGGTCTCCGTATGGGGTGGTATGGAAGGCAGATGAGTCTCCCCTCCAAATTATTGCGCGACGATGCGCGTCCGATCTCTGAGGCGAAGCCCCGGAGCGCTCGGCGAAGCTGAGGGCTTTCATTATTGGTTGTAGCGCTCCAGCTATGGCAATTGGTTGCCACTTGCGCCGGTTCAGGATACTCTTTTAGCATTGGTTCGACGAAGTGGGAAGCTCAACTCTTCAGCCGAGTTGCGATCCATGAGAATCGGTGTCGTCTTTCACAAGAACCCGTTCGCGCCTCCGACAGGTATCGACTTGGTACGGTTAAGAGCTATAGCCGGTGGCCTTATCAGACGCGGTTTCTCGGTTGACGTGATTGCGCCCGTCCACGAGGCCGGTCTGATCGACCGCTTTATTCCCGTCAAACCTCTCAATGTTCTCGGTGAAGGACGACGGTACGATCTCATCAAGACCTCGTACCATTTCTCAATCAGGCTGATCGATGCGTATACGGGGCCGGTTGTATCGCGAATCGTGCGAGTGGTGGACCACGAGGCGCCCCAACGGGACGAGCCCTTCCGCGAGGACCTTCTCTCATGCCAAGAGATGATCAGGCGGCGCGCGAGTGTCCTTGTTTTGAACAATCGCGAAAACGAAGAGCGTTGGCGCAGATTTTACGGCCCTAAACCTCCCGTGCTTTTTGTGCCGAACGGGTGTCCCTCTGAGATCCCTGAGCCCGGGTTGGATCCGTACGGGACTCAGCGCCCCGCGGCGCTTTTTCTGGGGAGTGTGGCAGCCGCCCGCATGGCGCGCGTGCTCAACGAGGCAGCCGTATTACTGCGGGGCAGGGCGACGATCCATCTGGTAGGACTCAACAAGTCACGCATGTATGGCGGCGACGGAAGTTGCCGGCTCAGCCGCCTGATCGTAGATCATGGGGAGACTTCCCATAACCGGGTTTGGGATTACATTCATTATGCCCAGGCGGGTATCGCCCTCGCCACAGGGCCCCATCCGTTTGATAACGACATTTCAAAGATCTTTGATTACTTGCGGGGCGGACTCCCTGTGGTGTCCGAAGAAGGGATTCTGCAGAATCACTTGATAGAGCGAACCGGATTCGGACGAATCTTTGCGTATGATAACGTGGAGGAACTGGTGTCCGGTGTTTTGGAGATCCTTGAGAGGCCTCCGATAGAGAGCAAGGAGCAGGTCATGTCATTCATGGCGCGGGAGCACTCCTGGGAGCGACGGCTCGAACAGTACGTGGCGTTGTTTCAGGCTCTAGGGGGCGGAGTTTCCCGATAAAAAGCGGCTTTGCCCGAGTGACGAAGGAATCTCTTTTTTTCCGCTGGCATCAGAATGTTTGTATGCTAAGGTAAGTGTCTGCGTCCACCACGAGGCCAGAACCGAAAGGAGTTCAACAATGAAGGAAAAAGTGCAGGCCGCGCTGGATACTGTGAGACCCCAGCTTCAGGCCGACGGCGGCGATTGCGAATTGATCGACGTGACGGACGACGGTGTGGTGAGGGTCCGCCTTACCGGCGCGTGCGGCGGTTGTCCCATGAGCCAGATGACCTTGAAGATGGGCATCGAACGAGTTCTCAAGGACAGAGTGCCTGACGTGAAGGCGGTGGAGGCCGTGTGACTCCGCCGGTCTTTCCCGCGCCGACTATCGGAAGTGACCCCGATTATTCGTATGGTTCCGGGAGGGTGAACGTTTGCCGGCGGTGGCGGGCGAGCATTCGCTCTGATCGAGATTGATGATTTGGATGGGGTCGCAACGAGGAATAATCAATACGTCGAATACCTTAGGGGGTAGGGAGAGCAAGGACAACGCTCTCCCTCGCTTTTTGCGGGGTCAGGAACTTACTGGCGCCGGAGGTAATTACCTCAACCGTGTCATTGTGAGGAGTGAATGGTGAGACAGGCTTCCAGCCTGTCGCTCCTGGAAGGCTCGGATATGGCCTGCAGATACAACTTGTTGGGACAATCCGGCGGGGGTAGGACAACCATCCTGCCTATCGGGCCTCAGAAAGACTAACGACAGGCGGGACGCCTGTCCCACCAATGCCTGTGGGACCAAAGTCTGGCCTACCAATGGGATTGCTTCGTCCCCCTGGATCGAGTCCGAGGTCCTCGTAATGACAGAGAGCGGCAAACTCCCTCGCGTAACTCAATGGTCACCTGGCGCGCGGGACTTTTGTTTGACTTCCTTTGAGAATACGGGTATTTTAACAGTTTGCGCTTTAGACCAACAGATCTGATCCGAGGCGTCTCTCATGAGGGTAGGACTGAAGCTCTTTGCAGGGAACTCAAATCCAAAGCTGGCAGAGGCCATATCCCGATGGATGGGCGTGCCCACGGGAGCCGCGATGGTGTCCGCGTTCAGCGATGGCGAGATCCAGGTTGAATTCCGGGAAAACGTGCGAGGCATGGACGTCTTCGTCGTGCAGTCCACTTGCCGACCGGTGAACGACCACATTATCGAGCTGCTCGTCATGATAGACGCGCTCAAGAGGGCCTCCACAAGCCGAATCACCGCGGTGATCCCCTATTACGGCTACTCGCGCCAGGATCGAAAGGTAGCCAGCCGCGCGCCCATTACCGCGAAACTGATAGCCAACCTTATCACCGCGGCGGGCGCGGACCGCGTGCTCACCATCGATCTGCATGCGGGCCAGATTCAGGGTTTCTTCGATATCCCCGTGGATAACCTCTATGCCGCAGTAACCCTGGCTGAGGCGATCAAGAACAACCACTTAGCCAGCGAGAGCATGGTGGTCTCGCCGGACGCGGGAGGAGTGGAACGGGCCAGGGATTTTGCCAAGCGCCTAGGAAGCAGTCTGGCGATCATCGACAAGAGGCGCGCCAAACCCAATGAAGCGGAAGTAATGCACGTCATCGGGGATGTGGAGGACAAGGATTGCATCATCGTCGATGACATGGTCGATACCGCGGGAACCCTTGTGAAGGGCGCAGTGGCCTTGCAGCAGGCCGGCGCGCGCAAGATTTACGCGTGCTGCACCCACGCGGTGCTTTCAGGTGACGCGGTGACAAAGCTCAACGACTCTCCCATCGAGCGCGTGTACGTGACCGATACGATTCCTCTGGATGAGAAAGTGGCCGTGTGCCCCAAATTGCAGGTGCAATCAATGGCCCCCCTGTTGGGAGAGGCTATCAGCAGAATTCATCGAGAAGTTTCTCTCTCGGAACTGTTTCTGCGATAATCGTCGGATGATTCATCAGATTATGAAGGTGGGCGCGGGTTCTAGGCGGATCCCGTGCGGAGGTGAATATGAACAAGATCGCATTGGAAGCGGATAGGCGCTCAGAGACCGGTAAAGGACCAGCCCGTAGACTGCGGGCCGCGGGCAGAATCCCCGCGGTCTTCTATGGCTCTAAGACCGAACCGATACATCTCTCCCTGGACCTCCGCGAGTTTAGGAAATCCATGGATCAGGCCGGCGCCAACGTGCTCTTTGACCTGAAGATCAAAGAAGCCGGCAAGGGCGCCACGCGGACGGCCATCCTCAAGGAGCGACAGATCAAACCTACCGACGGCGCTATCGTACACCTCGACTTTGTTGAAATCTTTAAAGATGTGGCGATAGAAGTCACGGTGCCTCTGGAATTTGTGGGGAAATCCAAGGGCATAGATAAAGGCGGTCTTCTTGAGATCGCTGCGAGGCAGGTTCTGGTCTCCTGCCTTCCCGGGGATATCCCCGCGACCATCCAAGTTGACGTGTCCCAGGTCGATCTGGGTCATACGCTCCATGTGGGCGACATAGCGCTCCCGCGTGGCGTGGAACTCAGGCAGGATCCAGCCCTCGCCGTGGCCACGGTGGTGACCCCATCCGGAATTGAGGCCCCCGCGCCGCCTGAAGAGGCAGCGGAGGTCCAAGGTGAACAGGCCCCTGCAAAAGGCGCCGGGACAGAGAGCTAAGTTCCCCACAAACCCATTGGCGAGAATTCGGGTAGGATCGGGTGAGCGTATTCACGCCGTCATCCCAGCGAAGTCCTGATCGTGGAACGGGGCCGGCGCGGGAGAGATATCAGCCGACCAGGCCAACTGAAAAAGCAATGAGGAACTGGCCCGCATAATAGAACGGGAGCCCGACGAGGCGGTTGAGGAATTGCCTATGGACGAAACGGTCCCGCGCAACGAACAGATCGGATAGGTAAAACAACAGCGCGCCCACGAAGATGGCAGCTCCACCCATAGGGTGGATGGCGGGATTGCAATATGCGGCCCAGGCCGCAATGAGCATCACGCTGATAACGATCACATATGCCCCTACCGGCGAGGTCATGGGTCCGAGGCGCGGTCGGAGCCACAAGAAGACCGCCACACTCGCCCCCACAATCACCAACGCCACGATACTGATCCAATCGTTGCTTCGCGTGAGGCTTGCGAAAGCCACAATGTAGAGCACGTGGCCGGCGAGAAACGCCACGAGTCCTGCCCTGAAAGCCCGCTCGCCGGGCAAAGCTAAGCAGACGTCTCCCACCAGTCCCAAGACCAGCCCCACCAGGACCCAGTGAAAGTACGTGGGAAGCGGATGCGGCTGAACCGACGCAACGAGCACAAAGAGGCAGGAAAGCGGCGCCTTGAACCACAGAATGCGGTTCCCCCGCTGCTTTTTCTCTTCCACCAAGAGCCCGAACAGGAGCGCCAGAGCAACTACAACGATCGCCAGACTCATCGCGAACCTCTACTGAAAAGCGCTAACATCTCCTTTACCTGCCCGGAGCACCAGAGGCTGATCGTCGATAAGGCTAACTATGGAAGATGGTTCAGGAAAAAAAACGCCTCCGTCGATTACCAGATCCACCTGGTCTTTATAGCTGCGATCTATTTCCTTTGGGTCATCCATCAATTGATCGTCGGGCAAGCGCACGGACGAGCTGAGAATGGGGTTTCCCAAAGCTTCCACCAGCGCCTGGCATATTCGATTGTCGGGGATGCGGATGCCGACCTCCTGGCGCTTGGTGAGGACTATTCTGGGCACCAACCTGGTGGCCTTCAGAACAAAGGTGTACGGCCCGGGCAAGAACCTCCGCAGGATGCGATATGTGGTGTCGGTCACCTGCGCATAGTGGGAGATCTGTTTCAGGTCCGAGAAGACAAAGGTCAAGGGACGCTTTTCGTCCATCCTCTTGATACGTCGAACGCGACTCAGCGACTTCTTGCTGTTCATATCACAGCCGAGGCCGTACACGGTGTCCGTCGGATAAACAATGACTCCATCCGCCCTGAGGATTTCCGCGACGCGGGCAATGCGACGGGGCTGAGGGTGCAGAGGGTTGATTTGCAGAATCACGGAGTATTGCCTCGATTGCCTCTGGTTCGAGGCTTGGGTGTGCGGGTTTTGCCAGGCACGGAGCGGTTCACAACGGGATAAGCGATCCGTCCGGACACCAGGATATCAGGTCCCACACGGCTGATCTGCGCCTTCTCCATGCGGGGCGCTTCGGGCAATCTGCGCACGCCCTTTCCACCCACGCCTGCCGGCGCATCAGCGCCTCCAATAATGATGGGCGCGTAGTAGAAGAGGCAACGGTCCGTGACCTTGGCTTCCAGAACCGACCAGGCCAGACTTGCGCCCCCTTCCACGAGGACCGAAGAAATGCCGCGTCGGTAGAGCGTATGCATCAGGTCGGCAATATCCACGCGGTCGCGGCCGCGGGTGCGCACGATCTGCGCGCCTCGCTCTTCCAGCAAAATGGCGTTCTCGGCAGGCGCGTCCTTCCGGCAGGCGATGATCACGCCTGCGTCGGACGCGGGATTGAACACCGCGGCATCCGGCGGTGTTCTCAGGTTTGAGTCCACTACGATTCGGATAGCGTCTCTTCCTCGTTTGCGTGGCAGGCGCGTGGTCAAGCCGGGGTTGTCCGCTGTCACCGTTCCGATCCCAACCATGACGGCGGAGACCCTATCCCTCAACGCATGGACCTGGCGACGAGACGCTTCGGAGGTGATCCACTTTGATTCGCCCGTTCGGGTCGCGATACGCCCATCCAGGCTCATGGCGAGCTTAAGATAGACAAACGGCCGCCGCAGGGTCACATTGATGACGTAGACCTCATTCAGGAGGCGGCACTGGTCCTCCAACACACGGCCGACCACTTCCACTCCCGAGGCGCGCAGGAAGGCCCCTCCGCCCCCCTCCACATCCGGGTTAAGGTCTTGCATACCGTACCAGACCTTCTTGACGCCTGCTTCGATGATCGCCCTGGTGCAGGGTGGGGTGCGACCGTGGTGATTGCACGGTTCAAGCGTGACGAAGAGTTCGGCGTCTCGCGCTTGTGGTCCCGCCTGCGTCAATGCCTCGATTTCGGCATGTGGCTGTCCCACCGCGCTGTGATAGCCTTCACCGATTACTCTGCCCGCTTTGACCACCACCGCGCCTACCATAGGGTTCGGCGCAGTCCTCCCCAGGCCGCGGCGGGCCAGCCGCAAGGCACGACGCATGAATTGTTCAGCTACAGGGGGAATCCTGAATTCCTTGCCGATTCTCATCAGGGGGTCCGTTTTCGGGCAGGCGCTCCGTCCGGGCTTCTTTGAGCCCGGACAGCTCTTTGATCTCGGTTATGAACTCCTCAATGTCCCGGAAGGAACGATACACCGACGCGAATCGCACGTACGCCACAGCGTCCATCTGCCGCAGCTCGTCCATAATCCGTTCGCCAATGTACTGAACGCTCACTTCCTTCTCGGGTCCCTCCATCAGTTCCTGCTCGATTGAGTCCGCCACCGCCTCAATTCTATCAACGCTGACGGGTCTCTTCTCACAGGCGCGCCGCATTCCCTCGATGATCTTGCGTCGGTCAAACGCCTCACGGCGCCCATCCTTCTTGATTACAAAGGGGAGGCTTTCCTCTATGCGTTCGTACGTGGTAAATCTCTTCTTGCACCCAAGACATTCCCGTCGCCGCCGGATCGCTGAGCTGTCCTTGGCAAGCCGGGAATCGATAACTCGATCATCGACGGCGCCACACCTGGGGCATTTCATTATGCACCACCTCGGCGGGAATGGGCAGATCTCGGATAATCGCAACCGCTATTTATAACGAATCTCAGGATGATGCAAGCAGAATTAAGAATTTTCTTTCCGTGATCCAGCCTCAGACTGGAGGCTTTCTGGAAAAAGCGGTAGTCTCCATATCCACGGACCAGCGATCCAGCGCGATGTATAGTGTAATCAGCAAAATGAAGAAAAATAATTATGCCACACCTGGCGACTGGGCCCTTGGTGTCTCGCTGCTCGTCTTTTCCGTGATCCTATTTTTCGTGCTTCCGGGCTGGGTCGGCTCCACAGGAATGCTCGTGGAAATTCACCGCGGGGAGAGGGCTTTCGGCAGATATGACCTGGAGGTGGACCGCGTCGTCCAGGTCCCCGGCCCTCTTGGAATCACCCAAGTGGAAATCAAAGAGAATCGCGCACGCGTCACACGATCGCCTTGCCCTCAAAAATATTGCCTGCGCATGGGATCGGTCGACCGAAACGGAGGACTCGTGGTGTGCGTCCCGAACGAGGTTATCGTGCACATGGGGAAAGAACGGCCCGACGGCCTGGACGCGGTGAGCCAATGACCGATCGGGTGAGCCACTTGGCCAGACTCGCGCTGCTGCTCGCGCTCGCCACGGTCATTCACACCGCGGAGGCGTTCCTGCCTATCACCGTGGCCTGGTTTCGGTTCGGCTTCGCCAACATCATCGGTCTTGCCACCCTGTATCTCTTTGGATTCAAAGACGCGCTCGTGCTTACCCTGGGGCGAATTTTCCTCGGGTCGCTCCTCGGCGGCTCCTTCGGCGCCCCCGCTTTCATTCTCTCTCTTTCAGGAGGCGTGTGCGCGATAGCGGCTATGGGCTTTGCCCACAGGATCTCCGGACGAGTCTTCTCAGAGGTCGGGATCAGCATGATGGGGTCGGTATTCCACAATCTCGGCCAACTGGCCGCAGCATACCTGATTATTGTTCGCAATGAAGCTATCCTTCTCCTCCTGCCGCTCCTGCTGGTTACGGCCACTGGAACCGGCTTCATCAACGGCTTGGCGGCTAGATTCTTCATCCGTCATTTCCGGAATACTTCACAAGCCGATCCGCACGTGAAAACCCAGGCCCGCGGGCGAGCTTGTAGGTCAGGTTGAGTAGGGGGAAACTCGGCCCGCCACCGGTCAACTCGAATCACTGCCCGCTCCTGATGAGGCGGGACGGGAACCTGCGGGCAAGTGTGTGAGAGGGCGCGGAGGACACGGCTTTTTGCTTGACAATATTAAGATATATTAGTAGCATACACCATGAAGTTAAAGTAAATAAGGCAAAAGAAATGCTAACATATGATAAGAATTCTATTATATTATAACTTTGCCGCCCTGGTCGCCCTGGGCCTCCTCTTCTCCCTCCCCTCACTCACCTCCGGGGCGCCCCAGTCCGAAACCTCAACTTCACCAGTCAGGCAGGCCCAACCCAAAAGCACGGACAGGAACCACCAGAGCCCTTCCGCCGCGGCTGAAGATCAGGCCGACGAGCTCGCGGCGGTGATAGCGCCGCATCGTTCCGCGGAGATCAGCGCTGAAGCTCGGGGCGTCATCGAATCCTTTCACCCCAAAGAGGGTGATTTTGTAGAAAAGGACCGGGTGGTGGTAGTGATCTCAAGCGAAAGGCACGTTCTCGCGCTCCAAAGAGCCAAGAACGCGCTCAAAGCCGCTGAAGCCGACCTAAAGAGGGCAAAGCAGGAAACTCAGCTCAAGGAACAGCTCCTGGCGGAAAAGGCAACCACTGTAGCGGAAGCGCTCAAGGGAAAAGCGGAAGAGGAACTGGCCGAATATAGGCTGGAAGAGGCGAAGACCGGCCTGACGCTTGCCCGTATGGACGTGGAATCATGCCAGGTCAAGGCTCCTTTCAGCGGGCACATCGCCGTTCGCCTCAAGGAACCCTTTGAAGCCGTTGATTATTTTCAAAAGCTTTTTGTGCTTGTGGACACGTCCAAAGTTTACGCGATCGCCGGCGTTTCGGAGAGCGCTCTTCCCGATTTCACGAGGAACCGTCGCGTGGCGTTTGTCACATCGCCAGGCAAGGAAAGGCGGTTCGCCGGGGTCGTTGAAAGGGTGGGAAAACTCTTCGATCCCAAGTCGGGGACCAAGAAGGTTTACGTGCTCATTGACAACCCGGACGGCCAGTTGGAAGTAGGAATGACGGGTTATTTGGAGTTGGCGAAGTGAATCGGCCCCAGCCGTTTCCATGTAGAAAGCTGGCCCAAGCCATTCTCATGTTGTCCCTGCCGTATATTGCGTCTTGCCAATCTGCTTTGCTTTCTCCCTTTCGCTCCGTGGATCACGTGGATTTCGCCCCAGTGAACGCTTCCAGGATGTTGGCCGAATCTCGATCGCGGCCGGTGACCGCGGCTTTAGGGAAAAGATCATTGACTCTTGAGGATTGTCGCCAGATGGCGCTTACCAATAACCTGGAAGTTCAGGTGGCCCGCTGGGACGAACTCACGCGGGAAGCTGTAAGATGGAGTAGCAGAGCTAGGATGCTGCCGCATCTGAGCTTTACCGGTGACCTGAGCCAACGAGACAACCCTCTCTATTCGTACAGCGATGTTCTGGGGCAGGAGGGCTTGCAGCCGTCTGCGGACGGCACAGGCGTCACCAGTTATTCCACGGGTCATGAAAGGACCACCTGGCGTTATGTTTTTGAGACGAGGTGGAGCCCGGTGGACGCGGCCTTGGCATATTACGTTTCGAAGAGCGCTTCCAATGATCGACTCAAGGCTCATTATCAAAAAGTGCGAGTGGCCCAAAAGCTCATCGGCGCAGTGGATGGGGCCTATTTCAGGCTCTTGAGTCTCCAACAATCATTGTCCTACGCCAAGCGACTTGCGGGCATGCGGGCTCAGATTGCCGCCTCAATGCAGAGACTTCAGAACAAGAGCATAATAAGAGTTGAAGATTACGAGCGAGCTGAGGAAAGGGCTGTGGAAGCCCGCCGCGTCTTGGGGAAGGTCCGCAATGAAACGGAGAGGCAGAGGAACATCCTTGCATCAGCGATGGGGCTTTCGCCCGAGTATTGTGTGGACGGAGGTTTTTGCGTGGAAGGGAAGATGTCCTCTCCCTGCTTCGGCGCCCCATTGTGCGATCTGGAGCTGATAGCCGTCAAACACAGACCCGAAGCGTTCCAAGCCGGACTCGACCACCTCACATCCGTCAATGACATCAAACGAACCATCGTCAGATATCTTCCCAAAGTTGAAGGCTTCTGGAGATATACCAGAGACAAGGACAAGTTTCTGTACAATAAGGATTGGAAAGATATCGGTGTCTTGGTCCATTTTGATCTACTCGATTGGCTGATCAATCGAAACGACTCTCGAGCGGCCAGGTCCGCCGCAACAAAAACATATAAGGAATTGGGCGCAGTTGCCCTTGGTATCGCGTCCCAAGTGCGAGTCGCGGCGTTAACCTATAATGACTCTTTGGAGGAGTGCCAAACCAGGGAAGCTGCGCTGGCCGGTTCTCAAAAGGTCCTCAAGATGGCCCAGATAAGAGTCGCCGGAGATGACCTGAGCCAACTGCAATTCGAAGAGGCCGAAGCCAACCTCCTCATGCAAAAAATTCAGCGCATTCGCGCTCTGGGCGAGGCCAATGCCGCATGCGCCGAACTTCAGAGCGTGCTGGGGACCAATTACAAGGAACCCGCTCCATGCGAAGGATGACCAGCCGCGTCCGGACAAGCCTCTCGTAGTCCAAACAGCCGCAAGATTATCGAGAAGCTGAGAGAGATTGCCAAAGGCGATCCGATTGCCGCAGGGGGCGACCCACCCAAAATTTCAACGGCAAGCGCTCACGATTGGAAATCCTCGACCTCGTGACATCGTGAATCGCTTCGTAGTTTTGCTCTTCCCCATGCGCGCCGGCCCAAAACAATTCAGGCGCCGGGAACCTTTTCCGCCTCCCCGGCGCCTGCGTAATTGAGGGAAAGGTAAGCGCAGTCTCTCGGATCGGGCAGAGGATCAGGGCAATGCAGGCGGCTTTGCCGTGAAAACGGCGCTGCCGCCCTAACAATTCACGGTCTACTGCGTGGCGTTGTCCTGCCGCACCCATGTGGCCAGCCGGTCGAGTTCCTGGCCCCTATTTCCTGGTTGACCCGCCAAACGTGTACGATCTCTGTTGGTGGCCTGCCGATTGCCGACTGTCGAGGTCTGCTCATTGCTACCGCCGGGCCGGTCTAGGGAACGCGCAAAGTCCCTGTTCTCTCGTTTGTCACTAAACCCGGAAGATCGGTCCCCTCTCTGATCCATCCGCTCGCCCGCGAACCGGAACCGATCGCCTCCGGTTTGGATTCGGTCGCCCACAGTCTGCAACCAATCACCCTTGCGCTGCAGCCTCTCGCCCAAGCGGTCCATTCGTTCACCCTTTGCCTCCAGCCGATGACCCATACGTTCCAAGATCTCACCTCTACGGATCAACCGCTCTCCCAGATGACCGAAGCCGCTCATTTCGAGTCTGTGGCCTAGACGCTGCAAGTACTCACCGCGAGCTTCCATCCGATGGCCCAGGCGCTCCAACCATTCACCTCTGCGCTCCAGTCTCTCCCCACGACGCTCCAAGGCCTCGCCTCTGCGTTCCAGAGAGTCTCCCAAGCGTCGGTCGCCCGGGCCGAACCCGTGGCGCCTATGTTCGAAGAGACCACCGAGCCCAAAGAGCTGGCTCCTGTGGCCGAAACGATCGCCAAGCCCGAACGAGCTGCTCCTGTGCGCGAAACGCTCACCAAACCCGAACGAGTTTCCCTTGTGTCCGGGGCGGTCCGAGTGACCGAACCAGTTCTTGGGCTCGTTGCGGCCGCTGTGGCCAAACCTATTGCCTCGGTCCCCACCTCGGTCAACGTTTCTCAACCAATGACCGTTGTGTCCGGATCGGTCGCCACCATGGGTCCACTGATGGCCCTTCTGCGCCGCCGGCGTCGAGTGGCTCGTCACCGCGTGACCCTGGTTCCTCCCCTTGTTGCCCTTGCCGGCCGAGAAACAAAGATAGGGGGTCGCAAATACCAGCGCGAACACTATCAAAACCACGACCTTCTTCATCTCATCACTCCTTTCCATTTTTGTTGAGCCAATCCCCCTACTTTGGCTCGTCAGGAGAGGCTGCCAGGCTTTCCCTCAAGCCATTCCGCCCGCGGGCCTTGGTGAGCATTTTCCATGCCAGGAGATCACATTTCATAAAAAGGTCGGAGTCTGGCCCCCCTTTTCGCCTACATGATGTAGTCTTGTATCAGGGATGCACAATATGTGGGAGCGACACCGGCGGGCTGACGCGTTGAACATTTTTCGGCGACCTTTAAAGGTCAAGGAAGCCCCCCAGCTCGAGGATCGTTTTGACAGATTTGGGCCCCTTTTGACCTGCTAATTCCAGAACACCCCCAAGTTCTTGACAAAACTGCTTGTAAAGATCGTTGACAAGAGGCTTGTATTTCAGACAAAATTTGTCGGAAATGATGAGAAAGCCCCCCACCCTTTAGTAGGAATTGGTTCATTATTTCACAGTATTAGAGGAGCAGAATGGCGATATGCTATTGAAATCACAATCACAACATTCTCGGGTCTGGAAACGGGCCGACTGAAACCGGCTGCCTCTACAGTGGCTCTCTGTAGAGAAACAATCCTCGACGCAGAGATTAGGCGCTTGCAGTCCGTCCTAATAGCCCATGAGACCGCAGCAGCGTGTACATGCGGGCATGAGGCCCTTTTCCGCGAGGCTCCGCCTGAACTTGCGGTACGGCTCGGAATTCCACAGCTCCGTGATGGTCTTCTCTTTCACATTTCCCACCACGAAATCGTGATAATCCCTGCACGGGCTCATATCGCCGTTGGAATTTATTTCAACCGCGGTAAGGATATGATTGCACTTCTCAAAGCCGAATCGTTGGGCGTGATCCGTATAGTACGCTTCCAATTGGTCAGGCTCCGACACGGGGGGCATGATGATCAAACCCGGCCCGGACAGGCTCGCAGCCTTTGCCTCGAGTCGTTTCAATTGGCTCGACAGGATTCCGTAATCCGGGGGACGCCAGCTCCCGATCCAACCGAAGTGTTTCTCCGGCCTAAAGCCGAAGCGCTCCTCAAAGTCACGGGCGTGATTTTCCGCGGATTCTTGATCGATCCACCAGGCAAGGTAAAAGACGCACACGTCCACCTTGTCTCTAAAAGACTCGTAAACATCCACGAGCTTATCGTAATTCAGGTTGTTGATGGTGGTAAGCGAGGCGATCAGGGGGAGTCGTTGGCCTCGATCCGCGCGGATCTCTCTTATGCTTGCGATGGCCTGATTTATGGTCGCGAAATTATCCACCGCGGGATTTGCCCCGGGGCGGCACGCGTTGTGAGTGGCGGAGTCCGCGCCGTCAACCGAGATCTGGATCACGAACATGGGCGCGGCGACCAGTCTTTCCGCGTGCTGCGCAAGGCCGGTGGCGTTCGTGGCAATGCTCGGAGGCATGCCCATTGACGCGGCCTCCTCTATGATCTCCACGGAACCCTTGTACAGCATGGGTTCGCCCCCCCAGAGGTACACCGTGGGTGTGTGGCCGTGCGCCTTGAGATCTCTGAGGAGTTCGATGTAACGGTCGGGTGACACCTCGTCCTTTCTAAGGTCCGCGATCGAGCAACTCCGCAGGAAGCCGCTGTCTCCCCATTGGCCGCAGGTATGGCATCGCAAGTTGCACAGGTCGGTTATTCTGACGCTGCACTGCCTGATGCGGTTGGCTTTCCCCTCGGGAGGCGTCAAAGAGATGTTGCGCAGGAACCTGTCGACCTGCAGCATGGAGACGTTCTTGGCGTACACCGGCTTTTCAAAGACTTTTGCCGCTGTCTTCAGTATCGTGGATATTCCTACCCAGCTCTGACTCATGCTCTCTCAACCCTCTGCATTCAGCATTTCAAGCCCACGATAGCGAACATTGTCGTTTACCATAAACACTATTCCGTTGAGCTTCAAGACCCACGCCATCTCCTGGCCGGTCAAGTTCATCTGGAACAGGTAGCTTGTGAGGGGATTCGGTATGTTGCCATTGTTCAGCCGGCGGTCTCCGCCGGCTATCCGCACGGCTCGACCCGGCATGGGATGAAACGATGCAGAGGAGTGGCCGCCAGTCTGTCCCTGTTCGTGTTCTTGGCGAGTCGGTTCACGTTGGCCCCGTGCGTCTTGCCTTCATACTCCAGGCCGAAGCCGTGCGGAATCACCACGTGTCCGGCGCTGCACGTGTCGGTCACTTCTGTGGGGATTTCCACTCGGCCCGCTTCCGTGGTGACACTCACCCTCTGTCCGTCTTTGATTCCCGCCGCGGCCGCGTCCGATGGATGGATGAGCAGAGTGCAGGCTTCTTTGTGGTCGTTCCACGCGGGGTCGCGCATAATGGTGTTCGCGTTATGATCGAAGTGGCGACCGGCCGTGAGAACCAACGGATACTCGGCGGAAAGGCTGAGCGCCTGTTTTTCTCGCGGGGCGTCGATCTCGTCAATCCAGTCAGCCAGCTCAGGGACAAAAACGTTGATTTTGCCGTCCTCTGTGCGGACCGATTCCAGGTTCTTTTCCGGATCGCTCTTGCCGATCCAGAGCCCCTCGGGATGATCGAGAATGGCCTGAAAGATCTCTTCGCCAATGGTCAACCCAGGGTTGAATCCGGCATTCACCGCCATTTCCCGAAATGATTTCGGCGCGGTCTGTAGCAGTCCCCAGAGCGCAGCCAAGTTGGGCGACCCCAGCGCGGTTGCAAGGGTCCGTGCGAGAATGAACGGCAGCGTCGCCGCGGCCCGAGGTTCCGACGCAGCGTATTGCATAAGCTGCAAACCGAATTGCAGCCTGTCGCCCAGCGCTGCCTGGGTCAGAGATTCGGGATAAGGAGGAATCAGCCCAAGCCGCTCGGCCAGTCCTGTGAAGATTTCACTTTCTTCCCGAGGCTCCCCCTCAGGCGCCAGTAGCGGCCTGCGCATCTGAAAGAAGACCTCAGGGTGGGTCCAGGCGAAAAAGGTCCCGTCCCATTTCTCGTACGCGGAGCGGGCAGGGAGCACGTATTGGGACAAGGCCGCGGTCTCGCTCATCACCACATCAATGGTTACGGAGAGATCGAGTTTCCGGAAAGCCTCCTCGTACGCGCTGGTATCCGCATACGACCTCAGCGGATTGGCGCCGCTCACGATCACGGCCCTCAGGCGGTCCTCGCGCCCTGAGAGAATCTCCTCAGGCATGACATTGGGAGGAAAAGTCCCCATGATTTCAAAGAAATCGGTCTCCGCCGTTCGCCATGTCCGCTTGTCACGCTCATCCGAATGGGCGCCGAGGGGCATCAGATAGCCGGGGAAGAGATTGCCGCCCTGAACCCCGACACGGCCGCAGATGGTCATCAGGACCGCGGCCAAGTACGAGACGACCGTGCTGTGGCGATTCATGAGTATGCCCAGGTCCGTGTGCAAAGACCATTTGCGCGTGCCACAGAGGCGACACAGTTCTCGAACTTGCGCGTAATCAAGTTCGCACACCTTGATCGCGGCTTTTGCGTCAAAATCCTTGAACCAGGGCGAGATTTGCGCCAGTCCGCTCACGTGGCGGGAGATGTAATCCGCATCCTGCCACCTTTCGTTAAGGATGATCGAGATCATGGCCTTGAAGAGGAGCGCGTCGGTTCCCGGGCGAAGGGCAAGGTGAATATCGGCCTTCTGCGCGGTTTCGGACTTTCGAGGGTCAATGACCACCAGCAGCTTTTCCGGGTCATCGGAAATCCGTTTCAGATGCCGCCTTGCCTGGGGCATTTGGTGGCTCATCCACCCGTTCCAGCCGACCGAGATGAGCATGTCGGTTTGATGTTCGTCCGGTATGGGAGCAAGGTATTGCCGCCCGAACATGCGGCCGTGGGCCCAGAACATGCCGGTAAGCTCCTGGGCCAGCGCGCTGTAATGGTACCTGGACCCCAAGCCGCGCAGGAGGCGCACGCCGAACGCGGCCTCAAAATGACACCCCTGGCCTCCGCCGCCCATATAGGCCACGGATCGGGGGCCTCCGGTATCCACGATTCGCCGCAGGGTGGTCGCGATCTCATCGAGCCCGTCATCCCATGAAATCCGCTGGAAACCGTTTGAAGTCCGTTTCAGCGGGTGGATGAGGCGGGATGAGTTGTGTTGATAATGCGCTATCTTGAGTCCTTTTCGGCACACGTATCCTTGGCTGCGCGGGTTGTCTTTGTCGGCCCTTACCTTGACGATGCGATTCCCTTCGATCTCCAGTTCGAGCCCGCAATTTTGCGCGCAGCAAATGCATGCAGACTTTTGCCAGGATGCCATGAGAGACCTCTTTCGTCGCGCTCTAGAGCGCAAGAATTTGGCACGTGCCGCTGCACGAACCGACGTTTCACCTAAATGTGTGGTCAGACTTGACAGCTGACGCTTGATCGCAAAGGCAAGGGCGCGAGCCTCCGTTGGGCAAGCGACCCAGACTCGCTCCTCATATAATAAGACTGCCGGGGCCGGGAACGTGTGACGGTATATTCGCGCGGCTTTTCATGAGACCGACAAAATCCAACGCTAGAGCGTTCCGGCTATAACGAGCCGCTGGATTTCGTTAGTGCCTTCATAGATCTGCGTGATTTTCGCGTCCCGCATCATGCGTTCCACCGGATACTCTGTAATGTAACCGTACCCACCGAGTACTTGGACCGCTTCAATTGTCGTCCACATGGCAACGTCGGAGCAATACGCCTTGGACATAGACGAATGACGAATCACTTCCGCGGGGACTTTGGAGAGGTCCTTCGCGCAGCGGCTGTCGAGAAGATCGCATGTTTTATATAAGAGCTGCCTTGCCGCGGTGATCCTCATCGCCATGTCCGCGAGCTTGAATGCGATGGCCTGGTGTTTGATAATAGGCAGGCCGAAGGTAACCCTCTCCTTCGCATATTCGGTGGCATACTCGAACGCGCCGGCTGCGATGCCCAGCGCCTGGGAGGCCACTGAGGGACGGCTGAAGTCCAAGGTTTTCATCATGATGTGGAAGCCGTCTCCTTCTTCGCCAAGTCGGTTTTCCACCGGGATTTCCACATCCTCGAAGACCAGCTCCCGGGTGTCGGAGCAGCGGATACCGAGCTTGCTCTCCTTTCGGGACGCGGAAAAACCCGTGAATTCCTTCTCGACGATGAAGACGCTCGCATTCTTGTGCGTGGGCGCATCCGGCTCGGTGACGGCGTAGACCGCGATAGTGTCTGCCACACCGCCGTTGGTGATGAATTGCTTGGTACCGTTCAGAACGTATCGATCGCCTTTCCGCACAGCGCGAGTTCTGAGGCTGGCCACATCCGAGCCTCCTCTGGCTTCGGTCAGCGCGAACGCGGCGACCTTCTCACCGGTGGCCAGCGGCCTGAGGTGCTTGTCTTTCTGTTCGTGATTCCCGGCCAGGATGATCGGTAGGCAGCCCAATTCCTGACACGAAGGGATCAGCGCCACCGAAGCGTCCACCTTGGCAAGCTCTTCCACCACGATGCAATGGGAGAGCATTCCCGCGTTCATGCCGTCGTACTCATCCGGGAAGTCAACTCCCATCAGCCCGTTTTCCCGCATGAGTTCCAACATGTCGAAAGGGAATTCGCCGACCTTATCTCGTTCTTCCGCGCCCGGCGCCACTTTCTCTCTCGCGAGGCGTCGGACCATGTCCTGGAGCATCTGTTCTTCTTCGGTCAATCCGAATCGTTCGGTCTTCGGCATCGATGCATCCTCGGTTGAGCAGCGCTGACTACGTATAATTGTAGAAACCCTTCCCGGACTTCCTGCCCAGGTGTCCGGCTCGAACCATCTTTCTCAGCAACGCGGGAGGCCGGTATTTAGGGTCCGCGAACTCCTCGTACAAATTCTGCTGAACATTGAGCAACGTGTCCAGCCCAACCAGGTCGGCCAGAGCCAATGGGCCCATAGGATGATTCGCGCCCAATCGCATTCCCGTGTCGATTTCTTCGGGCGTAGCAAGTCCTTCCTGGAGCGCGAAGATCGCCTCGATAATCATAGGCACCAGGATGCGATTCACCACGAACCCGGGCGCTTCCTGGACTTCGATGCCGGTCTTGCCCATCTTTTCCGTGAGCTGCTTGATAACCGCGACGGTTTGGTCCGAGGTTCCGTATCCCCTAATGATCTCCACAAGCTGCATGACAGGCACGGGGTTGAAAAAGTGCATCCCGATGAAACGATCCGGTCGTTTGGTCGCGGAGGCCAGCTCCGTAATGCTGAGAGCGGAAGTATTGCTGGCGAAAAGCGTGTCCTTGCGGGCCGCTGCCTCCAGCTCGGTATAAACTCCTTTTTTCAGGTCCATCTTCTCGATCACCGCTTCGATCACCACATCAACGTCTTTAGCCGCATCCGCCAGAGACAAGAACGGGTTGATTCGCTTGCGGACCGCTTCAGCCTGGGCCGGTTCCATTTTGCCCTTTTCCGCCATGCGTTTGAGATTCTTTTCTATTGTGGACAATCCTTTGTCTACAAACTGCTGAGCCACATCCATCAAGTTGACGTCAAACCCCGCCTGCGCGGCCACCTGCGCGATACCCGAGCCCATGAGCCCGGCCCCAAGAACAGCAATCTTCTTCACTTCCAT
>Ga0194126_10001667_pt1 | contig 37011 bp, 31 predicted proteins | sample TA2KigC150mmetaG_FD_148641 | JGI IMG/M metagenome (GOLD analysis project Ga0194126, IMG submission 148641) | Freshwater microbial communities from Lake Tanganyika, Tanzania - TA2015035 Kigoma Deep Cast 150m | ecosystem: Environmental > Aquatic > Freshwater > Lake | place: Tanzania: Lake... | reverse complement strand
ATTCCCAATTTTTTGTAAAATGTGGAGGTATTATGCGGGGGATAAACCACCCGCGCTACGACACATATTGCATGGTAGCGCCGATCCTTTATGGTCGGCTTTATTTTGATTTACAAAAAATTGGGAATGCTCCCATAGAAACCAAAGGGCAATATATCTTATCTATTCATAGAGAGTAAGTTCAATAATTATCTTTTTTTTATTTATTTTACAGTATATATGTATTTAAATAATATTCGGTAGCTGTTATTTTTATGGCAAGGTGTAATTTCCAAAATACGATTCATAAATTTTAAGGAGAGGTGTTGAGGGAACTGATTATGCGTAAAGCGGTAATGTATGTTTTTGTATTGTTTTTGGTATTTATTGCCGAAAATTCTATCAACGTAAATGCAGAGGATAAAAGCCAGGATGCTGAGAAATTAAAAACAACAGAAAGTTTATTGCCGAAAATAGAATTTGAAGAAGATAAATATAATTTCGGGAAGATCTATAGTGGTGAAAAAGTTACCCATAAGTTTAAATTTAAAAATCTTGGCGACGGTGAATTAATAATCGATAAGGTAAAATCTTCTTGCGGATGCACTGCTGCGTTAAGTTCAAAGAAAAATCTCAAAAAAGGCGAGGAGGGGGAAATTGAGGTAAAGTTTAATTCAGGCAAGTATGTCGGCAACATAACAAAATCAATATTTGTACATTCAAATGACCCCGGCAACCCAAAGGTTAAACTGGCCATTGAGGTGAAAATAATTGAAGAAGTAAGCATTACTCCGAGGCGTATTAATTTTGGCATTGTAAGGATGGGAAGCTCGTGTTCGCAAAATCTTGAAATAAAAACATTGCCGAAATCAAATATAAAGATAACAAATGTAGAAACAAATTTCCCTTACATTCAACTGAAAGAAAAAGACAAAAATGAAAATGTTATTAATTATGATGTTACGTTAAGGGGCATTGAGGATTTTGGAAAATTTAACGGGTTTATATTTGTCCATACAAATAGTGAGAAAAAACCAAGAGTGGATATTCCTTTTAACGGGGAGGTAATCGGCGATATTACATATTATCCTGGTAAATTATCTTTTGGCGCCGTTAAAAAAAACCGGGAAGCGAAGAAAACTGTCATTATAACCTTGGTGGATAAAAACGTAAAAATTGAAAAGATTGAAATTGAGCCTGCATTTATGACGTTTAATGTTTCTCCCTTGAATGATGATAGTCAGGTAATCAGTGTGCATATGAATCAGGGAGATTTCTCCGGGAAGATAAACGGAAATCTCATGATATATTCGAATAGTTCTGTTCAACCGGCGATTTTTATTCCCATTACGGCAACAGTAAATAATTGAGTAAGAGTATTATTCTTATGAAAAAACTTTATGGCGCTGTTATTGCCTTTGTTTTGATTTCTTTGATTTCACGGGCAAGTAGTTCTTCAGACAGATTTGTCTTGTGTTTTTTTGGTGAAGAAAAAGGAACCCTTGTTCCGTGCGGATGCTTTGAAGGCCAATTGGGGGGTATTTCACGAAGGGATACACTTTTGAATAATTTAAAAAAACAAGGCATCTCCGTTTTAGCGGTAAGTACGGGAGACCTTATTAAAAGCCCTGAACGTCAGGAAGAAATTAAAATGGAGTATCTGTTTTCTGCAATGAAAGAGATGGATTGCATAGCACACGCTCTTGGTGAGAAAGATTTCGAAATCGGCCCGCAGGTTTTGAGTTTTGCATCGCAAATGAAAGGAATAGATTTTCTTTCCGGCAATATTGAAATTGTATCTCCGTTTCCCATAAAGTATAAGAAATATCTTTTAAAGGAATTGCCTGAGTTTGGCGTTCCGGTAAAAATCGCATTTTTAAACATTATTTCCCAGTCATTTCTCAACGAGCATTTACTGGATTTTGTAAGGGTACATGATCCTGTAAAATCATTGAAATCCGTATTAAATCAGATAAAAGGGGAAGCAGACCTTATTGTGCTTATTTCACACGCCTCTATGGAAGAATCTGTTGAGATTGCCGAATCGTTTCCGGAAATCGGATTGGTAATAACCGGACATGAAATTGAGGATCCGGCAGAGTCTTTAGCGTATGTAAACGATACCCCTGTGCTCTCTCATGGCACAGGGGGAAAGTACGTTGCAATTGCTGATTATGTGGTGAGAAACGGTAAAATAGAAAACAAGTCCGCCGAAGTCGTTTCGTTAGATGATACATATGAAGAATCTGCAAAAATGCAGGCGTTGTTAAAACACTATCAGCAAACTCTAAAAGAAGAGGATTTATTAAATTCAATTCCAAAATTGCCGTTGGGAAAAGGAAATTCCTATATTGGAAGTTCCGTTTGCGGAACCTGCCATAAGGCAGTGTATTCCCATTGGAATAATACAGCCCATCGGAAGGCATATACAACATTATCAGAAATCGGGCAACAATACGACCCGGAATGTGTGAATTGCCATACCGATGGATTTGGATACGTTTCCGGTTTTTCAGATTACGGCACACAACAAGGACTCGCACATGTTGGTTGCGAGAGTTGTCATGGAGCGGGCAGCAATCACATAAATAATATTGCCGGTCCATATGGCCGGACAGATGAAAAACGTTGCCTTGTTTGCCATGATGCCGACCACAGTCCAAAGTTTCAATATAAAGAATACTGGGAAGAGATTAAACATCCCATAGAAATTCTGAAAGACATATCTGAAAATAAAAAATAACTGTCTGTTTCAAATATTCAATTCATTACTCATTATTATTCCTGGCGTTTACTAATTTTATTTAAACACAAACCAATTAATGGCGATGTGCTTCTTTATGGTTATTAATAATGCAGTGAAAAGGGAGACTCTTAATTATGCCAGATCTTAGAAAAGATCCCGTTTCCGGTCGTTGGGTTATTATAGCAACGGAACGCGCTATGAGACCTACGGATTTTAAAACAGAACATCATTCTATCGGTACCGATGTGTTTTGTCCGTTTTGTGAAGGCAATGAAGACAAAACACCGCCTGAAATTATGGCTTACAGGGAAAAAGAGAGCCATGCAAACAAAAAGGGGTGGAGGGTCAGGGTGGTGCCAAACAAATTTCCGGCATTAAAAATAGAAGGAGAACTGAACAAGCGGGGAGAGGGAATTTATGATGCAATGCATGGTATAGGCGCTCATGAAGTTATTATTGAAAGCCCTCAACATTATACATCGTTAACGGAATTATCCAATGGGCAGGTTGAGGAAATATTGTGGACATACAGAGACCGGCTGATAGATTTAAAAAAAGACAAACGTTTCATTTACGGATTGTTGTTTAAAAATGTGGGCAAAGCTGCCGGCGCTTCTCTGGAACACACACATTCCCAGTTAATTGTTACTCCGATTGTGCCTATATCGGTAATCCATGAAATGGAAGGCGCCGAAGCGTTTTATAAATACAGGGGACGGTGTTTATTTTGTGACATGATCAGGCAGGAATTATCAACGGGATCAAGAATTGTGATGGAAGGCAAAAATTTTATGGCATTTACACCGTATGCTTCCCGGTTTCCCTTTGAAATATGGATTCTGCCAAAAACACATGCGTCACATTTTGAAAATATACAAAAACTGGAAATTGAGGAGTTGGCGCAAATATTACAGAAAACCATATCAAAACTGGAAGCATGTTTAACATTGCCGCCGTATAATTATATTATCCACACAACTCCATTTTCCTATGGAGAGATAGAATATTACCACTGGCATATAGAAATTATACCGCGTTTAACACATATTGCCGGATTCGAGTGGGGCAGTGGTTTTTATATTAATACGGTTATGCCTGAGACTGCCGCTGAATTTCTCAGAAATGCAAACGTAAAAAAACAATAGCGAGGATATAAAATTGTGAATGTAGTATATTTGTCATCGGAAGTTCTTCCCTTTGCAAAGTCAGGTGGACTAGCCGATATTTCAAGTGTTATACCGAAAAATCTCAATAATTTGGGCATCAATATTATTGTTCTGATGCCATTTTATAATGTCGTTAAAGAATGTAATTGCCCTATAGAAAAAATGGACATAACTTTTACGGTGAATATAGGGGGAGAGGTAAAAACATGCACTGTCTACAGAAGCTATTTGCCCGGCACGGATATCCCCGTATATTTATTACACAACGAGCAATACTTTGGGAGAAATGGGTTATATAACTATCCGGGCACCATGCGCAATTATGAGGATAATTGCGAACGCTTTGTTTTTTTTGCAAGAAGTGCGTTAGAATTAATATTACATTTAAAATTATACACGGATATTATTCATTGTAATGATTGGCAAACCGGCCTCGTTCCCGTTTATTTAAAAACGTTGTATAAAAATACCGAATATTTCAAAAAAACCCGGACGGTTATGACCATTCACAACCTTGCTTATCAGGGGCTGTTTTGGCATGATTGCATGAAATATACAGGCCTGGACTGGGGTCTTTTTCACTGGAATTATCTGGAATTCTATGGAATGTTGAGTTTTCTGAAGGCAGGCATTGTCTTTAGTGACATTATAACCACCGTGAGTGAAACATACGCCGCAGAAATCCAGACGCAGGAATACGGAGAACGTTTAGATGGCGTATTAAGAACAAGGGCTAAAGACATTTATGGCATTCTCAACGGAATAGATTATTCAATATGGAATCCGGAAAATGACACGTTTATAGCAGCTAACTATACAAGGGAAAATCTTGCCGGTAAACAGGTTTGTAAAAAAGCCTTGCAGAGAAAACTCGAACTTTCTGAAAAGGATGCTCCCATAATCGCAATGATCACGCGATTGACAGACCAAAAGGGTCTTGATTTAGTCATGGATATCTTCAAAAAATTACTTACATTGGATATTCAATTTATTTTATTGGGCACCGGAGAGCCTAATTACCAGAATTTTTTTAAACATTATGCCCAAATATATCCTGCAAAGGTATCGGCAAACATATTGTTTAATGAACCAATGGCACATGAAATTGAAGCAGGATCGGATATTTTTCTCATGCCCTCCCGTTATGAACCATGTGGGTTAAATCAGTTATATAGTATAAAATATGGAACAGTGCCCATTGTGCGTCATACCGGAGGACTTGCCGATACAATTTTTGATGTTCGGTATGAAAAACTTTACAAAGAAAAAGCAAATGGCTTTTCATTTAAGGAATATAATGCAGATTTATTGTATGCAACAATCATACGGGCGCTTAATTTTTATAAAAATTCTTCAGAATGGATCAAACTCATGAGAAACGGTATGAAACAAAACTGGCCATGGGAAAAAAGTGCGGAAAAATATATATCCCTTTATGAAACTATTTTGAGGAATTAATCACATTTTCCTTGTGCAGGAAATTATTTAACAAATAATTTTTTTGACAGATATATGTTGCCGGATATTGCAAAATTGAGGTTGGAAGAAATCATACATAATATTTCAGATTCAGAAATTGCCGGGTTGGCATTGCTTGATCATGATCTCAATATTTTGTGGGCGAACCGCACATTATCTTCCATTTTAAATCTGAATTATGATCCTATAGGAAATGCATGTCAAAACGTATTTAAGTGTGAGTGTAAGGATAAAACGAATTGCACGACACTCAAGGTTCTTTCCAGCGGCAATAAGCACCATTGTGAAATCCTGCTGAACACGGAGAAAGGCAATAGAAAATACATACAGAATACGACAATACCGATTAAGGACAATAAGAATCATATAACACATTTATTAAAAATCACAACAGACGTTACGTTAAAAGAAGAGAAAATCCATCAATATGATTTATTGAGAAAACTCGTTGAATTAATGCAAGGGACTCTTCAAATCGACCGCCTTCTTCATTTGATACTGACGTGTGTGACAGCGGGAACTGCATTGGGGTTTAATCGCGCCCGGCTTTTTCTTATTGATGCAGACCGCAATATTGTCTATGGAAAGATGGCGGTAGGGCCTTCAGATATTGCTGAGGCAAATAAGATATGGAATGAAATCGCAAATAAGTATGAAAAATTGGAAGATTTAATAAAGGCGTCGGAAGATAACTACCGGTATGATTCCCCTTTGCACATGATTACCCGGCTGATGGCGTATCCGCTTGATGATGAAAATGAAGTTGTTTCCTGTATCAGGAAAAAGAAAGTCATAGTGGAAAGGAATGCGTTTAATAATCCGCACATAAACAGAAATTTTGTTAATATGATAAATGCGAATGAGTTTGTCTGTGTGCCTTTAGTGGTCAGGGAAAAGGCGCTTGGGGCAATCTGTGCCGATAATATTTACAGTAAAAAACCGGTAACGGATGAAATGGTAACTCTGTTATCCACGTTTGCAAATCATGCCGCTTTGGCGATCGAAAACGCCGGGGCATATAAAGCGTTAGAGAGAAAAATCGTCCAGCTCAAAGAAGCGCAGGAACGATTGGTGCGTTCCGAAAAGCTTGCGGTTATCGGGAATATGGCAAGTTATATTGCCCATGAGATTCGTAATCCCCTGGTGACGATTGGCGGGTTTGCACGGTCGATAGTTCGCGATGCCAGCGATAACAAAGCGCTGGAGAAAAGCGCCGGGATTATTATTGACGAAGTGAACAGATTGGAAAAAATTCTTGCAGTGGTGATGGATTTCAGCAAAGTTGCAAAACCTGTCAAAGTGAAAACGCAGGTAAATGATATATTAGACAATACGATATCTCTCATGGAATCATATTTTAAATCCCTCAATATTGATTTAGAAAAAAAATATGAATTGATGATGCCCGAAATTGTCGTTGATCAGGATCAGATACGGCAGGTATTCTTAAATATGTTTAAAAATGCCGCCGAATCAATGCAAAATGGCGGCAAACTCATTATTGAAACGGCAAAGGAAGACACATACATACGAATAAATATTACCGATACGGGAGAAGGGATGGATGCCGGTACGTTAGAAAATATTTTTACTCCGTTTTATACGAGAAAAAAAGAAGGAACCGGCATTGGCTTGGCGGTATCACAGAAAATTGTAGATGATCATGAAGGTTTTATAAAAGTAAAAAGCGAATTGAATCAGGGTGCGACATTTTCCATTTTCCTGCCTATTCAGAATTAAAATGCAGAAGGGAGTTTCAAATGGATACAATATTATTGGTAGAAGACGATAAAAACCAGATTTTGTTATATGAACAGGAAATTGCAATAGAAGGGTATAAAGTCGTTACGGCCATGAATGGTTTGGAAGCTATTGAGAAAGCGCGTAATTATAAACCGGATTTGGTCGTAATGGACATAAATATGCCCAAGATGGACGGCATAGAATCGATGTGCAGAATTTTGAGCGAACATAGAAATATCCCGATAATTATCAATACTGCCTATAGTAATTATCAAAACAATTTTATGACGTGGTCTGCCGATGCTTATATAATCAAATCATCGGATTTAAAAGAATTAAAAGACAAGATTAAAGAATTACTTATCAAAAAAAAGAGAAAAGACAATGAGAAAACCGTTTGATCATAAATTATTTAAAAAGGTTCTTGTAATGCTGCTTGCGGGTGGCAAGGGAGAAAGGCTGTATCCGCTGACAAGAGACAGGGCAAAGCCGGCAGTGCCGTTTGGCGGCGTTTATCGTATCATAGATTTTACCTTAAGCAATTGCATCAATTCAGGATTAAGAAAGATATGCGTCCTGACGCAATATAAGTCGTATTCATTAGACAGGCATTTGCGGGTAGGCTGGAACATTTTCAACAGCGAGCTGGATGAATTTATTGAAAACATTCCCCCCCAAAAGAGAACCAGTGAAATGTGGTATCTGGGAACTGCCGACGCTGTGTATCAGAATATATATGTGCTTGAAAGAGAACGCCCGGAGATGGTATTGATTTTGGCGGGCGATCATATATATAAAATGGATTATTCCGAACTGATAAATTTCCATATTGAAAATAAAGCCGATCTGACTGTCCCGTGTATTGAAGTGCCCTTAGACGATGCTAGCCGGTTCGGTGTTGTAGGCATAGACAAAAAGCACCGGATTGTTGATTTTGAAGAAAAACCTTCGAATCCCAAACCGCTTCCTGCAAAACAGAATATTGCCCTTGTATCCATGGGCATATATCTGTTCAATACCGAAGTGCTGGTGCAGCGGATAATAGATAATGCGAAAAAAGACTCCAACAGGGATTTTGGAAAGAATATTATACCTACCATGATAAAAAAAGATCATGTGCTTTCATTTGTTTTTACTGACAATAAAACCAACAAGGCCGGCTATTGGAGGGATATCGGTACTTTAGACGCTTACTGGGAGGCTAATATTGATCTGGTGAAAGCAAATCCCGATTTTAATCTGTTTGATAGCGCATGGCCGATACGTACCTACAATAAACAATATCCTCCGGCACAATATCTCTACGGACAAGAGAAAAAAGGAATGATACGAGATTCTCTGATATCAAATGGGTGTATCATTAACGACGCATTCATTGAAAGATCAGTCATTTCCCCTGATGTTATAATCGGCTCGCAATCATCTGCCATAGGTTCAGTAATAATGGAGGGGGTGAGAATAGGGAAAAACGTTACTATTCAAAATGCCATTATTGACAAATATGTAACCATACCGGATGGGATGAGGATAGGGTATAATGTGCAGGAAGATGAGAAACAATTCACGGTAACGGAAAAAGGCATCGTTGTTGCCTACAAGGAAATGCATTTAATATGAGCATTTGTCATTTCATATATTCGTTCATAGCTTTTTCATAGACATGGTAAGCGTTTTTATCAAAGAGTACAAATCGTACCAGGCGGATGCCCCGGTAATTTTTTAAATAACTGATTACGGTTTTTAATGCGATTTTTGAAGCCTCATCAATGGGATAGCCGTAAGCGCCAGTGCTTATCGAAGGAAAAGATATGCTTTTAATATTGTGACCGGAGGCAACAATCAGACTGTTCCGATACGCATTTTCAAGAAGCGTTTGTTCATTTTTCTTCCCTCCGCAGTAAACGGGTCCTACGGTATGAATAACGTATCGTGCTTTTAAATTTCCTCCGGTAGTAATTCTTGCCTCGCCGGTTGGGCATCCTCCGATTTTTTTACATTCTTCCAATATTTTTGGTCCCCCGGCCCTGTGTATTGCCCCGTCTACCCCTCCGCCACCTAAAAGTGTTGTATTCGCAGCGTTTACTATCGCGTCCGTATCCTGCTGTGTAATATCACCAATGGCAAGCTCAAGTGTAGAATCATTAATAACAATGTTTGACATAATTAAATTCCTTAATAAAAGAAACAGAAAATTTTATTACATTTGACTATGTAGTTGACATTGCTAATGATAACTACTTATAGTAGTAAAATCTTTTTAATTGTACACTATACTGAAAAGGATAACAACGTGGGAATTTAATCATGAATGTAAGAGAAGCAATTCAAAAACGCCGCAGTATAAGAAAATTTAAATCTGATCCGGTATCAGATGAAATGATACAACAAATTCTGGAAAGCGCCAGACTTGCTCCTTCCGGTTCCAATACCCAGCCATGGAGATTTATTGTCGTTAGGGACTCTGAAACAATAAAAAAATTAAAAATTGCATGTTACAATCAACGTCATGTAGGACAGGCTCCGGTGATTATAGCATGTTGTGCTGATATAAAAGCCTTCGGTGAATTTCCGAAAAGAATAGATGAACTGATTGCGGCCGGGGCGTTGCCGGAAAAAACGCGAGAAGTCTTTGTTCCGTCATTAAAAAAAGGGGGGATGAATGCCGATATAAAATGGCATTTACTGATAGCCGCAACCGGCAATACAGATATCGCAATTGAACATATGGTTTTGCAGGCAGTAGAATTGGGATTAGGAACGTGCTGGGTAAGATGGTTTGAAGATAATAAGGTCAAAGAGCTTCTGGAAATACCACACAACATCGAAATTATCGCGTTGCTTCCCCTTGGATATCCCGATGAAGACCCACCACAAAGGCCAAGATTCAGCCTCGATAAAATAACCTATTATGAGAAGTACGGTCATGGAATAAACCACAATAAACCACCTGCTGAATAAACCAAATTGCAACTTTGATACCGCATAGAGATGTATTGAAAAAGGGAAATAATTTGGGGCATTTTATCTGTCGACAAAAGAGCAAATAAAAATACTTTGAAGGGTTACTCGAAAAATTCAAATTATGTGATATAATAATTTTGGAGCTGGGAGAGAGTTGCTGAGGTTGAATGTTCCTCGAGGCATAAAAGATGTGAAATATGTGCCTTAGCAGTAGTAAAAATCTCCTTGTTATGTTGTAAAATGAGTAAGTATGTAAAAAACTCCCAGCTCCGTGATTGATCTTTGAAAATATCAGTAATATCAGGCGTAGAACGCACACAGCAATGTTAAAAAGGAAATAAAGGGTGTTTTGTGTCCACTTGATATTACTGTTTACCATAAATTGTGAATGAGTATATATGGTATAAATGAAAGAAAGGGGGTATAAAACGATATGAGGGAGTTTGCATAAAAGCCTGATATGCGATAAAAAGCATATCAGGCTTTTTTTATGGAAAATGATAAAATATGTGCATAAGTGGTGTTTGAACAGAGATAATCATAGATAAACGCTTATTGAGAGGAGCATAAGACTAAATTGATATTCACTTTCTTGCTTATGCTTGCAAATAAAAGAATTACCCGCTAAAATACGGCATGGAATTAAATCATGTTGGAATAGTAAATAGAAACGAAAATCAGGCGCTGAAATTTTATCGGGACTTCCTGGGAATCGAAAAGACAAGGGAGATACTTTTAGCCCCGGAACTTTCAAATCAATTATTCTCTGTTTCTCAAGAGATTAAAATATTGGTTTTTGAAAAACCCGGAATAAAATTGGAAGTATTTCTTTTGGATTTTCAACATGCAACCCCAAATATTATCCATTTCGGTATGATGATCGACAGTTATCAGGAACTTGCGGAGAAGGCAAAGCGGTTTAATGTGGAGATTATCATTGGAAAACATAAAGAAAAGACGGTGTATTTTCTTAAAGATTTTTCCGGCAACTTGATTGAAATAAAACAGAAGTCTTAATGGGGGAAACATGTGATGGTTGTTGCTGGGTTCAATAACCGTTTTTTGTCATATCTGATATAGAATAGACTAATAGGCTCATCCTTTACAGGTAATTTTATCGCTATAAGAATCAATTCCCGTCTTGTGCTGCGTTTTCTTGCTTCAATTTATCCAAAACGATTTCTGCGGGGGTTAAGTACTTTTTCTTGTTATTACAATCCTTACAACAAGGAACAATGTTTCCCTTCGTACTCCTTCCTCCCCTCGAAAGCGGTATAACATGATCCATGGTAAGTTCTTCAGGAGAAAAAGTTGCGTGGCAATAATGGCATATTCCCCGGGAAATTTTATTGAACCACCATTGGGTTTTTCTCATTTCCTGTGCCTTCAATTTTTCCCTGGCTATGTGTTTCGGATCTTTTTCGATATGAATCCAATCAGTCATCGGTATTTTTCGTTTTAAAATATAGTGGAAGCGAAAATAAACTATTAACATATTATAGTTCATTCTATATTGAAAGAAAAGGGTTAACAATGGGGAACATATTGTCCTTTGTTCTATGAATTTAATGAGATAACTATATGATAATTGACCGGATACAAAATAGGAATGTTTATCCTATGGGAAAAGCGTGGCAAACAGCTTTTGAATTTTTATTTTCTCTTGATGAGAATACGGAGGAAAAAAAGTATTATTTACAGGGTGAGGATATGTTTGCGATGGTTACGAGCTATGAAACACGCAGCCCTGAAATTGCGGTTCTTGAGTCGCACCGGAAATATTTGGACATTCAGACGGTTATTAAAGGCAGGGAAGGAATGGCATGGTTTCCGGCAAGTGAACTTGCGGTAAAACAACCCTATGATGAACAAAAGGATGTCGAATTTTACCATTGTCCTGATTTGAGGATTGCGCATGCAAATATATTTCCCGGCATTTTTGCTGTCTTTTTCCCTCACGACGCGCATATGCCTTCACTCATGATCGGTGACGTGCCTGAATGTGTTAAAAAAGTAGTGGTGAAGGTAAATGTAAAGCTTTTAAATGCTCAATTTCTTGCTGTCTGACTGCTACAAGGCAGGAGATAACCGGAAATATATTATTGAATATATTTATCATTTAACTGGTAAATTTATAATTATAGGTTATGATATGGTCGTAGGGTTTTGGCACTGTTTCCTTTGTTAACCATACAAAAAGAATAAAAAAGAGAGAGTTGTACTATAATTTCCTGCAAGAAATCTTCCACAAGTTTTTCTGAACCTTTTCTTTTGACGAGAAATAATTGTTAACTGATGTTCGATGCCATTTTATTCAGAGAGAATTTCTTCTGAGATGAAAGAACATTATCACATCCGCTGTGAGTTCCATTCTATAAGCTGTTCTTCTTCCACATTCCAAAAGAAATAAAGTTTTGAAATAATTCCTATGAGGTATTTAAGTTTTTAGTTCACGTTCATGACCACTCAGCCATTTTGTTGTTGTGATGTATCGAAAAAATAGCGAATTATGGATCACAGGTGGCGATGAGTGTGTTGTTGATCAGACAAGAGTTCAATAGGGATACGTTGTCCCTAATTAATATTTTATGAAAGAAGGAGTATATGAAAGATTTTAAATTGTTTAATTTTAATTGTAATGTTGCAGCAGGTATTACCAAGGCAGGATATGTGACTCCCACGCCGATACAAACACAGGTAATTCCGTTAATTTTGCAGGGAAGTGACGTAATGGGCCTGGCACAGACAGGCACGGGCAAGACTGCCGCATTTGTGCTGCCGATATTACAGAAGTTATCAGAGGGAGAACGCGGCAAAATACGCGTGCTTGTTATAGTGCCAACACGGGAACTGGCCGAGCAGGTTCATCATGAAATTAATATACTCGGATCGAATACAACAATAAGAAGTACTACCATTTATGGAGGCGTTAGCATTACTCAACAGATAAGAAAAATCAAAGGAGGCGTAGATATTGTTGTTGCTTGTCCGGGAAGGCTTCTGGATCATGTTAAGCAGAAAACTATCGATTTGTCCCATATAGAGGTGCTGGTACTCGATGAAGCAGACCATATGTTCGATATGGGTTTTCTTCCGGATGTCAATAAATTATTAAAATGTCTGCCGCGTGAGCGACAAACATTGCTCTTTTCCGCAACTATGCCGGAAGAAATTAAAAGCTTGGCTCATAAATCGCTGACAAAACCGGCAATCGTTCAATTAGGGAAAACCGCTCCGGCGTCTACAGTAAAACATGCCATTTATCCGGTGAAACAGCACCTTAAGATACCTCTTCTTCTGGAAATTTTGCATCAGACAGACACACAGTCCGTACTGATATTTACACGTACCAAATATCGGGCAAAGAGTCTGGGACAAAGGTTGATAAGGGCTGGATACCGTGCTGCGTCGCTTCAGGGAAATATGTCACAGCAACAACGCCAGGCGGCGTTGGGAGGGTTTAGAAAAGGCGCCTATCAGATTCTTGTGGCAACAGATATTGCCGCCCGCGGAATAGACGTCTCACAGATTTCACATGTTATTAACTATGATATTCCTGACACGGCGGAAGCATATATTCATCGTATCGGCAGAACCGGACGTGCCGCGCGCAACGGAGACGCTTTTACCCTGGTAACAGAAGACGATAAAGCAATGGTGCGCAGCATAGAAAATATCCTTGGCTCACGCATTGAACGACACACGTTGGAAAATTTCGACTATTCCAGGCCGGCGATGAAGAGCAGAGGAATTCATGTTTCGTCAACACCGCAAAAAACAACTTCCGACAAAAATAACAGAAATCAGAAAAGGAATATGAGGAGAAGGACTGAGGTAAAAAATGATATGAAAGGTTCCATCGGTAAAAAGAAATATTTCAGCGCAGAAACAAAAACGTTTGTCCCTTCTTCTGCAAATAAAAGGATATCGTCACGTTCGCGCACAGGAATTTCTCACAGAAGTAGGATAAGCCATTAGTTTGCTATGCCGTGCATAGGTTTTTCATATCTATTCATGCAGGGATGCTAATTTTCTATCGATTATCGGTGGGAAATCTGATATTTTGCTACTCATTGGTAATTTGTGTATAATGTATTAAATACTATTCATGATCTATGGAAAAAGGATACGTACATTGACTTTCTTTTACAAAAGGGAACATATACTTAATCACTTTTATATAAATTATTGAAAAAGAGGTGTAACTGCTGTGGGAATGTTAGGAGTTGCATTAGTATACGTCGGCTTTGTGCTGTTTATGAACGGTTTAATGGTTTTGGGAAAGTTGAACGCGAAACACGTGTTTCCCATGAATTTCTTTACCGGATTTCTTATAGTTTCAGGGGTTATGAGGACTGTTTTATTCCATGGAAATGAAATAACATCCTATTTTTATGCGATGCAATCCTTGTTGTTTGGATTCACTTATTTGTGGGTTGGCATTAATTCTCTCTGGAACTATGATGGCAAAGGGTTGGGATGGTATTGCTTATTGGTGTCTGTGGTTGCAGTTCCCACATCGTTTACCGCAATGCCGGACGCAGGGTTAGTTGTGTTGTGGTTAATGTGGGCGAGTTTGTGGTTTATGTTTTTTTTGCTATTGGGACTGGGAAAGGCAATTGAAAAGCTTACCGGGTATTGGACAATTGCAAATGCAGTATTGACGGGAATTGCGGGATATACCATTCTGACCGGAACATGGCCATGGTTGTAAATTATGAATGGAATTAATATTTATTTTTGGTCAATGCCTGGCATTATGTGATTTAAGCCTGGAACAATTTCGAATAGTTTCAATTTGGAAAAGAGATAATAAGGGGGTAATGTATCAGTGATAACTTCCCGTAAATATTATACAAATAACAGTGAGGCAGATACACAAATAACGGAAAAGAGTGAAAGATCAATCCATAGGGATACAATATTAAAACAGAGTATGCCGGTTTCATCAATTACAGAACTCCCGCCATTGGGAATGAATGCGAAGGATATCGGCGAAGATTACCGGCGTTATTTCAGCTACACCCTCGGACGCGATAAGTATTGCCGTTCTTTGCATTACTCATATAACGCATTGGTTTTGGCGCTTCGTGACCGGTTACTGGAACGTTGGAAAAAAACGCGTTATACCTATCATGAAAGCAAATGCAAACGCACGTATTATTTGTCCCTTGAATTTCTTATGGGAAGGATGCTGAGCAATGCAATGTTCAACCTTGGCATTGTTGATGAAGTGTCTCGTGGCATGCGTGAACTGGGTCTTGTGCTTGAAGAAATCAGTGAGGCGGAACACGATGCCGGTTTAGGCAACGGAGGTCTGGGAAGGCTTGCCGCGTGTTTCCTTGATAGTTGCGCCACATTGCAGTTGCCGGTTATGGGATACGGAATCCGTTACGAATACGGAATGTTTCGTCAGTACATCGAAAATGGTGAACAAGTTGAGGAACCCGACCATTGGCTGCGGGATGGAAATCCATGGGAACTGGAACGTCCTGAATACACGTGCCGTGTTCAATTTGGAGGACGTACCGAATTTTATCGCAGTGATGACGGGCGGATGCTTGCACGCTGGGTAGAGACTCAGGATGTGTTAGCAGTGCCTTATGACATTGCTATTCCCGGATACCGGAACGGAACCGTTAATACTTTACGATTGTGGCATTCCGTTGCCACAGATGAATTTGATCTGGGCGAGTTCAATGCGGGCAGTTATCCGGAATCGATTGCTTCGAAAAATGCTGCTGAATGTATTACCATGGTGTTATACCCGAATGACGCAAGTGAAAATGGCAAGGTGCTGCGTTTAAAGCAGCAATATTTTCTTGCTTCGGCCAGTCTTCAGGATGTAATACGTCATTGGGTACAATTGTATGGAAACGATTTCAGCGAATTTGCCGGGAAAAACTGTTTTCAGATGAACGATACGCATCCAACTATCGCAGCAGCGGAATTGATGAGATTGCTCATTGATAAACACCGAATGGAATGGGATGCGGCATGGAATATTACACGCCGCGTCATGGCCTATACAAACCACACCTTGCTGCCTGAGGCATTGGAGAGATGGCCATTGCGCATGTTTAAGGAACTGTTGCCGAGACTGCTTGATATTATTTATGAAATAAACGCGCGTTTCATTTCAGAAGTGGCACAGCGCTGGCCAGGGGATATTGAACGGCAACGGCGTATGTCGATTATCGAAGAGGGTCACGATCCGCATGTCCGTATGGCTCATCTCGCAATTGTCTGTAGTTTCTCGGTAAACGGAGTTGCGGCTCTCCATACGAAACTGCTTACTGAGGGATTGTTTCGCGATTTTTATGAACTGTGGCCTGAAAAATTTAACAATAAGACCAACGGTGTTACCCCGCGAAGGTGGCTGGCATCGGCAAATGATGGATTGAAACGGCTGATTTCTGAAAAAATCGGAGACGGGTGGATAACCGACTTATCGCAATTACATCTCCTGAAAGAATTTGTCAACGATAAAGAATTTTGCTTACATTGGAGAGAAATAAAACAACAGAATAAAAAGCGATTAGCGGCACTTGTAAAAGCCGATTGCGACATCGATATTGATCCCACCGCCATGTTTGATGTGCAGGTAAAACGTATTCATGAATATAAGCGTCAACTGCTTAATGTTCTTCATGTTATACATTTGTACGATCGTGTCAAACGCGGTGATGTCGCAAACTGGACTCCCCGTTTTGTGCTTTTTGGGGGTAAGGCAGCTCCCGGCTATGTTATGGCAAAAGCAATAATCAAATTAATAAATAATGTCGCCGATGTGATCAACGGCGATAAAAAGATGCATGAGTATTTAAAAGTGGCATTTTTGCCAAACTATCGGGTAACGGCTATGGAAATCATTGCGCCCGGCACCGATCTTTCGGAACAGATTTCTACCGCTGGAAAAGAAGCATCGGGCACGGGAAATATGAAATTTATGATGAACGGAGCATTAACCATCGGCACACTCGATGGCGCTAACATCGAAATCCGTGAAGCGGTGGGAGATGAAAACTTCTTTTTATTCGGATTGACCGCTGAAGAGGTTGCAGGGTTACGAAAAAAATATGATCCCAATGCAATTATCAAGGCAGACGAGGATTTGTTTCGCGTTATCCAATTGCTTGCCAGCGGCCATTTTAATCAGTTTGAGTATAAAATATTTGACAACATCATTCGTTCCCTTACCAGTCCAAATGATCCCTGGATGACGATTGCTGATTTTAGAAGCTACGTCAATGCTCAAAAAAGGGCGGCGGAAATATATCAGGATATGAAAAAGTGGACAAAAATGAGCATTCTTAATACCGCATTCAGTGGAAAATTCTCTACCGACAGAACTATACAGGAATATAATAACGATATATGGAAAATGACCCCGATACCTGTATAAAAGGAGCGGATACGAATACATGAAATTTAGCGAACTCAATCTGCCTCCAAACATCCTCATGGCGCTCGAAAAAATGGGATATGATGAAATGACACCCATTCAGGAGGCAACCTACCCGGTTATTTTTTCGGGACAAGATTTGTGTGCCCTTGCGGAAACCGGTTCCGGGAAGACTGCTGCCTGCGCTGTCCCTCTCTTACAAAAAATCGATCCTTCCAATGACTCCATTCAGGCGCTTGTGCTCGTTCCAACACGTGAATTGTGCATGCAGTATGTGGCGGAAATGCAGAAAATCGCCGCGAGAACAGAGATAATAACTTACGCAGTATATGGCGGATTCGACAAGTCGGCGCAGATGGAAAAAATTAAACAAAAAGTGCATATCTTGGTAGCGACTCCCGGTCGACTTATTGACCTTTTGTACGAAAGGATACTTTCATTCGCTCAGGTAAAATGTGTTATTCTTGACGAGGCGGATGAACTGCTGAAGGTCGGATTCCTGGAGGATATTGAATTTATTATTTCCTGCATATTGCATAAACATCAAACGCTTCTCTTTTCCGCGACCATGCCCGACGATATTAAAAAACTCGCGCACGACTGCCTGCATGATCCTAAGCATATATCGCTCATAACCGAGAGAGCTGCTCCGGAAAGCATTGAGCATTATTTTTCTTATACCCATCCGAACCAAAAACACGAGGAACTTATTAAATACCTCGCAGGAGAGGAAGTGAACCAGGCGCTCATTTTCTGCAATGCGAGGCACAAAGTGGATTCCCTGTTCAGACAGCTTCGAAAAGATTTAACCGATATCGATTTTATACATGCGGGACTTACCCAGGATAAACGTTCATCGATTATCCGAAGGTTTCGGGGCCAGAAGATCCGATACCTTATAGCGAGCGATGTGGCAGGAAGGGGACTTGACTTTTCTCATGTAACTCACGTGATCAATTGGGATATGCCGAGAGACGGCGAACAATATACTCATCGCACAGGGCGTGCAGGCCGTATGGGGAGAAAAGGGAAAGCTTTTACCTTTATTGCCAAACAAGATATGTCTCTTGTTAAAAAACTCATCCGCAACAAAAAGATAACTCCCTGTTGGTTAGGAAAAGACCCCCTCAGCGAAAATTCACAACCAGGACAACAAAAAAAACAAAAGAGAAGAAGGCCGTTTCGTCGTCCAATTTCAAAAGAAAGAACAAAAACAGAGAAAGAGAAAGAAACATAATTTAGCTGTTTCTGCTACGCGCAATTTATTTGTACACAGCAGATGGGGTCACACCTTGATTAGTGATTTATTTCTTCTAAACGTTTATTAATTTTATTATCTTTCGATGTCTTTGATTTTATGAATTCATTCACTAATCAATGGGTGACCCTTTGGCCTTTCTTTTACTTTTTTGAAAAGGATATTTATATGGCGTCTGTTATATAACGGAAGAAAATATTTTTTCTTGTAGTGGCAAGGCGTGCCTTGCCTCGTAAAATATCCGCAATGGCAAGGCACGCCTTGCCACTACAAAACATATCCCTTATAGGCGGATTTTTCAAAAAACTAACCTGTTGCCAGAAATGTCATCCTGCGTGGAGTTACATCAGCCCTTCGGCAGCTTTTAACAGAGGGTGGGCATCGCCCACCAAACGTAGAGACGCATTGCTATGCGTCTCTACTTGCCCCTACGGGGCAAAATCAGCACAAGGATTTATCCTGATAGTTTTTCAAAAAACTAAAGTGTTGCAACGTATTTAATATTCCGAAAAACCTTATTTTATTCTCTGTAGTGCAAACCATTACTGATCCTCGTTGATATATATCCTTGGCACCCGGCTGCTCACATTGCAGGTAATTTCATAAGGAATAGTATTTAGCTGTTTTGCAACGGATTCTATCGAAATAGTTTCATTTTCCTGTTGGCCATACACCACAACCTCATCTCCCACCGATACGTTGTGAATATTTGTTACATCAACAAAACATTGATCCATACAAATTCTGCCGATAACAGGAACTTTGTTTCCCCTTACAAGAACCATTCCCTGATTTGATAATAAACGATTGTATCCGTCATCATAACCAAAAGGCAGCGTTGCAACTCGGGTTGATCGTGTAATTTTATATGATTTTCCATAGCCCAAAGTCTCTCCCGGTTCCATTGTTTTAATATGCAGAATCCTTGTTTTTAAACTCATAACCGGTTGAATAGATAAATTATGTGACTCCTCATCTGATGCAGATAAACCGTAGAGTGAAAGACCGGGCCTCGCCATGGTAAAGTACGAATCATTATAGCGCAGTATGGATCCGGTATTTGCCATATGTCTCAGTGGAATTACTATTCCTGCATTGTTGATATCCGTCAAAATATTCTTGAATTTCCTTATTTGCAGTTCCGTGTGGGTAGGATCATTATCGTCTGAAGAAGAACAGTGGGTGAAAATTCCCTCGATAATGATGTTGTTCATTTCAGCTAAACGTTTTGTGAACTCGAAAGCGTTGTCATACCGTACGCCGGTGCCGCCCATTCCCGTGTCAACATAAATATGAACGTTAACGGTTTTCTTTGAGCAGTGCGCTTGTTTTTCAAGTTTTTCTGCAAGCTTCGGATCGTAAATGGTTGGCGTGAGATTGTAGCGGATAATTACGTCGATCTGTTCTTCAAAGAATCCGCCAAAAAGGAGTAATGGAGCGGTGATTCCCTTCTCTCTGAGGTGAATGCCTTCTTCAACAAGCGCGATGCCGAGCATTTCAACGCCGTTTTTTACCAATAACGTGCTTACTTCATAATCTCCATGACCATACGCATTTGCCTTTACTACGCCGAGAATTTTAACCTTCGGGCCAACGTGTTTTTTAATTTCCAGCAGATTATGTCTCAGGGAGGAGAGGTTAATTTCTGCCCATGTGGGTCGGTGCATACAAGAATTTCTCCTTTTTAAGAAGATTTTTCCTTTAAAAAACCAATGTTACATAACGTCTCAATAAATCTGTCAAGATGATGCTTCTCATGACTTGCCATAAGGGAAACACGCAAACGGCTGGTTCCTGCGGGAACGGTAGGCGGTCTGATTGCGGGAATCAATATCCCGTTTTGGAAAAGTTTCATTGAAATATCCAGTGCGTCTTTGGCTGATCCGATAAGAAATGAAAAAATAGGGCTTTCTCCGGCAATAAGAGGACTAAAATGAGATAAACGGGAGTTGAGATAACGTATATTATCCCATAAGTTATTCATGGGCGCCGTATTTTCCATGATTAAATGAAGCCCTGCTAAAGAGGCCGCGCATACGGAGGGCGGCAGGGCGGTGGTATAAATAAAATGCCGTGCCTTGTTTTTTAAGAAATCAATGAGTTGTTGACTGCCTGCGATAAAACCGCCGATGCTGCCAATGGCCTTGCTTAACGATCCCATGATAATTTCAACCTGTCCCTCAAGACCACAGTGTTCAATCAGTCCTCTTCCTTGTTTTCCAAATACGCCGGTAGCATGCGCATCGTCCACCATGAGCAGTGCATCGTATTTTTTTGCGACACTGACAATTTCCATTAACGGGGCAATATCGCCATCCATGCTGAATACGCTGTCCGTTACTATCAGCTTTCTCCGGTATACCGAAGATTTTTGCAGCAACGATTCCAGTTTATTACTATCATTATGGGGGTACACGCGAAATGTTGCCCCTGAATAACGGCATCCGTCAATAATGCTTGCATGGTTGAGTTTATCGCCGATAACAATATCCCCTTTTGAAACAATTGCGCAGAGAGCGCCAAGGTTTGCCATATAACCGGCAGGAAAAAGCAGGGCAGCCTCTGTTCCTTTAAACCCTGCAATCTTCTTTTCCAATGCAGTGTGCAGTGTCATAGTGCCTGATACCAGCCGTGATGCCCCGGCGCCGCAGCCGTATTGATGTATTGCTTCTATGGCAGCCTGTTTTAGTAAGGGATGATTTGCGAGTCCGAGATAATTGTTTGAACAGAAAGAAAGATATTCCTTTCCTTTTATCCGGACAATAGGTTCCTGTGCGCTTTCAATAGCGGTATAATCACGCAACAGGGATTTATTTTTCAGTTCCTGTAAAATTTCGGCGATGAATTCCATTATGGGACTATTATATAAACGTGGGATGGGGTTTTAGTGTCAAAAAATTTGATCAGGCAGTTGATTCGGGAATAATGAAAAGAGCATTTCTCTATTTTCACAGTTATGACATTTCCAGTTCCAATTCCAGATCTTTTATCATTTGCAGGTCTTCTTCCGCAGGATTTCCGTTTGTTGTTAAATAATTTCCAATCATTGTGCTGTTTGCTCCTGCGTAAAAGATCCATGATTGCAGGCTTCTTAAATTTTTTCCTCTGCCGCCGGCAATCTTGATTTCTTTATCGGGCAGAATAAAACGAAAAAGAGAAATGATTTTTAACGTTTCCATGGGGGTAAGGGCGGCGCGATTCCCCAGCGGCGTGCCTGAAATGGGATGTAAAAAATTGAGAGGCACTGAGTCGACGTCCAATTTTTTCAAAGTAAACGCGAGATGAATGCGGTCTTCAGTTTCTTCGCCGATGCCAAATATTGCGCCGCAGCATATCTCGAGTCCCGCCTGTTTTGATACATGAATTGTGTTTAATCGGTCGGCGTAGGTGTGGGTAGTGCATATATTGCGAAAAAATCGCTCTGAAGTCTCTAAATTATGATTTATCCTCTTTAAACCGCTTTTTGCCAGAGAAGTTGCCATTTCTTTTGTTAATACGCCAAATGAGCCGTGAGGATGTATGCGTGAATTGCGTGAGATCGTTTTTATTGTATTGCATACCCTGTCAAATTCATGTGCATTGCCAATGGTATATCCGCTGGTAACGATGCCAAGTGAATGAGCGCCGGAATTTTCCGCGCACATTGCGGCATTCACCATCTTGTTTTCTTCAATGAGATTGTATTCTTCAATTTCCGTAGGGTAATGTGATGACTGAGAGCAAAAATTGCAGTCTTCCGTGCATTTTCCCTGTTTGGCGCTTATAATAGAGCATGCATTTATAGAGTTTCCAAAATATTTCAGACGGATTTTGTTTGCCCAGTAGAAAAGATCGTATACCTCATCGTTTTTTGCCTGTGAAAGGCACAGGGCATCATCGTAACTGATTTCGTTGTTCAGTAACGATTGTTGGGCGATTTTTTCAATCCTGTTGTTCATAATTCGGGGGAAATATAAATCAATTATCAGGGTTATTTATTTCTATATTTCAAATAAGCGTTGCACACATTCTGCCAAACGATTTCCGGACGGTCGGACCGCACGTACGTCATGCAATCCGTTCCTTCAAAGCTCCATGTGGCAATATTGCGAATCCCGGTATTGTAAGCAACGTCGACAGCCGTCATTATTTCACCTTCCCTGTCGGCAGGAACTCTGTATCCCTGTATCCATATCTGAGGTTCTTTCTTATATTTTGCTGAAAGAGAAAGAACCTCTGAGGACACCTGTTTTACGAATTCCTTTACCTCTTTTTTATAGGCATACCAGTAAGGGTCGCTGCCGAAGATATCCATGCTTTTAATCATTGCAACCTTTTCCCATTCATATATGCCGTACCTGGGGTCTGTCGTTGGAAACAGGCATACGGAATTTTTCAATCCTTTTTTTGCGGCAATGTTTGCCATGTGTTCCAGAAAGTTGACAATGGTGGATTGCCGGAATGCCTTTACCTCATCGGTAAAGTCCATGGGTATTTCATATCCGTATTTCTGTTTGAACAGGTCGCTGCATGTGCTGCAAACACATCCCCAGATATCCTTTTTCTTGCCCCCGAAAAGAGGGGTAAATTCCCCGAAGAAAAGATGCGGTTCGTCCCAGAAGACTCCTTCTGCGCCTGTTTTCGCGGCTAATTCAATCCAGTTTGCCATGTAATCTCTGAAGGTTTTTGAGTTCAAACATGCTTTGAATATCATCATATCGCCTTCGGTGAAGTTCAGCTTTTGTCTGCAATTCTGGTAGGCTTTGACAAACGTGGAAAAGGATTCCCCGCCAAAGACGCGACCTATGCCCCATGGGTCAAGAAAAACCTCAAGGCCGGTTTCACGGCTGGCTTTAACGATGTCCACCATGTTTTCTGAATGATAGGCAACGTCGTGCTCACTCATGGTATGAACAACGAAAGTACACCCGTCGTCCACCATTTTTTTCATGTCAGTTTTTACATGGCGCAATATTCTGTTGGCAAAATAACTGGCTCCGAATTTCATGCATGCAATATTAAACGTAAGCAACATTTCTGTCAAGAAAATCAATTGAAAGGTCAAAAATATAAAGTGGCAACGGTTTTTCATCAGAATTAATTTTAAGAATTTATTTATTGGAAAGAGTTTTTCGCTTGCCAGAAAATATATTTATTGCTAACATGAATTCACTTATATGGGCTCTGCCATGTACGTGGATCGAGGTATAATTTTAAAGACCTATAACAATATTTTGGGAACCCGTCTTTGGTAGCGGAGTATATTCTCAAGCAGAAAAATACAAAACTATCATTGGGAAGACCACCGTAGAATACGGGTCAGAAAAAAGTCTCACACGGCATTGCGGTGGAGCCTCTATACATATCAAAAACATTGAAGCAGCAAAAATGACCTTCCTGTTTGGCGCTACTATTAAATACCTTTTTACCCAAAGTATATTTTTTGAAAACTTTAATGTAAAATTATATAATATTCGCTCCATTGGGAACATTATCCGGTATTTGATTGTTTATTAGGATACTTTGACAAAAAATGCAGGGAAATAACACAAGAAAAGAATTTGAAGAGATTACCATGCAGCATGTGGATTCCCTTTATAATATGGCAGTTCGCATGTCAATGAACAAAGAAGATGCAGAAGATCTTGTTCAGGAAACGTATTTGAAGGCGTATCGTTTTTTTGACACATTTCAGAGGGGAACGAATGTCAAGGCTTGGCTTTTCAAAATTTTAAGGAACACATTTATAAATAAATATAGAAAAGCTATTAGCACTCCCAATGAGGTGCTTTATGAAGATATTGAATTATTAAATTCACATATATCACCGAACAATGAAGCAGATGCAAAAGAATCTATGGATACATTAGAAAGCAGGATTGAGAGTCTTGATAATGTATTGGAAGATGACATAAAGAATGCGATAGATAATTTACCCGTCGAATACCGTGAGGCGATAATCTATTCTGATATTGAGGAGTTAACCTATAAGGATATAGCGGAAATTACAGGTGTCCCGATTGGAACTGTTAAATCGAGGATCAACCGTGCAAGAAGTTTGCTTAAAAAGAATTTGTGGAACTATGCTAAAGAAAGAGGATTTGTTAAGAGGGGGAAATAATGTCGTGTAGCGAAGTTAATAAATATCTCCATGAGTTTATGGACCGTGAATTGGAAAATGATCTTTACCATAAACTGCAAAAACATTTGGAACAATGTGTGCCGTGTAATCGGAATTACGAATTTGAAAAGCATACCAGAGTATTAATAAAATCTTATTGTAAAAATGTAACAGCCCCACAATATTTACACAGCAGAATTATCGCAAATCTCGATTCCATCGACCGTGAATTAACAATACAATCACCCCGTACCAGACAGAAACCATTAAGAATCGCATTTTCGCCCCATACTTTCGCCATAGCAGCTTCTCTCTTGCTAATGATTGCCGGAGGGGTATTCTATATCGCGAATAACCGTCAGGAAGATTCGGTTTCCATTGTGGATGATGCGGTTACCAATCACGTTAAGGTGCTCAATGATAATTTGGTTTTTAATGAAAAAACATCTGTTGTCGGTGATGTAAACAAATATTTAAGCCCAAATATTAATACTCAGCTTCGTAAGTCAATAACTCCTTTAAATATTGAACAGGTACGCATAGTAAACGATGTGCCGGTGAACCTTTGCGGTACAACCAGCCCATGTGTTGTATTTAACCAGGGGAAAAACAAACTGTCACTTCAAATTATCCGTAGCAGGCAATTTCCAATTTCAAAACTCGAGCGAACCAGTTTTGGTCCCAACGAATATTATATTACGAACCGCCGCGGGTTTAATTCTGTTATTTGGAGGGAAAATGACACCACCTATTGCCTTACATCAGATATTAATACCAATGATATGTTGAGGTTTGCGGCGACTCTTTCCTCTCGTTAAGTGTTGATTTAAGAAGAGAATGGCTTTTTACGATGTAACTCTCCCCATATCTGATTCCATGATTACATGGCCTTCCGATCCTGCTGTATCGGTTAAAAAAACAAGCATGATTTCCAGAGGCGATTCTTGTAATGTCTCGGAGTTAAAAATAGGTTCACATTGCGGCACACATATCGATGCACCTTACCATTTTTTGGAAAATGGCAGAACAATTGATCAAATCATTCTCGAAAATCTGATAGGTGATGCAATGATATTTGAGTTTGATAATCAGGAAAAGATCGATGTAAGCGATGTAAAACGATTGAGACTCGATAACGTAAAAAGAGTCATTTTTAAAACGATTAATTCCTCATACTGGAAACTTTCCGCATTTAAAAAAGATTTTGTTTATATAACAAAAGAAGCGGCGCAATACCTGGTAGATAGGGGAATACAACTTGTCGGCGTCGATTATCTTTCCATTGAAAAGTTTAATAGTCAAAAAGCGGAAACGCATGGCGTGTTTTTACAAAACAATGTTGTTGTTCTTGAAGGTTTGGATTTATCACTTGTTGCGGCGGGAAATTATGAATTAATTGCATTGCCGCTCAAAATAAAAAGCGGCGATGGAAGTCCGGCGCGGGTTATTTTGAGAAGCATTGACGCAACAACGTGTGTGTAAGAATTATTTCTTATTCATGTCCGTGAGTATGACCGTGTTCATGCGTATGCGCATGTTCTTTGTGATAGGTATGTTCGTTAATAGTGCTGTTGCTCTCATTACATTCACAGCCATACTGTATAACCGTATGACCTATCCTGAACTTTTCACTCAAAATACGATTAATTTCTTTTGAAATAGCAGTCGTTTTACTGATTAACATATCCTTCGTGTCAATATGCACACTCATTGCATACATGCCGGAAGTAATTGTCCATATGTGAATATCGTGTGCTCCTTCAACGCCTGCAATTTGTTCCAGGTGTGAAATTACCTCATGGACGTTTATTTCCTTTGGGGTTGCTTCCAGTAAAATATCAACAGATTCCATTATTAATTTATATGACCAAATAAGAATAAGAACACATAGCATAATACTGATGATGGGATCAATAATATACCAGTTTGTATAATAAATAATAACAGCGCCGATTATCACGCCGACCGAGGAAAGGGTATCTCCAAGCATATGTAAAAATGCCGATTTGACATTAAGGCTGTGTCCGTGTTCGTCTGCTTTAAGAATATAAGCACAACTTATATTTGCAATAAGTCCCACAATAGCCAGCAAAAGCATTTTACCGCTCGATATCACTTCCGGATTGACAAATCGATGATATGATTCGTAAAAGATCCAAACGGTTATGAGAAAGAGGATAACGCCGTTAAGCAATGCAGCCAATATTTCTAAACGGTAAAAACCGAACGTTTTTTTCTGCGTGGGAGGTTTTGACGCGAATATAATGGCAACCAGACTAATCAATAGCGCAAAAAGATGAGTGAGCATGTGGCCTGCGTCACTGAGCAATGCAAGGCTATTCGTGATAATTCCCCCAATTACTTCAACGATAAATATGATAGCCGTGATGGCACTCGCCAGGATAAGTTTTTTGCGTTCGTGAAGCCTGTAGGTATGCTTGTGCGTATTTTCTTCTGAAGGATGGTAATAATCTATACTGTGAATATGTTTAATGATATGACTCCGCGCATTTAATAACAAAACAATACTATCAGAAAAAATTCATTGTCGTAAATTATAAATATCTCACTGACCGAAAACAAACTTTTTTTCATTTGTTTCAGATTTTTGAAATTGAAATATAAAGACACATTTTTGTATAATCGCACCTCTTTGGATTGAAAAATATCTCATCATCATTTCTTTAATAGATTTTGTATATTAATATTTTACAAAACGATACTATTGTTTGCAAAATAATGTGCGCGATAGTTACTAAGATGGAGGCGGAAACATGGCGACAGTGATAATAGACGGGAAGAGGGTGGAGGCTGAGCCTTCGCAAACGATATTGGAAGCGGCGAGGAAGGTGGGGATACAGATACCGACGCTGTGTCATGATCCCCGGTTGAAGCCATCCGGGGCATGCCGGATATGTGTGGTGGAAGTGGAAGGCATGAACAGCTTAATAGCATCGTGCGCGACACCGGTGACGGAGGGCATGAAAGTATCTACGCGGAGCGATGCGGTGATGCGTTCGAGGAAACTGAATCTGGAGCTGCTCTGGTCGAATCATCCGAATGATTGTCTTACGTGTAACAAGGCGGGGGAGTGTTCGCTGCAGAACCTGATGTATGAGCATGACGTAAAGACGTCGCGGTTTGTGAAGCAGAATCCGGTGACGAAGCCTGACGATTCGAATCCCGGCATATACCGTGACATGAACAAGTGCATCCTCTGCGGCAAATGCGTGAGGATATGCGATGAAGTGCAGGGGCAGCATGTGTGGACGTTTTCTGACCGTGGGATAAAGACACGGGTATCAACTGCCTTTGAGAAATCGATGCAGGACGGGGGGTGTGTATTCTGCGGGCATTGTGTATCGGTGTGTCCTGTTGGGGCGTTAATGGACAAACCGGTAATGAAGAAGGCGCGTTCATGGGAAACCAGAAAAGTGCGGACGGTGTGCAGTTATTGCGGGGTGGGATGCAGCATGGTGCTCCATGTGAAAAATAATGAAATAGTGCAGGTGACGGCGGACACCAGCTCGGCGCCCAATTACGGAAGTCTTTGTGTAAAGGGGAAATATGGATTTGAATTCTACCGGAGCAAAGATCGGTTAAAGACACCGCTGGTGCGCAGCAGCATAAACGAGCCGTTCCGGGAAGCGAGCTGGGAAGAGGCGATAAGCCTTGTGGCGAAGAAATTTACGGAGATAAAGAAAAAGTACGGCCCTGATGCATTCGGGTGTCTGAGTTCATCAAGAGGGACGAACGAGGAGAACTTCCTTGCGCAGAAATTTACCCGTGCGGTAATGGGCACGAACAACATGGACAACTGTGCGCGTGTATGCCATGCCCCTTCGGTAACGGGGCTGAGGGCAGCGCTGGGAAGCGGGGCTGCCACGAACTCTCTGGCGGATATCGAGGGAGCCAGGGTGTTTATTGTGAGTGGTTCCAATACGACGGAGGCCCATCCTGTAGCCGCGTTAAAAGTGAAAAAGGCAGTAAGGCAGAATGGGGCAAAACTTATCGTCATTGATCCCCGGAAAATCGAGCTTGTCAATTATGCGGATGTGCACCTTCAATTAAAGGCAGGCACCAACGTAGCCCTGATAAACGGATTGCTGCATGTGATCATAAAAGAGGGGTTGCACAATAAGGATTTCATAGAACGCCGCACCGAGAACTTTGATATGCTGAAACAGGTGGTGAATGAATATACCCCTGAAAAGACAGAGGAAATCACCGGAGTGCCGAAGGAAGATATCATAAAGGCTGCGAGGATGTATGCCGGCACGGATAAGGGAATGATACTGTACGGGTTAGGGATGACGGAGCACAAGGCGGGTTCGCATGGAGTAATGTCGCTTGCGAACCTGGCGCTGGTAACGGGGAATGTAGGGCGTCCGAACACGGGGATAAATCCCCTGAGGGGTCAGAATAACGTTCAGGGTGCCTGCGATATGGGGGCATTGCCGGACGTGTATACGTGTTATCAGAGGGTGGACAATCCTGATGCCAACCGGAAGCATTCGGAAGCATGGAAGGTAAAGTTGTCGGAGAAGCCGGGGTTAAAAGAGCCGCAGATGTACCGGGCGATAGATGCCGGGGGTGTAAAGGCCATGTACATCATCGGATATGACCCTGCGATATCACAGGCGGATATAAACAAGGTGCGGTCATCCATAAGCAAGCTGGAATTTCTGGTGGTGCAGGAAATATTCATGACGGAGACGGCGAAGCTGGCGCATGTGGTGTTGCCGACGAGTTGTTATTTTGAGAAGGATGGAACGTTTACCAATGCGGAGCGGAGGGTAAGGAGGCTGCATAAGGCGATACCGCTGCCGGAGGGAACAGTATCGGACTGGGAGATCATTTGCAGGATAGCGACGGCGATGGGGTATCCTATGAGCTATGATCATCCGGGCGAGATAATGGATGAGATAGCGAGATTGACGCCGGAGATGGCGGGGATAAATTACAAGAGGCTTGAGGGAGACGGATTGGTGTGGCCGGTGTGGGATAGCAATCATCCGGGGACGCCGATATTGCATAAGGATACCTTTACAAGGGGGAAGGGGAAACTGAACGATCTGATGTATACGCCTTCGGAGGAATTGCCGGACGAAGAGTATCCGTTGTTGCTGACGACGGGGAGGAGGCTGTATCATTATAATAACGGGTCGATGTCGTTGAGGAATCCTGAGATATGTGCGATAAATTCAGAGGAGTGTATGGAGATTCATCCGGAGGATGCTGCGAGGTTGAATATAAAGACGGGAGAAAAGGTAAGAGTGATGTCGCGGCGCGGGAGATTGGAAGTGAAGGCGGAAGTCACGGAAAGGTCGCGCCGGGGGAGCGTATTTCTGTCGTTCCATTATCCTGAAACACAGACCAATGTGTTAACAGGTCCCGGAGAAGACATGCTTGCCCTTACCCCTGAATATAAGGTATGTGCCGTTAAGGTTAAAAAATTCTGATCGGCAGCAAGATTGGTTTCCAGGGAGAAAAGAGTTTATAGGATCAATGTCCGGAGTATTCTCAGGGCGGTGGTAAAAATAAACTCCTCGTTCCTTGAAGTCTTTTCGTAATAATGGTGGATAAAAATTATGTTGTCTCCTGCTGGTTTGGTAGGGGTGAGTATTAAAAAGTAGCAGTTGCAGGGGTGAATGGCTGCATTGAGAATGGATAGGTCGTGGAGAATGAAACAAATTTTTAGTAAGAATCTGTTGATTAAAATTGCACTGTTGTTTGTTGTGACGGGGTTTTCCATCGCCAGTAATATTTTGGCATCAGATGAAATGGATGAACAAGCGAAAAGTGAAACAAGAAGAAGCAGCAAGATTAATTATTCAAGTTTTTTTAAAGAGAAACCGAAATGGTGCAGCACAATGGTCATAAATTGTAGTGATTTCCGGTTTTCTGAGGCGACTCAGGAATTAATAAACAATACGTTGGGGTTAAAAGGTGACTACGATTATTTTGCAGTACCCGGCTCCATACGAAATATGTTGGATAAATCAACAAGAAAACTTGTTCTTGATACATTTGGCATTTCTGTGCGTTTACACAATGTTAAGCGTGTTGTAATTATAGCACATCAGGATTGCGTTGGTTACGGAGGGTCTAAGGTTTTTAATTCTGAAATAAATGAATACGAAACAATGACAAAGGATTTGAAAAAAGCTCGCAGCCTCATGAAATTTAGATTCCGGCATTTACAGGTATATTTATTTTATGGAACTGTAAAGAACAACGGCAATAACCGTGTGTACAGATTTGAACAGGTTTTGTAATTTCTCAATGCTCTTTTATTGAATGGCTAATCGTGAAAATTCTTTTAATAATATTTTGAGACTGATTTCTAATGGGAAAAAAGTTAATAGCAGTGTGTTTATCTGTTGTTTTGTTGTTTACTGCCTTTTTGGGCTGTGCGCGCAATAAATCTTCTTTGCCGGAATTGCCCTTGCATGATCGGGTGTCAGAAATTACATTAAATCCGGTAGATGAGAGGGCGGACTGCGATACATTGGTTTTTAGTTGCATTGATTATCGGTTTGCTTTTGCGAACCAGGAGTTTATCAATGAAACATTAGGATTAAAGAACAACTACAACCATATCTCCGTTCCCGGCAGCATCTATAATCTTGTCAATCCGAAAACCCAAGAGCTTATTATTGGCAAGGTTACCAATTTGGTGAATTTTCATCTTATAAAGCATGTTGTCATTATTGCCCATAAAGATTGCGGAGCATATGGAGGGTCTTCTGCTTTTGGATCTAAATTTGCGGAACAAGAATATCTTAGTGCGGATTTAAGAAAGGCAAGAGATATTTTGATTGAAAAATATCCTATTTTGAAGGTGGATTTATATCTGGAAGAGCTGACGCCGTCTGGGGTAGTTTTTGAGAAAGTATAATAGAGTCTGATATTGTCAATCTAAGAAATATTCTAAACTGTTACGAACAAATTGTATCCTGTTGTTCGGTCTTGTTTAAGGTAAGCAGGGATTATTTAATTGTTAAATATGCTGTAAAAAATTTAAACTGGATTTTGGATTGATGATCTTTAAACCATTATGGCTTATAAAAGACTCACAATTAGAATCGGCCTGTGGTCGTTTTGTCTGCTAACCTTCCTGCCTATAATTATTTTGATTGTTTATAAGACAAATATAAACACCCTTCATGATTTTAGGTCAATGAATATTAACTTTTTGACGCTTTCTCTTGTTTTTCTTTGTTTATCGTGGTGTTTTGATGTTTTCAGGCTTAAGGTATTGACTGAAATCAATTCGACAAAACTATCTTTTGTCTATGGGGTAAAGGCGATTCTGTCATGCACGTTCCTTGCAAACATTACACCTTCTTCCATGGGAGGCGGCCCGCTTCTGGTATATATGTTAAATCAAAAGGGGGTAACTTATGGAAGGGCGACAGCAATTGTCTTCATACGAGGGGCAGTCACTGTGTTGTTTTTTGCTATCGGCGGGATAATTATTGTTCGTTTTAATAAGGATTTATTATCTAATACGGGCATAAAGGTTTTATATGATTATACGGTAGTCATTCTTGCGGCAATAATGATATTCTTTTTTTGCCTTTACTTTGCCCCCTTCCCGACGAGAAAATATACAAATTCATTATTTAATTATTTAGAGACATTAAGCGTGTTGCGCGGGAGAACTTCGAGGCTTAAGAAGGGTCTTTTTCATGTAATTGATGATTTTAATTCAAGCATAAAGGGGTTTATTCTGGGGAGTAATTGGCGCTTGATTCTTGTTGTGTTTTATACTGCCATGATAAACGCTTTTCAGTTTCTGGCTGCACCGCTGATATTAAAAGGACTGGGATTGGATACAAAAATAATGGAAACCTTTGTGATACAGTGGGTGTTGAATTTTATGCTTTATTGTGTGCCAACTCCAGGAGGTAGCGGTATTGCTGAGGGTCTTGGGTATGCTCTTTTTTCTCCATTGGTTCCGTCTCATATCATAGGTATTTTTCTTTTGCTATGGAAATTTGTAACAACGTATGTCTGGATACTTATCGGCGGTTTGATAGTGGTTCATTCAATAGGAATGAAACGTCTGGAAGATATCATAATGAATAATGCAGATGTTCAGCAAAGAAAACTTTACGAAGTGCCTGAGCAAAAAGTTTTTGAGCAGGAGTGTAAACACGCAGGGCATCAGTGTTCATGAAGTGGCGTTCCGCAAAATAATATTAGGACGAGTTTAAGGTATATACTGATTTATTGATATTTTAGAACAGGTAGATTATGAAAATGAAAAAGATAGGTATTGTAATGGGCAGCGATTCGGACGCGCCAATCATGAAAGAGGTAGTGCAAACATTAAAGGAATTTGGATTGGATTTCGATGTAAATGTCGTATCTGCCCACCGTTCGCCGGAACGGGCACATTCATATGCTTTAGATGCCGAAAAAAAATATGAAGTAATCATTGTTGGGGCCGGGGGGGCTGCGCATCTGGCGGGGGTAATTGCCAGTTTAACACCAGTTCCTGTTATCGGAATTCCCATGCCAACAGCAGAATTGGGAGGTTTGGATTCGCTTCTTTCTACCGTGCAAATGCCGTCCGGTGTCCCTGTTTCCACCATGGGCATTGGAAAGGCGGGGGCAATTAACGCAGCAATACTGGCTATACAGATAGTCAGTGTGGCAAATCCGGCATTGAGACAAAAAATAGTTCTGTATAAAAAACAACTGTCCGATGCTGTTTTAAAGAAAGATCAGGGATTGCGGACAAAGCTTGGATTGGAATAGTTGTAAATTTTTATGAAAATCTTACGAAGAATTAATGATTTAAAAAAGTAAAATGATGAATAATAACGCAATGTATGGTTTCCGGAATTTTATTTGATAATTAAACAAATAATTTGCTAAAATTCACTTTGTATTGATTTTTAATATGTAATATTTACATATAGATTTTTTAGCATTTAATCTCTGGGATTTTAGTTCTTTGAGGAAGATCAATTTTAGCAGATTATGGGGATTTTATAATGAAAATTGCGATATCGGGAAAAGGCGGGGTTGGGAAGACAACTTTTGTTGCAACGCTGGCCAAAGTATTTAAAGAGAACGGAAAGAAAGTAATTACTATTGATGCGGATCCTGTCTCTAACCTGGCAGTAACGCTTGGTTTTAAAAATATATCTGAAATAACTCCCATTAGCCAGATGAAGGATTTAATAAAAGAACGCACCGGTGCGTCAGATGAATATGGAAAGTTTTTCAAGTTAAATCCCACTGTTTCTGATTTGCCCGATAAGCTTTCTCTGGAGCAGGATGGAATCAAGCTAATGGTTTTGGGCGCCATAAAACATGGCGGCAGCGGATGTGCTTGTCCGGAGAGTGCGTTCTTAAGAGCGCTTTTGAGCCATTTAATTGTGCAAAGAGATGAAGTTGTTCTTGTAGATATGGAAGCTGGTGTTGAGCATCTGGGACGCGCTACGGTAAAAGCCGTTGACGCATTGATTGTAGTTGTCGAGCCGGGTTCGAAAAGCATACAAACTGCCTTCCAGGTAAAAAAATTAGCCGACGATATTGGCATAAAAACGATTTATGCCGTAGGGAATAAAGTGGCTTCTGAAGAACATAAAGCATTGATTAAGAACGGACTCAATGGTATTCCGGTTTTGGGATTTATTTCTTACAGTGACAAAATACTTGAATCAGATATTAAGGGGTTGGCCGCTTTTACTGAAAACAACACATTGTTGGAAGAAGTCCGGAAGATTAAAAATAAAGTAGAGGAGACTGTTAAAACGAAATAAAAAATAGTATGTTATTTCACTTGATTTCAATATCCGAACCATTATAATTGTCGTTTCTATTTCTTCTTAGTTTTTAAAGAAGGAATGGACAGTATGACTGTACGTTAATAAAGAAAGAATGTGCAGTTCAGACTGTAATTTAGCACCAATAAAAAAGATTGGAGAGTGTGTCATGGAAGAAAAGCAAAAGACAGCAGATCAAATAATGCTTGATAAGATGCGTGAAATGAAAGTGGAAACGATGTTTGATAGATACAAAGCACAGCAGCCACAGTGCGGATATGGAAGCCTTGCGTTGTGTTGCCGTCATTGTAATTATGGGCCTTGCAACATTGACCCATTTGGCAACGGACCAAGAAGGGGTGTTTGTGGCGCCGATGCGAACACCTTTGCCGCAAGACATTTCCTTCGTATGTGTGGGGCAGGAACGGCTTGTCATTCTGATCATGCCCGTGCCGCTGCACACCTTTTAGTGTCAACCGCAAGAGGCGAAGCCCCTGGTTACCGCATAAAAGATGTAGAGAAACTTAAAATGGTGGCGGAGTGTTTTGGTATAAAAACCAAAGACAGGGAAATAAACGAACTGGCGGAAGAAGTCGGCGAAATGGCTTTAATGGAATTTGGAAAACCTTACGGAACCCTTTTATTCCTCAAACGAGCCCCGGAACCGCGTCAAAAGATATGGGAAAAACTGGGAATAGCTTCCCGTGCGATTGATCGGGAAATTGCGGAAAGTTTGCACAGGACGGGTATGGGAGGAGACCAGGATTATAAAAATCTCACAAAGCAGGCAATGCGTGTTTCTCTGGCAGACGGCTGGGGAGGTTGCATGATTGCCACCGAATTGCAGGATATTATGTTTGGGACGCCAAAACCGGTGCAGGGGAGATCGAACCTCGGTGTAATAAAGAAGGATCATGTAAATATAATTGTTCATGGCCACGAACCGCAGCTTGCAGAAGCGATTGTTTTGGCCTCCAGTGATCCTGAAGTAGAAAAAGCGACGGCTGCATCGGGAGCAAAGGGTGTTGTGATTGCGGGTCTCTGCTGCACTGCGAACGAACTTCTTGTTCGTCATGGGATTCCTATGGCCGGGCATATGACCATGCAGGAAGGAGCCATGGCGACCGGAGCGGTGGAAGTGATGGTTGTCGATATACAATGCGTAATGCAGGCCCTTGCCGAAACGGCAAAACATTACCATACGAAGCTTGTAACTACATTATCCAAGGCGAAAATTGCCGGCGCTGAACACATTGAAATCGAGGATGAAAATGCATTGGAGTCAGCGAAAAAAATAATCTTAATGGCAATAGATAACTACAAAAACCGTGACAAGAAAAAGGTATTTATTCCGGACGCTGCAGAACCCAACCTTATTGCAGGGTTTAGCCACGAAACTATCAAATATATGCTGGGAGGACGTTTCAGGGCGAGTTACAGGCCGTTAAATGACAATATTATCAACGGAAGGATTCGTGGAGTTGTCGGGATTGCGGGTTGTACAAGTCCGAAAGCCGGAGAATGCACCCAGTCGTATGTTGACATGGCGAAGGAACTCATTGCGAACAATTTCCTGGTTGTTGCAACGGGATGCGCGGCGGGGCAATGTGCTTCCGGCGGTTTAATGCTTCCGGAACTGAAAGATGCCTGTGGCGCAGGATTAAAAGAAGTTTGTGAGGCGGTTGGGATACCTCCGGTTTTACATTCCGGCGCGTGTGTGGATAACAGCCGCATTCTTATTGCCTGTTCCGAAATGGCGAAAGAGGGCGGATTGGGCAATGATATCAGTGATTTACCGGTTGCCGGCGCCTGTTTGGAATGGATGAGCGAAAAGGCTATTGCTATCGGACAATATTTGGTGGCATCAGGGATTTATACGGTATTTGGGATGAATTCACCGGTGGCAGGAGCTCCCGACCTACAGAGATTACTTACGAAAGAAATGGAAGAACAGGTGGGCGCCAGATGGGATTTCGAGCCAGATATAAAAAAGATCGGCAAGATGCTGATGGATCATATTGAAAAGAAAAGAGAGGCTCTCGGTATAAACGTAAAGAAGGAAAGGAAGCTTTACGATATGGCTGAACGAAGAGCGTTGGAGCGGGAATGTAAACCTGCGGGACATCATTAAAAACAATATGGATTAAAGGGGCGTTGTTATATGTCAAAGATAATTTGTTCTGCCGCAATACGCGGAGCATATCAGATTGTAGATAAAGCTGACAAAAAGCTTACTGAAGCAATCGCGCAAAAAGGGCGTGATTGCAAAGTCGAATTTCCGAATACCGCTTATTATTTGCCTATCATTTATTCCATGACTGGTATTCCCGTAAAAACACTGGAAGATTGTGTTCATATTCTAGGCATGGCTAGGAGCATGCTGCCGCCG
>Ga0194126_10001666_pt1 | contig 37014 bp, 27 predicted proteins | sample TA2KigC150mmetaG_FD_148641 | JGI IMG/M metagenome (GOLD analysis project Ga0194126, IMG submission 148641) | Freshwater microbial communities from Lake Tanganyika, Tanzania - TA2015035 Kigoma Deep Cast 150m | ecosystem: Environmental > Aquatic > Freshwater > Lake | place: Tanzania: Lake... | reverse complement strand
ACTCCTTCGACTATGACCCCGATAGTGTCGCCTGCGCCCTGGAATTAAAGCAGAAATACTTCCCCGGCGACACGCGCTGGGTGATCGAACAAGGCGATGTCTTGGATGGGGGTTACATTGAATCTTTGGGAAAATGGGACGTAGTCTATTCCTGGGGCGTTTTACACCACACCGGCAATCTGGATTGGGCCCTAGGGAATGTGTCCGGGCTGGTAAAACCTCTGGGCAAATTATTCATCGCCATTTATAACGACCAGGGTCGCATGAGCGAGATCTGGCAGCGCATCAAAAAGATTTACAATAAAACGCCTATTGTCGTCCAATGGCTGATTGCCGCGGGTTGTTTCTTAGGGTTGTGGGCGATTGTTTCGGTACGCGATGTGCTGATGTTGCGCCCTTTTCATACGTACAGGAATTATCGCTCTTTGCGGGGGATGAACTCCTGGACGGATGTCGTAGATTGGGTGGGCGGCTACCCCTTCGAGGTCGCCTCGCCGGAGCGGATATTCGATTTTTATCGTGCGCGGGGTTTTGTGTTAGTGCACCTTAAAACCGTACAGGGGAAAATGGGGAATAATGAGTTCGTTTTTTACCGGAAGAATGGATAGCATGCCTGAAGTAGAGCGCATTGCAATCTTCGGGCCATCGTTTCGTCTCGGAGGGGCGGAAAAAGCAATTATATCCCTGGCCAATGGATTCTTCCGCCAGGGCAAAACGGTCTATCTGTTGCTGGCAAGCGCACAGGGGCAATTGCAAACCGAGGTCGATCCGGGGGTGAAGGTCGTAGACTTTAGAAAACAGGGTGTCTTCAGCTCTATATTCCCGTTATCCGGGTTTTTGCGCAGACATCGCCCGGATGTATTGCTCTCTGCGCAAAGCCATGCTAACGTGGCTACATTATTGGCGCGTAAGGTCTCTCGTGTATCTGTGCCTGTGGTTATCAATGAGCAAACGATTATGTCTGTGGCTTTTGTGAGCGAGCCGGGCATAAAAAACAAGCTGGTGCCAAGATTAGCGCGCCTAATCTATCGCCAAGCGGATGCTGTCGTCTGCATCTCCCAAGGTTTAGTTGATGATATTCTGGAAGTCACTAAGATTTCTCCGAGGCTGGTATATCGCATATACAACCCGGTGCTGCCTCCAGATGTCGAATTGCAGCAAAAGATCGCCGCGCCTCTTGACCACGCCTGGTTTCGACGGGATTCCCCACCGGTGATCCTTGCCGTAGGCCGACTGACAGCCGCTAAAGATTATCCGACATTGCTGCGAGCGTTTGCCCTGGCGCGTCAGAAACGGGCGATGAACTTGCTCATTCTGGGAGAAGGGGAGAAGCGAGCTGAGATCGAATCTCTTGTTCAAACGTTGGGTTTAGAGGCCAATGTTCAACTCCCAGGCTCTGTGGATAATCCTTATCGCTATATGGCGCGCTGCACGGTCTTCGCGCTTTCGTCTGCCTTCGAAGGCCTTGCCAATGTTCTGGTGGAAGCGTTGGCTTGCGGCGCTGCAATCGTAGCGACCGATTGTCAATACGGTCCTGCCGAAATTCTCGAGCAGGGACGCTATGGAATCTTAGTGCCTGTGGGAGATGTGCCAGGCATGGCGCAAGCGATTTTGGGTGCGCTTGATAGAAAGAGAGAAGTGCATGATTTGCGCGAGCGCGCCAGGGTATTTTCGCAAGAGAATGCCGTTCAGGAATATCTTGCTCTTTTTCTATCATTGAATAAAAAGTGAATAACCTGTTGTCCTCGTCGCCAATTAAACTCGTCCACCTCATCACCACGCTGAACTTGGGCGGCTCGGAGATGATGCTCTACCGCCTGCTCGAGCGGATGGACAAAACGCGTTTCGAGAACCGGGTCATCTCTCTGGTCGCGCCGGGTGAGGTGGGCGCGATGATCGCCGAATTGGACATCTCTGTGGATACGCTCGACATGCCGCGCGGTCGGCCTACGCCGCACGGATTCCTCGAGCTGCTGCGCCTGCTGAAACAGCATCGGCCCGATGTGCTGCAAACCTGGCTATACCACGCCGATTTATTAGGGTTGCTGGCCGGGCGATTTGCCGGCGTGCCAGCCATTTTGTGGAACGTGCGTTCCTCGGATATGGATATGTCGCGCTACCGCCGCCTTTCGGGGTGGACGGTGCGCGCCTGCGCGATGCTATCGGGATTCCCCCAGGGCGTTGTCATCAACTCGAATGCCGGGCGCCAACACCACCTCCGGATCGGCTACCACCCGCGCAGGTGGGTGCATATCCCCAACGGCGTAGATGTCAAACGCTTCAAGCCTCATTCCGCTGCCCGGCAGTCGTCCCGCGCTGAATGGGGCCTTGAGGAGGGCGCGATCCTGATCGGCTATGTCGCCCGTGATGATCCCATGAAAGATCACGCCACATTTTTTCAAGCGGCCAGGCTGGTTGCAGACCGACATCCCGGAGTCGTTTTTGTGCTATGTGGGGGCGGAATAAATTGGGATAACCAATCCTTAGTATCGGTGATAGAATCCCTGGACTTACGCCCCTGGGTGCGCCTGCTGGGGCAGCGTTCGGATATGGAGCGCGTCTATGCGGCCTTCGATCTGGCCGCCTCCGCCTCTTTGAGCGAAGGTTTTCCAAATATCCTGGCCGAAGCGATGGCTTGCGGTATTCCGGTTGTGGCTACCGATGCGGGCGATTCGGCATTGATTGTTGGCGGTGCGGGCATTGTGGTGCCCCCGGGGAATGCGGGCGCATTGGCCCAAGGATGTATGCAACTCATCGAGGCTGGGGAGGCCGAACGGCAACGCCTGGGCGAGATCGCACGTCAGCGGATATTGGCGCGTTTCAGCCTGGTCGAGATGGTATCGACTTATGAAGAGCTTTACGGGCAGTTAAACGCTGCTGAATAATTTATGTGTGGAATAACTGGTTTTTGGGATCAGAGTCATCTTATTGCTGAAGCTGAATTAGCTCCGCTCGTGGAGCGCATGGCCGACCAGATCCGTCATCGCGGCCCGGACGACAGTGGCGTTTGGCGCCAACCGGAGAGTGGGTTAGCGCTTGGGTTTCGTCGCCTGGCGATTATTGACCTTACGCCCGCCGGGCATCAGCCGATGCTCTCGCCCTCGGGGCGCTATGTGATGGTCTACAACGGTGAGGTGTATAACTTTGGTGAGATGCGCGACGAGTTAGAGGCGCTTGGGTTTTCCTTTCGGGGCACTTCGGATACCGAGGTGATGCTGGGGGCCATCGAAGCTTGGGGGATAGAAAAGGCGATTCAACGCTTCAATGGCATGTTTGCGATTGCCCTTTGGGATCGGGAGGAAAAAACGCTCACGCTCATCCGCGACCGCCTGGGGATCAAGCCCCTTTATTATGGCTGGTGTGGCCGCACCTTACTCTTTGGCTCGGAGTTGAAAGCCCTTCGGGTTCATCCGGCTTTTCGGGATGAAATTGATCGCGATGCGCTGGCTTCGTACCTGCGCCATAATTACATTCCCGCGCCGCACAGCATCTACAAAGCGATACACAAACTTCCACCGGGTTCTTATCTGACCATCCGGAATGGGGAAGCGCTACAAGCGGGGCAGATCGTCGCTTATTGGAGCGCCCGGGATGCCGTCGAGCGCGGGCAGGCCGATCCTTTCGACGGCAGCGAGCAAGATGCTATCGAGGACTTCGATGCGCTATTGCGCCGTTCGATCAATTTGCGCATGATCGCCGATGTGCCCTTGGGGGCGTTTCTCTCCGGCGGGGTGGATTCTTCGACAGTAGTAGCGCTCATGCAAACTCAGAGCGACATCCCTGTGCAGACCTTTTCGATTGGTTTTTACGAACCCGGTTACAACGAAGCCCACCACGCCAAAGCGGCCGCGGAGCATCTCAGCACGAAACATACCGAATGGTATATTACGCCCGAAGAAACGCGGCAGGTGATCCCCTTGCTGCCAACGCTATTCGATGAACCTTTCGCCGACTCTTCGCAAATTCCCACTTATTTGGTATCGAAGCTGGCGCGCCAACATGTTACTGTCAGCCTTTCGGGCGATGGCGGCGATGAGCTTTTTGGCGGCTACAATCGCTATTTCATGGCTAATCAGATTTGGCGACGGGTGGGCTGGATGCCATTGGCGGCTCGCAAGGCGTTGGCGCGGGCGATGCTGGCAGCGCCCTCCGTGGCGTGGAATGGTTTTTTTCAACTAGCCGGGCGGCTGTTCTCCGATCTTCGAGATTTGCCCATCCCTGACGAAAAAGCACAGAAATTGGCTGAGGTGATCTCTGTCCCCTCCTTCGAAGCCGTTTATCTCAATCTGGTCTCTCATTGGAAGGATCCATCCAGCATCGTGGTTGGCGGTGCAGAGCCGGCGACCCTGTTGCTGGATCGCTCGCGCTGGGCGGATGTGCCTACGCTGACCGAGCAAATGATGTATGTGGATCTGATGACTTATCTACCCGATGATATTCTGGCCAAGGTGGACCGCGCCAGCATGGGAGTCAGCCTGGAAGTGCGCGCCCCGTTTTTAGATGACCACAAGGTTGTGGAATTCGTCTCTCGTCTGCCTCTCAACCTGAAAGTTCGGGATGGGGCTGGGAAGTGGATTCTGCGCCAGGTGCTGTATCGATACGTCCCCAGGGAGTTGATCGAGCGCCCGAAGATGGGCTTTGGGGTGCCGATAGATTACTGGCTGCGCGACCCGTTGCGAGATTGGGCCGAAGAATACTTGAGTGTAGATCGCTTGCAGCGGGAAGGTTATTTCGATCCGACACCGATCCGGCAAAAATGGCAGGAGCACCTTTCGGGGCGGCGCAACTGGCAGTATTACCTGTGGGATATCCTTATGTTCCAGACCTGGCTAGAGGGGCTGACGTAACATCGCAACCGAATGGAATTCGGTTGCTGGAACGCAAAACCCGTTGAAACGGGTTGAATGCCTATGAATTCTGTTGTTCTCCCAGAATCACCATTGCAGACTCACTCGAACGCTGATGAAAACGCCCCATTGCGCTGGCTGCTTGGTTGCGTGGCGGCCTTTCATATTCTTTTTGTCATATTTATTGTCAACATTGGCAATACCAACTGGATTCCGGGATTGTTTACCGAACAGGGGGTAGGCACTTTCAATGTTGACAATATTACCTATCACAACCAGGTCATGGCATTGACTGATGCACTTCATCGCCAGGGATGGTGGGCGTTTTTGGAGATAGATGCCGAATTGAATACCAGGCTCTATTCTCTGTCATTTGCCGTGCTGAGTCCAATATTGGGATCTTCGATCATCGCAGCCGAGATGGCCAACTTGATTTACTATCTGGCGATTGTCTACTTCGTGTATTCTCTTGGCAAAGAGATTTTCAGTCATCCGGTGGGGATGATCGCCTCAATTACCGTCGGGCTGTGGCCATCGTTCCTCATCCATACCACCCAACTGCTGAAGACGCCCTTGCTTGTAGCCAGCACGTTGGCGGTATTGCTGGCAAATATCTATCTGTTCAGGGAGAAATTCCCATCCAGAGGCTTCCTGATAAACGGGGCATTCTATGTGGTCTCTGTGATCGTGCTCCTGGAGCTTGTGGAGGGCAGCCTGCGCGAGCCGCTGATCATCGTGATTATCCTGATTGGCCTGCTCATGCTCGGAATTCAGAAGATATTTGGGTTGCGGCCACAAGCCCGGGCTCTGACCGGCGCTATCATCCTGATGGTGGGCATTCTCCTGGGGATATATTTCGTCATGCCCGGTTTCGGAGGAGCCCAGAGTTATTTCGATCTTGTGCTTCAACAGGCGGATAGTGCCGCGGTGCAGATCGGCGGTCTGCGCCAGCGGTTCGTCGAGATGTACCCTCTAGCCGGTTCGAATATTGATACGCAGTATGATATCCATGATCTGGATAGCTTGGTGCGCTATTTTCCGCGCGCCGCGGTGATCGGCTTCTTCGCCCCATTCCCGAACATGTGGTTCGAGAAAGGCATGATCGGCATCTCCCCGCGGGTGCTCAGCGGCGTCGAAGCTCTGTTGATGTACGCTGTGCAGGCTCTGGCTTTGCTTGGCATCTGGCGCGAACGAAAGAATATATCGGCCTGGTACCTGGTCTCGGTGGCGGTTGTAGGGGTGATGATGTTAGGGCTGATCGTGTTGAATATCGGCGCTCTCTTTCGGATGCGTTATGCGTTTTGGATCATCATGATCGTTCTAGGCGCCGGCGGATTTCACCATATAGCTTTACCGGGTCTGCGCGTATTGTGGGCCAATTTCTCGGGCGGCGTGAAGCAAATCATCATGAGCGAATTCTATATCTATTCGCCCATCTTGCTGGTGGCTAATTGGGATTGGGTGCTTTACAATTTCCGCTTACCCCTGGCGCGCGAGCTGGAAAAGCACCGCCAGAACGTGGTCCTGGTATGCCCACCGGGACGCTATACCGAGCAGATTCAGGCGCTGGGTTTCACTTGGCATCCATGGAATCTCAATCGCCGCAGCATCTACCCGTGGCGGGAATTGCTCTCGATCATCGAATTATATAAAATCTATCGCCAATTGCGTCCGGTTGCTGTCCATCACTTTACGATCAAACCCATCCTGTATGGTTCCCTTGCTGCCCGGGCCGCGCAGATCAAAACCGTGATCAACAATTTCACCGGCCTGGGATATTTGTTCAGCGACGCCCCCAAGGCAGCCTGGCTGCGCCGAATCGTCCTGCCAGTCCTGCGGCGGGCTTTGCGGGGCAAAGGCTTCCATACTGCCTTCCAGAATGATTATGATCTGGAACATTTGGTGTCATTGGGCATGGTTTCCGGCGACGATACCACCCTCATCCCAGGCACTGGCGTGAATCTGACCGAATATCAACCCGCGGCTGCCGATGCCGCGCCTCGAGAAATCGCGATCGTATTCATGGCAGCGCGCCTGCTTTGGGACAAAGGCCTGGATGAATACATCAAGGCGGCGCGAGACATCAAAAATAGAGGTATCCCAGCCCGTTTTTGGCTGGCAGGTGAACCCGATCCTGGCAATCTTGCCAGCGTAACGGAGGCCGAATTAGAAGCATGGCGTTCCGAAGGCGTGGTCGAATTATTAGGCCACCGCAGCGATATCCCTGAACTCCTTCGGGATGCCGACATCGCCGTTTTGCCCAGCTTCCACGAAGGCGTGCCCTTGTTTCTGTTGGAGGCTGCTGCATCCGGATTGCCCCTGGTGGCCTCGGACATTGAGGGCTGCCGAATGGTCGTCGAGGAAGGGGTGAACGGTTTCCTGATAAAGAGGGGGGATGCAGACGGCTTTACGAAAGCGCTGAAGGCTTTGTTGACGGAGCCTGGTCTGCGGGCGCGCATGGGGAGAGAGAGCAGACGAATTGCCGAGCAGCGCTTCGATCAGAGATTCATTTTAGATCAATATATGCATCTCTATCGGAAGCTGAATCTGTTGCACGGCGCTTCGGTCAAGAGTTTGCCGATTCTACTGGTGGCGAATTGGGATTGGGTGCTCTATAATTTCCGCCTGCCATTGGCGCGCGCTTTAGAAGAGAATGGCCTGAATATCATCCTGGTTTGTCCGCCCGGTGAATACACCGATAGATTAAAGCAGATGGGGTTTAATTGGCAGGTCTGGAATCTCAGTCGTCGCAGTATCAACCCCTGGCGAGAATTGGGTGCCATTATCGAGTTGTACCAGTTATATAGACAACTACGACCGGCGGCGGTGCATCATTTCACCATCAAACCCATCCTTTACGGGTCTTTAGCGGTGCGTGCTGCGCATGGCACCGTAGTGATCAATAATTTCACTGGCCTGGGTTATCTATTCAGCGAGGCGCGCAAAGCAAGATTGTTGCGGCGCATCGTCCTGCCGATGTTGCGGCGAGCATTGCATGGAGAGGGATTTCATACCGCCTTCCAAAACGAGCATGATTTGAAATATCTGGTGTCATTGGGTATAGTGGCAGAAGAAGATACCACGCTCATTCCCGGCACCGGCGTCAATCTGGAGGATTATCAACCTTCAGGAGAAATCAGAAATGTGGATGATGCGCCGGTTGTCATTCTAGCGGCCCGCCTGTTGTGGGATAAAGGTCTCGCCGAGTTCGTCACTGCTGCCCGGCAGATCAGGCGCAAAGGCATCCCGGCACGATTTTGGTTGGCCGGCGCTGCGGATCCAGGTAACCCCAATAGTGTGCCAGAGCATGTTTTGGCAGCGTGGCGGGAAGAAGGTATAATCGAATTGTTGGGGCATCGCAGCGATATCCCTGATTTGCTAAGACAGGCTGATATCGCTGTTTTGCCAAGTCGTTACTACGAGGGTGTGCCTCTCTTTTTGCTGGAATCGGCAGCATCTGGATTACCTCTCATAGCCTCTGATATTCAAGGCTGCCGCATGGTCATTGAAGATGCCGTCAATGGATTCTTGATACCCAAGGGAGATGTCGCCAACTTGGAGAACGCGCTTATAACGTTGTTGACGAATGCTGAACTTCGTCAGAGAATGGGGGAAGAGAGTCGTCGGATTGCCATCGAGCGTTTCGATCAAAATTCGATCTTATCGCGCTATATTGATCTTTATAGAAATATGGGACTACTGCCTTCGCATATGTAGAGCAAATAAATGGATTGGCTGACATTTATTATTGGTTTGGTATCTAGTTTGGTTCTAGTGCCCGTCGCCCGGATCGTTGCGCGCCGCGTTGGCATGGTAGCCCAGCCGCGTGATGACCGCTGGCACAACCAACCAACGCCTTATTTTGGCGGAGTGGCTATTTTTCTTGCTTTCGTCATTTCTATTGTTGTGACTGGTGGGTGGAATCACACGACAAGATGGCTTTTGCTGGGATCCGCCTTTACGTTCATCTTAGGTTTGGTTGATGATTTCATTCATATCGCACCCCAGACGAAATTGATTGGTTTATTTCTGGCAGCCTCACTGGCAGTGTTATCAGGGAATATCACTTATTTCTTTCCCTGGGCAGCGGCTAATATCGCTGTGTCGATTTTGTGGATGGTAGGGATAGCCAACGCCTTGAATCTTTTAGATAATATGGATGGCTTGGCCAGCGGCACCGCGCTAGTAGTGGCTGCGTTTATGGCCTATTTCTTCTGGCGCAGCGGAAATGGAGAACTGCTGACCCTGACATTGGCGATTGCTGGCGCAACATTAGGTTTCTTCATCTACAATTTTCCTCCGGCCTCCATTTTCATGGGGGATAGTGGCAGCCTTTTCTTAGGGTTGACTCTTGCAGCGCTGGCGATTTCGCGCGGAGATCAGGCCTCGAATGTTTTAGCCGTCGTTGGCGTTCCTACATTGATTTTCTTGCTGCCAATCCTCGATACAGCGATGGTTACTCTGACGCGCTTGCTGAGGGGGCAATCACCCGCTCAGGGAGGTCGCGACCACACCTCTCACCGTCTCGTTGCTCTTGGGTTGAGCGAGCGCCAGACCTTGTTGGTCTTGATGGGTGTGGCCTTGTTGTCGGGCTTATCGGCGATTTTCATCGAGTCTTTGTCTTACAACTTGAGCCTGGTCTTGATCCCGGTGGTCGTATTGGTCCTTACCCTTTTTTCAGCTTATCTAGGACAACTCAAGATCGTTGATGCTGACTCTTCGGCGCAGGTCAAGCGCGGCCTATTGACCAATTGGATAGTCGAGCTGACCTATAGACGCCGTGTGTTAGAGGTGATCCTCGATTTCTTTCTGATCGCGTTTGCCTATTACCTGGCGCATTTGGCTCGTTTGGGTACGCCGCTGAGCGTCATGGATACCGTGCGTTATCTGGGCACCTTGCCATATACTGTGGTATCAACCTATGCGGCCTTCTTCGTATTTGGCGTCTATCGCGGAGTCTGGCAGTATGTCAGCATAGATGACGCATTTCGAGTGATCGTAGCAGTTTTTATTGGAGCTGTATTGTCCGTCGGACTGATATGGGCTTTTTATTCCTTCGAGGGGTATTCCGGCTGGATGTTCTTTATTTATGCGCTCATTTTGATATTTGTAGTGCTGGCTTCTCGTTTTTCGTTTCGTCTATTAGATCGGATCGTAAGCCCTGTCAATCTTCAAACTGAAATCCCGGTGTTAATCTATGGGGCTGGCGCTGGTGGCGCCATGGCCTTAAGAGAATGCCAGCAGAATAAAGCTTTGAATTACCACCCTGTGGGTTTCCTGGACGATGATCCTCTCAAGGCAGGCCGAAGCATTCATGGATTGTCGGTGTTGGGAAGGCTGGAAGATGTCGAACGCATGATCAACCGCCACCAGGTGAGAGGCATTATCATCGCTTCGAGAAAGATCGAAAAAACTGGTGTATCTGGAAAATTATTGGGAATATGTAAGCGTAATGGCGTCTGGCTTCGAAAGATGCACTTAGAGTTCGAAGAGTATAGCTAGGAACACGGTTCCTGCCAGGAACCGTGTTCCTGAATATGGAAATTTACAAACTCCCTGTCAGGTCGACCTCGCAGGGAGTTTGTGATTCATCAGCCAGCCTGTTCGGCGCGCACCTGCATTTGTTTACGCAGGGTCAAAATATCGTTGTCGATGAAGAACAATGCTCCCAGGTAGAAGCAGAAGCACAGCAGCCAGGCGGTGATGCAGATGCTCAAGATGGCGGTTTGCAGGTTAGTGGCGTCAGCGATGACGCCGGCCAGCAGAGGCGCAAAGGCCGCGCCGCCATTCTCGATGAAATATTCCACCGCCTGGGCTGTGCTGCGCACCTCGGGGACAGTGACATCATACACCGTGGAGATCACGTTGGGGGATGAGAGTGGCATAAAGATGGCCGTCAGCAGCATGAAGACGAAGAAGGTGTTGCGTGACTCGATGGGAGTCTGGATCGCAACGAAGAGGAAGATCGCCCCCAGCAGCACACCCGCGCTGGAGACGATGATGCGGCCTTTGTTGGTGCGTTTGAACAGAGCGTCTCCCAACATGCCGCCGATGAAGTAGCCCGCTGCCAGCACCAGGATCACTGGGGCCATCGTGAATAGAATGGCATCGCCATCGTAGCCGCGCTCTTTCTCGAGATAGTCGAAGAAGAAATAGGTGACCACATTCCAGGGGAAGACGCCTGCAAAGCCCTGCAGAAAGACAAACCACATGGTGCGTTTCTTGAATACTTCTCTGGCCTCAGCCCACGAGAAGCGGAATTGGGGCATGTCTTCAATATCCTTGAATTCGGGTTCGGCCTTGCCGCGCGGCAGCTCATTGACGCCGAAGAAGATGGCGATTGCAACGACAATGCCCAGCCCGCCGGTGATATAGAAAATATTGCGCCATCCCAGACCAGGCGCAATCATCAGGGCCAACACCATGCCGACGAGATAACCAATGGGTTGCGCCAGTTGTAGCAGGCCGTAAATCTTGCCTCGCATCTTGGGGGCGAAGTAATCTGCAATCAGCGTGTACAGACCGGGGTACGACGAATCATCAATGCCGGTGGAAGCGCGTGCTCCCACAAAGGCGGGATATGTGCGCACAATAGCGCTCAACCATGTGGTAGCTCCCCAGATGAATGAGGCAAGCGCCAGAAGTTTGGCGCGAGCGTAGCGGTCATACAGGTATCCCCAAATGGGGTATAGGATTGTGCTGACGATCAGCGCTCCGGTGACGACCAGCCCAAACTGGGTATTGGTGATATCGAAATCCGCGCTGATTTGTGATTTCAGCGGGCCGATCAGCAATTTGTCGGTCTGGTGCAGGAGCATAAAGAAGAAGAAAATGACAACAACGACCCAACGATTTGATCTCTTTGTGTGCATGGCAACCTCCATAAAGTGGATGCAGTCAGGCTGCTGCCACAGCAGCGACCTGGAAGGGCTGATATTCCTGTTCGAGTTGGCTGCGGAACTGGGATGTGTACAACCGGTAATAGTGGCCGCGCCGACGGAGCAGTTCGGCGTGAGCGCCCATTTCTGTGATTTTACCATTCTTGATGACCAGGATGCGATCCGCGCGCCGGATGGTGGAGAGGCGGTGAGCGATCACGAAGGTGGTGCGGCCCGCCATCAGATTTTCCATGCCCTTTTGGATCAGCGCCTCCGTGAGCGTATCCACGGAACTGGTAGCCTCGTCCATGATGAAGATTTCCGGCTTTCGCAGCACCGCCCGCGCCAGGCTGATGAGTTGTTTCTGCCCCACAGAGAGCAGATTGCCCCCCTCGCCGACCTCCTCATGGTAGCCTTTCTCCAAATCGGCGATGAAGTCGTGCGCTCCAGACAGTCTAGCGGCCTGTTCGATTTCTTCATCCGTGGCATCTAGTTTGCCATAGCGAATGTTTTCCAAAATGGTGCCCGAAAAAAGGTGCGGCGTTTGCAACACCACCCCAATGCGAGACTGGATGGCGTGAAGCGACATCTCTTTGTAATCGCGCCCCCCGATGAGAATTCGGCCTTTGGTCGGCTCGAAGAAACGCCCTAACAGGTTGATGATGGTGGTCTTGCCGCCGCCCGTGGGGCCGACCAGGGCAATCGTCTCACCCTGGCGGACGTTCAGGTCGAATCCCTCCAACACCGGGTCATCGTCGTCGTAATGAAATGTAACCCCCTCAAAGAGGATGTCGCCGCGGATACTGTCGGGATCCTGCGCTCCAGGCTGGTCCTGCACATCAGGGACGGCATCTATCAGCGAGAAGATCCTCTCGGCAGAGGCCACGGCGTGTTGCATTTCAGCATAGACGCGCGCCATTTCCTGGATCGGCCAGATCATGAAAACCACATAGGACACGAAAGCCTGGATGCCGCCCACGGTCATATTTCCGACTATTGCTTGAAATCCGCCATACCAGACGATGCCCCCCAATGCCAGCGCGCTGATGAACTGCACCGTCGGCAAGAATAAAGCCGACAGCCAGGCAGCCCGATATCCAGAGCGGTACATTTCGCTGGTCAGCTCGCCGAACTCGCGCATATTGCGGTCTTCGCGACCGAAGGCCTTGACGACGCGCACGCCGGTGATATTCTCGTTATACGACGCGGTGATTTTCGAGTTGATCTTACGTACCTTGCGGAATTCGACGATGATCTTTTTCTTGAACTGCGCCGCCGTTATTACCAGGATGGGGATGATGGTAAAAACGATCAATCCCAGACGCCAGTTGATCTTGATCATAAAGAAGGAGGCTGTGGCGATATTGATCGTGCCCCAGGTGAGATCGAGCAAGCCCCAGGTGACCAGTTGGGCAACGCGCTCGGCATCCGAGGTGACCCGCGACATGATCCAGCCTACCGGGGTGCGATTGTAAAACGACAGCGACAAATCCTGTAGATGATCGAACATCTTCTGGCGCAGGTCATAACGGACTCGCTCTCCCAAGACGCCGACGAGATAGATGAAACTAAAAACAGCCACGGCCTGCACAAAGATCAATAATCCGTATTGGGTCACGATACTCTTCAGCGCGGCTGGATTGCTGGCGACGATGCCCTCGTCAATGATCCGTTTGCTGAGAAAGGTGAAATACGAATCCAGGACCGATACCACGGCAACCATCAGCACGAAGCAGACGATCCGCTGCCGGTGCGGTTTCACTTGACCCAAAATACGCAAGATGGTGCGACCGTCGAATCGGGTGGTAAACTCTTCTTCATCGAAATAAGGTGTGGTCATCGTCGTGTAGGACAGGATGCCATCCTGTCATTCCTCGTTTGCTGTGTAGGACAGGATGCCATCCTGTCGTTCCTCGTTTGCTGTGTAGGGCAGGAAGGTATCCTGCCCTACGCTGGCGATTTCTTTTTCCAGCTCCGCCTCGATGCGCGTCTGGATATCGAAGATTTTGCGATAGATGCCTTCCTGGCCGAGCAGCTCTTCGTGGCGGCCGATCTGCACGATGCGACCGCTGTCGAGCACAACGATCAAGTCGGCGATCATCACGCTCTGGATGCGGTGAGCGATAATGAAAGTGGTGCGCCCCTGCATCAGCCGTTCGAGGGCGGCGCGGATTTCGGTCTCGGTCTCAACATCCACAGACGATGTAGCATCATCCAGGATTAGCATACAGGGATCTTTGACCAGGGTGCGAGCGATGGCCAGGCGCTGTTTCTGACCGCCTGACAGGGTGACACCTTTTTCCCCGACCAGGGTATCGTATCCATTTGGAAAGCTGATAATGGAGTCATGGATTGCGGCGGCCTCGGCAGCGGCGATGACTTCTTCCTCGGATACCTGGCGGTCTACTCCGTAGGTGATATTCTCCCGAATAGAGCGCGAGAACAAGAAAGGCTCCTGCTCGACGACGCCGATCTGACCGCGCAGGAAATTGCGCGGGTAGCGTTTCAGTTCAACTCCATCCAGGGTGATGCTTCCGGCGGTATATTCGTAGAAGCGCGGCAGCAAGTTCGCAAGGGTGGTTTTCCCTGAGCCGGTCGAGCCGATCAGGGCGACAATCTGTCCCGGCTCACAGCGGAAGTTGATATCTTGGAGCACATGGCTGTCTCTCTCGTAGGCGAACGATACATCCTCGAAGACGATTTCGCCACGCGGTCTATCCTTGGAAATGTAGTCGCCCTCGTCCAGGGGTTCGCGTTCTTGCCGAATGACTTCAGTGATGCGGTTGAACGATACGATCCCGGTTGACATTTGAACGATCAATCGGCCCAAATTGCGGATCGGCCAGACGATCCAGATCAGCATACCCGCATAGGACATGTATTCGCCTACGGAGATTTCGCCGTTGATAGCCATGATCGCCCCAATGGCAAAACCCGCCAACATCTGGCCGCCGGTCAGGATATCGGATGAAGGCCAGTAGAGAGCATGCATCAATAGCAAGCGCCGGCCGAGGGTGAATTTTTCCCAATTCACAATATCGAACTTCTCGCGCTCGTATGACTGGCGACCGAACGCTTTGACCACTCGCACACCAGTCAGGTTTTCTTGCAAAGTATTCGTCAGAACAGCATCCTGTTCCTGGTAAGCTTCATAGGCCTTGGATACTCGCTGGAAGAAGAAGTAGGAGATGAGCACCGTGACAGGCACGACGATGATGGAATAGAGCGCCAATTGCCAGTTCAGGTAGAGCAGCGCGGCCAGGTTGACGACGAACAGCAGTAGGATGCGACCAGCGCCGATGGCGTGATCTGCGAAGAATTGTCGCACGGCGTCAATATCCGAGGTGGCGCGCTGGATCAATTCCCCCGTCCTGGTTTGGTCGTGGTAGGAGAAGGTCAGGCGTTGGATGTGATCGTACATGAAATCCCTCAGGCGTTGGGCGACGCCCTCCGAGGTGCGGGCGGCCAGCGTCCCACTGAGGAAAGTAAAAACCCCGGTCACGGCAGCCAGCCCTAAAAATCCCAGCGCGACCAGCGGCAGACTCCCCGCGGCGGCCTCGTCGCCCAGGATTTTATCGGCTAACCGCCCCAACAGCAGATAAGTCCCTGAGCGCGCCGCGGCAGCCACCCCCAGGCTGAGAGTCGCCGTCAGATAGATCAGACGGTAGTCGCGCATCAGAAGGTAGAGGCCGATGAGCGGTTTATCGGAGAGAGTCTGTCGTAAATCGTTGGATGTGGGAACGGTCATAGTGTTGTTATCGCTCGAGCGGTGGTAGATAGAGAACCTGTCTGTGTTCCTAAAGGCATAATCGCTGCTTCGTTCGTGGCGACGATCTCAGCCTCGAATTGACCGTGAGATAGTTCTTCGAGCGCGGCCTGAAAAGCGGGAAATCCCTCGCAGGCAAATTCGCAGCCCAGAGTGACATCGGCGGTGAAATCTTCATCACGGATGATGCCGTTGTGGGCCAGCACCAGCCGTCGAACGCGCTCGTAATAGTTGTATGGCAGGGCGATCATTGCCAGGTGGGTGGACATCTTCTCGGCGCGCGGCGTAATCTCCACAACCGATCGGACTGCATCTCCATAGGCGCGCACCAGCCTGCCGGTTCCGAGTTTCGTACCGCCGAAGTAGCGCGTGACCACCACCACGGCATCCCCCAGGCCGCTTCCCTGCAGCATAGCCAGAGCCGGGCGTCCCGCGCAGCCTGAGGGTTCGCCGTCATCGTTACTGTGCGCGGTCACCGAAGCGCCGTGCCCGACCACGAAGGCGGTGACATTGTGCGTGGCATCGGAGAACTCCTCTTTGATGCGGGCGATGAAAGCCCTGGCTTCCTCTACGCTGAACGCCGGCGCCAGGGTAGCGATGAAGCGCGAGTTGGAAACCCGGATTTCGGCCCGGGTTTCTTCTGCGGGGATCGGATAACGAATCATTTTCCTGACGGTATAACCTCCCGCGGATTTGCTTCTAAGCTGCGGGAGGTCAGGTTGCAAACAACAGCTATCTATTCTACCAGAGGTGGATGGAGTATTAAGATTCTCTTTTGGAGATTCATTGTGAGTAACTGCTCAGCCATCGAACGGATTAGCCCGAAAAAAGGGTGTGCGAAGGGGGCGCAGCCCCCTTCGCACACCCTTTTTTCGGGAACTTCCCCGTTTGTCTGAGTAGTTACCATTGTGATAGAATAATTCTATGATGTCGAAAGAACAGTTCACACGCTTCAAATACATCCACATCTGGCCATCGAAGGATGAGTTGCGCGCCAAATGCACCGATCCTGCTACCCTGGAGATGATCGTCCGGGCGATAGACAAGTCCAGGCATCATGAAGCCTTCAAGGATATCGCCATCGAGCGTCGCCAGGATATCTCCAAGATCACCCACGTGATCATCATCAAAGGGCTGAAAGAGGATGAGGATTACCGCCGCCTGGCCTGGTGGATGTTCCGCGCTCTTTGCGACAAGGGGTGGGAGCCGATGGAAACGGGGGAGAGGACCTATAAGTTGAAATTCAAAGAAGCCTTCGAACGCATGGATCTGTAAATGATGATTAAGCCAAGCATAGTGACTGCGCTCATATCGAGAAAGGAGGATGCTATGAGCAAGAATGCTAAATACGTGATCGTAGTTGGATTGGTTTTGGTTTTTGTTTCCGTGCTGGGTGCCTGCGGACCAGGTGCAGCCCCCCCACCACCAGAAGCAGCGGAAGTAGAACAAGCCCAAGCTCCCGCAGAGCCTGAGGCGACCCAACCCCCACCGCCTACCGACACCCCCGAACCGACTCCAACCCAGGCTCCCCCAACGGAAACCCCACCACCAACAGAGACGCCCACGCCAGAAGTTCAATTGTCTGGGCTTTCTCCTGATCCCCAGCGAGTGGAATTCCAGGCTGAAGATGGCAAGAACTTGGTGGGGTATTATTATCCATCTAAGTATGCTGATTCCCCGGTCGTTGTTTTAATGCACTGGGCTGGCGGCGATTTATGCGATTGGCGGGATATTGCTACCTGGTTGCAAAATCGTGCCGATGAGAACCCCGCCGCGCTCGAGCGTTGCGCCGGTATCGAAGCCTCCTGGACCTGGGGAGACGCCCCCTGGTGGGACCCCTCCTGGTTCCCGCCCATACCAGAAGGAGCTTCTTTTGCCGTCTTCACCTTCGATTTCCGCGATTATGGCGAGAGCCAGGCAGGGTTGGGTACACCCAGTGAGTGGACGAAGGATGCCTTCGCTGCCTACCAGACTGCCGCGGAGATGGAAGCGCGCTTGATGACGCAATACAACTCACCCAATGGGATTTATATAGTGGCGCATAATTTTGTGCCCGCCCAACAAGCTAGAGTGCCTGTTCGTATCATTGGGGCTGGTTCCAGCATCGGAGCTGATGCGCCCGTTGCAGCGAGGAAATATATGTTTACATCGTTTGAGCAGCAGGATGAAACACAAACTGCTCAGAGTCTATTCTCGAGAGGAATAAAGGTCGCCTCTCTGGATTTGTTCCCTGGCGCGTTGTGGGGATTCCCGGTTCAGACCGCACTCGTGGAGATGCAATTGATGGGCGCGTTTTCCTGGTCGCCGGGAAATTATTTGGGTAACGATTATGCTGACGATGTCATGTTTCTCAGTGAATTAGATCCTCCTGTCCCTGTCTGGTGTTTAGCTGGCGAGAAAGATTATTCGGCCGACACTTGCGAAGAGGCCTCTGCATATTTGGATCGCAAACAGATTTATCCCGGTTCGAAGGATCATGGAAACTTGCTGATTTCCCCCTTCTATGACCCGAACTCATTGGTGCTCTTCCTGGAGTTTCTGGAAAAGACTGTGGGATTTGAGCCCTAGATAGCCCGAGATCCTGACGTGCATAATTTCCGCTTAAACAGATTCCGACGCCGCCAGCGGAGCATAATCCGCTAAATCCGTTCCCGAAGTCCGTTGACTGGTTAGTACTTGTGTCGCTTCTTGGCGGGCACTTTGTATTTCTCCGGCCCGGGGGAGAGGAAAGGCAGTTTGATGACCTCGTAACGGATCAGCAGCCAGAAGAGGCCGATCACAGCCAGGATGGCATAGATCAGGCGCGACCAGCTTAGATCTGTGCCGGGGATGCGCGTCTGGTCGGGGCGGAAGGCTTCGATGATTACACGGCCAACCCCGGCCAGCAAGAGCCAGCCGGCAAAAGCCGTGCCGGGTTTGATCTTCTCTTCATAACGGCGGGTGATCCATAGGATCAGACCGGCGGCCAGGAAATTCCAGAACATTTCGTAGGCAAAGGTGGGATGGAAGCGGGTGATCTCCTCCGGGTAGAGGCTGAGATCGTTCCAGGGAGCGATGCGGTGCGCCGCCTCGATGGGGATGCCCCAGGGCAGGTCGGTGGGCGGTCCGTAGAGTTCCTGGTTGATGAAGTTGGCCGGTCGCGCCACAGCCTGCCCGATCAACAGCGCCGGGGCGACCGAGTCCAGGATCAGCAGCATATCTACTTTGTGACGCCGGGCGTACAGATAGGCCGCGCCCAATCCAAAAAGAACAGCCCCAAAGATGTGCAGCCCCCCCTCGGTGATGCGTAAGATGCGTCCCGGATCGTCGAGGAAGGCGCGTCCACCGCCGAAAATATCATTGAGCACATACCAGGCCCGGGCGCCAATGACCCCCGCAGGCAGCACCCAGATCAGTGCGTCCCAGACGAACTCGGCTTTACCGCCGCGGCGTGTCATCTCCCTTTCAGTCAGCCAGGCGCTGACCATCACGCCAATGGCGATCAAAAGCCCATACCAACGGAAGGCCAGTTGAAATTTCCCTAGATCGAGCGTAAAGATGATGGGATCCATGTCTTCTCCTATTCGATATACCCTAACCCGCGCAGGCGTTCCAAAACATATTCTTCGTTCAGGTTGGCGGTCAGTTTGTCGAGCTGGCCCGAAGCCCTTCCAGCAGCCCACGCCAGGCATTCATCCAGATCGGCCCCCATTCGTTCCAGGCGGTCGGCGTCGTCTGTGAGCAATTGCATCTCTTGGGGGTCGCTGGCCAGATCGTAAAGCTCATCCTGCAAATCATCAATGCGCAATAATTTATAGAAATCTTCGAAGATAGCCCAATGACTGGCTTTACAAGGAAAAGCTTCTGCGATAGCCGGTTCTTGCTTCTCGATGATTTTGATCAAGTTCATGGGCGGATAAGCTTCGCTGAACACAGGGGTGGGCGCAAGGATTTGAGTCTGGTCATTGTTCCCGAGGCTGAACTCGCTCACCCGGACGGGAGCCGCATAGGGGAGTTCGATTTCCTCGACGCCGGCCGCTTCGAGCAGCGTATGGAAGATGTAGGTAGTCGAGACGGGCTCTTTCACCCGCTGCCCCTCCTTTTGCCCTGGGAAACGGATCATCATCGGGACCTGGATCAACTCCTGGTACAGGCCCAGGCCATGCCCCATCAGATTATGTTCCCCCAGCATTTCGCCATGGTCGCTGAGCACCACCACCAGCGTATTCTCGCGCTGTTCGGGTTTGTCGAGTTCGCTGAAAAGTCCTTCCAATAGATGATCCTGGTAAGCGACTTCGGCGTCGTACATGTCGCTTAGGGTTTTAGATTCCAACTCGTTGTAGGGTTCTTTCATCGGCAGAAGCCAGTGGAAAGCCCGTGTATTGTAATCCCGCATAAAATCGCCCGCCTCGGAGTTCTCTTTGACGATCGGCGCGAAATCCTGGATGAAGCGGTCAGGCGGCGCATACGGTAAATGAGTGCCCATCAGGTTGAGGAAAATGAATTGGGGTTGGGCTGTCTCTTGCGTTTTCCGTGGGAAATATTGTAGGGTATCCCGGATCGAGGCTGGCCCATCGCCTTTGAAGTTGGCATGGCGCGTCCACCAGGAGACCAGTCTCGGGTTAAGGATGAACTGGAAGATATCCGGCGAGGCGGCCACAGCTTGTTGAATTGGGGCGGCGATGTGTTCGAGTACTTTGCGATAGCCGTCTCGTAAATGCGTGAAGAATTTCGGCGGAAGGTAACCATTTTGAGATGGCGTCGAAGGGATGGCGCCGCCATAGTTGTAAAAGTGATCGAAACCGCGCCGCAGACCGTTCTCCAACACGCCGACGAGCGGGTTATTGCAGAAACCAACGGTCTGGTAGCCCTCGTCTTTCAAACGCTGAGCCAGGGTTTTAAACTCTTTGCTAAGCGCGCTGCTGGCCTGTATGGTGAGGTGGGTGCTGGGGAACTCGCCGCTGAACATCGAGGCGTGAGAAGGGATCGTCCATTGGGCAGGCGCCATGGCTCTCTCGAAGAGAGTTGCGCTTCGAGCGAAGGCGTCAATATTGGGGGAGGTGTCGCGCTCATATCCGTAACAGCCCAGGCGGTCGACGCGGTGAGTGTCCAGCACAATGAAGAGGATGTTGGGTTTTTGCATGTGATCTACATATTGAAAGCGCCCATCGCCGCCAGACCAAGCACGATCGTGACTCCGAGGAGCGTACCAGAGAGCATTTCTGCCATGGTGTGTCTCTTCAAGAAATGCCTGACATAAAAGGTTGAGAGAATCAGGGGAGCGATAGCCAGGCTAACGGGAGGGCCGAAGGCGAAACCGGCAAAGAGCGTGATGGTGGTGATGCTGGTTGTGTGGGCGCTGATCAGCCAGCGCGAGTTGATCACGGCCAGCAGGGTGATGGCGACGATATTCGTCAGGATGAAAGCCAATAAGAGGGGAGAACTTCCCATCGCCCGCAGGATGAAGAACGCCGCAATCGCCCCGGCGATCCCGATAACATAGGGGATATGCCGGTCGCTCTGTTTGCTGATGTGCAGATCTTCGATTTGCCCGCTCTTGAGCAGATAGACGATGTAGAGGATTGGAACCAGCGAGGAGAGGAAGCCAAAAATTGCGGCGTGGAAAGAGCCGATCCAAAAAGGCATCTTGGACCAGGCGATGATAAAACCGAACAGGGCGAATGTACTCGGCGGGCTGAAAATATTCGAATAAATTCGAGCTGCGTGAACAGCCGGACTGGCGTTATTCGGGTTGGCGTCTAGTGGATTTCGGCTCATTCGCGGCAACCTTCCCCCATTGCACCTTTGCGTTACAAATGGTTTTCTCAGCGGTTTGGATCAACCACCTTGATTTCGACCCAGAACCAGTTTCCGCCGCTCGGGCCTACGCCAAAGATCTGCCCGTTGGCAGCCTTGATCATCCAATAGCCTTTGTACGTCCCTGGCTCCGCAGGAGCCCTCATCAGGACATCCACATTTGCATAACCCCAGGTCGGAACTGTCCCCTCAGGGACCATAACGATAGATGCGCCAGCGTTCAATAGATCGCCTTCGATGAATCGAAGCTCATAGTTTCGATCCCAGATGCAATTGCCGGTGTTTTTGAGACGGAAGGTTTGTGTAAATTCACGATTGATGAAGATGACCGCGCCATCCGCAATGGATTTCGTTTCAAGATTTGCTCGATTGCAGGGGAGACCGCTGGTTGGGGTGGCTGTGGGCGCTTCCGTTGGAGTGACGATTGGAGTCTCGGTGAGCGTTTCCGTGAGGGTCAGCGTTGGCGGAGGAGGTGTAGCTGTATTCGTCGGCTGGGGTGTTTCGGAAGCAGTCGGCGTTGCCGAGAGTGCTGCGATGCGCGCGGTTTCGGTGATTTGAGCATAGACTGTCCGAACGACAGCGGTTAGATCAATAGCCTCTTCTTGGATCACGGCAACTTCTTCGGGTGTATTACACGCCCCCAGGAAGATGATCCCAAGCGCAAGGACCGTAACGATAATAATTCTTTTCATGTGGGTCAGTCCGCTTGCGAGGTTGGATGTATCGCCACTAGAGTCAATTTAGCCGCATACTGCTCCAATTGAGTACGGCTGGGTTTGTTCGGGAGTCCTTCCAATTTGAGCATTGCGCCAACCATTTTGGGGTGGCGACGTATGCGTAAATCCAAAAAATCAGCGATTCGGCTGGGGTCGGTAATAGGTTCTGCTATACCTCTAAAACGCCGCGCCTTCACGCGGACTTCGATTTTGGGGTCAGCCAGAATGTTTTGGTACCAATCGGCTCGTTTGCCGAGAGCAGCCCCAACGAAAGCGATTATTCGATCACCTTGATCTCGACCCAGATCCAGCCTTTACCATCAGGGCCGACGCCGAATATTTTTCCGCTATCACTCACGATTTTCCAATAGCCTTTGTAAGTACCTGCCTCGTCCGGGGCCTTCATATCAACCGCTACCTCGACAAAGCCCCAGGTGGGCACCTCCTCCTCGGTAAGGACAATCGAAGCCCCTGCGCCGAGGAGATCGCCATTATAGAATCTTAGAATGTAATCTCTGTTCCACGTACAAGACCCAGTGTTTTTGAGCCGCCAGATCTTCACGAATTGCCTTTCGGGCGCCATCTCTGTACCATCGGGGATCGTTTCACCCTCCAGATTGGCTCTATGGCAAGGCAGCCCGACGTCTTGTGGTTGAGCAGGCTGTAACGGCGCTGTATTGCCTCCTAAAGCGGCTGCTGCGGCTGGGGTATCTGTCGGGGCGTCCGCAAACACGTTCGTTGGGGTCTCTGTGGGCGCCATCGTTGGAGTCAGCGTTGGCTCGGGTGTATTCGTCGGGGCAGGGGTGGGCGTAGCCATGGCTTCGGCTGCCGCCGAGGTCATCGCGATCTGGGCATAGACCGTTTCGACAGCAAAAGTCACCTGGGCGTCGTGGTCAACTTCGGGGACAGCGGGTTCTTGGCCGGCGCAGGCGCTCACTACGCCTGCGAATAGCATGACAGTGGTTAATAATACGATCTTTCTTTGCATGATGCGCTCCTATAAAGAGGTTTCGTAACGCGGAATTCATTCCGCCTCTACAAGACAATACGAGTATCGCGATTCGAAATCACCGCGTTCGCTCATACCTGCTTATAAGCTATATTATACACGAGTCCACTGAAAAAACTACGGGTAGAGGATTCGGGGCGGCATACATGAGTTTTTTTCACTGAACTCATACACAATTTTTTTAGGTAACTGCTCAGCCATCGAACGGATTAGCCCGAAAAAAGGGTGTGCGAAGGGGGCGCAGCCTCCTTCGCACACCCTTTTTTCGGGAACTTCCCCGTTTGGCTGAGTAGTTACTTTTTTAGTAAAATATACCTGAAGGAGAGTGAGTATGGCATCGAACCCGAAGACAATCATGATCGTGGACGATGAGCGGGATACACTGACGCTGTTACGCTTAGCTCTTAGAAAGGCCGGATATCAGGTGCTCGTTGCAGCTTCTTGGGAAGAAGTCGCCGAAAGAGTAAAAGAGTCTCATCAAGAGGGGCGTGCTATTGATGTAATTGTACTCGATTTGATGATTCCTGGTCGGTCTGGATTCGACATCATGCGTTCTCTTCAAGTTGTGATGATACCCATGCCTCCGGTGATCATGCTTACTGCTGTGACAGGCTTCGATCAACAGGTTCAGGCGCGTACGCTAGGGGTATCTCGCTATCTCACCAAACCAACTACGCCAAAGAAGTTGATTGATACCATCGAAGCGGCCCTTGCCGAAAGAAAGAAATAAGTCATGGGATTCCTTCAGTCAGGCAGGCTAAGAATATGCGCGTAGATCCATCTGGCTCTTGCGAAGTAAGGGCAACGATGGGTTGGCGCAACGATGCGGCGGTTTTTTCGTCCATGGGAATTACCTGGATGTTTTCCTCTCCTGTCAGCCAGGATTGGGGGATGTAGCCGACGGCCTGGGTATCTCCCTGGATGGCTGTCAGCATAGCTGAGGGGCCTGGGGCGATCTTTGTGTGCGGGGATAACCATTTGTTTTCCATCACAAATTCGTCGAAAAGGACTCGCAGTTCGTCTCGCTCCGGGTAGCTCCAGGCCTGGTAGCCTGGCTCGAGTGTGGTATAGATTTCTTGCAAGTCAGGCAGCTCCAATTGGGAAGCGGGGATATCCGGGTTGGCGATGATCACGATTTGCTCCCAGCCCAACAATGTGGCGTGGCCCTCGGGTCCTGCGGGCGCAGGACCCAGCTCGAGAATCACCTCAGCAGCTTCGAGGTCGAGCGCTGCCGCTGGTCTTTCCTCAACCGTCAGCGCAATCTCTGGATGGTCGAGTGCGCATCGGTGCAGGGGTCCCTCCATCCATCCCAAAGCCGGAGTATGGATGACCGACATGGGTTCTGGAGTCTCCGGTGGAGGGGAGTAATCGAAAGGGCTGCATGCCTGGGTCAGGCACACGAGGAAAAGAGCAAGCAAATTGCGCATAGCCATTATTTCATGACACAAGCAAACCTAAATTGATGAGCCCAAAAACCACACAATAGATCGAAAATAGATAGAGTGGGCGATGGTTCAGGAAACGTATAAGCCAGCGGATGGAGATATAGCCGACGATGGCCGCGGTGATGAATCCGGGCAGAAAGATGGGGAGTTGCGAGACGGTATTGGGTAGTGCGACCAGTTCGATGACGCCAACCAGCCCGGCGGCCAGCATGACCGGTAGGGAGATCAGAAAGGAAAACCGGGCCGCCGATGGGCGGCTGAGATTGCGGATCATCCCGCCGGTTATGGTTGCGCCAGAGCGTGAGATTCCTGGGAAGATCGCCAGAGCCTGGAAGAGACCCACAATGACGGCGTCTGTCCATCGGATATCAGCATAATCGCGCTCCCGCTTTCCGAGTCGCTCGGCGATCAATAGCAAGATAGCCGTGCCGAAGAGGAATAGGGAGGTTGCCAGGGGGCTGCCGAACGCTTGCTTGAAAGCGTCCGAAAACAATAAATAGACCACCCCGGCTGGAACGGTAGCCAGGATCAGCAGCCAACCCATGCGGGCATTATCATCAGCGAAGGGTTGCCTGCGCCAGAGGCCTCTCAGAAATGCAATCGTGATTTTGTATAGATCATCCCAGAAATATGCGATAACAGCTACCAATGTGGCGACTTGCACGAGCACGTCGAAGACGAAGGCGTCTTGTTCTTGGATGTTCCAGCCAAACAAATGGGGTGTTAGCACGAGATGAGCTGAGCTTGAGATGGGCAGAAACTCTGTGACGCCCTGGATGATGCCGAGGAGGATGGATTGTAGGAGGGTCATAGGTTGGGGGTTGGATGTTGGATATTGGATGTTTGATGCTTGATGTTGGATATTGGGTATTGGATATTGGATGTTATGCCGGGTTGGGGAAGGGGTTGCTGGAAGTAGGCTTTCGAGAATTGGTCGAAACGATGGTCGAGGATGGCCTGGCGGATTCGATTGGCCAGATCAATGAGCGTGTGGAGATTGTGGATCGAGAGGAGGGTGGAGCCAAGCATCTCTTTGACGGCGACGAGATGCCTGAGATAGGCCCTGGAGAAGTTCTGACAGGTGTAACAGGAACAACCTTCTACGAGCGGATTTGGATCTTTGGCGTATTTGGCCTGACCGATGTTGATGCGCCCTCTTCCGCTGAACGCGGATTTATGTCGCGCCAGGCGAGTCGGCAACACGCAGTCGAAGATATCTACCCCGCGTGATACGCCATTCACCAGATCATCCGGTGTGCCCACGCCCATCAAATATCGGGGTTTGTTTTCGGGGAGAATGCCATCTACCACATCTAGGATTTTGTGCATTTCCTCTTTGGTTTCGCCGACCGATAACCCGCCAATGGCGTTTCCGGGGAAATCTAGCGCGGCGATGAATTCCGCCGATTGCGCCCTCAAGTCAGGGAAGATGCCTCCTTGAACGATGCCGAATAGCGCCTGGTCTGGCCTGGTCTTCGCTTCCTGGCAGCGCTCCGCCCAGGCGTGAGTGCGGAGCATGGCAGTCTCGTTATAGGCGCGCTCGTGTGGATCGGCGCACTCGTCAAGGGCCATGATGATGTCTGCTCCCAGGTTTTCCTGTATCTCGATAGCTCGCTCCGGGGTAAAGTGGTGGGTAGAGCCATCAACGTGACTCTTGAATGTAACCCCATCGTCGTCTATCTCACGAATGCTCGCCATAGAGAAAACCTGGAAACCTCCCGAATCGGTCAGGATAGGCGCAGGCCAATTCATGAAGGCATGCAAACCGCCCATCTCAGCGATTAGCTCATCCCCAGGGCGGAGATACAAATGGTAAGTGTTCGCCAGAATCAGACTGGCCTGAATCTCGCGCAGTTGCAACGGCGTGAGCGATTTGACGGTCGCCTGGGTTCCAACCGGCGCGAAGATGGGTGTGGAGAACTCGCCGTGCGGTGTGTGAAATACTCCAGCTCGGGCGCGGCCATCTTTGGCGAGCAGATCGAAGCGAAAAGGTTTTTCCATGATGGTCGTAGATTATACCTGATTGATCACACTGCCGGTGATATAATTCTCCCCATGAAAGCATATAATCTACCTGGCCCGAAGGCCAGGGAATACCTCAAGCGTGATAGCAAATTCATTTCACCGTCTTACCCCAGGGCGTATCCTTTTGTCATGTCCCACGGCAAAGGGACGGAAGTATGGGATGTGGACGGAAATCGTTTTCTAGATTTCGCCGCAGGCATTGCCGTGACCGGGACGGGTCATTCCCATCCCAAGGTTGTCCAGGCCATTCAGGAGCAGGCCGAAAAATTCATCCACATTTCATCGGATTTTTATCATCCTATCTGGATAGAATTGTCGGAGCGATTGAATGAGATCGCGCCATTTTCCGAAGATGCCGTCACTTTCCTGTCCAATTCTGGCACAGAGAGCATCGAAGCGGCCATAAAACTGGCCCGCCATCATACCGGTCGCAGTCAATTCATCGGCTTCTTAGGGGCGTTCCACGGCCGCACGCTGGGATCGTTAGCTTTTACGGCCAGCAAACCGGTGTACCGGAATCGTTTCTTCCCATCCATGGGGAGCGTTGTCCACGCGCCTTATCCGGATTCCTATCGTCCGGTATTACAGTCACTCCCCGGCGAGGATTATGGCGAGACCGTCATTCGCTATATCGAGGAACAAATCCTCACCCGCTTGCTGCCGCCCGATGATGTGGCCGCTGTGCTGATGGAACCGATTCTGGGAGAAGGCGGATACATTGTGCCTCCTCGGGGCTTCTTCCCAGCTCTCAGGGATCTGTGTGACCGATATGGCATCTTGTTGATCGTGGACGAGGTTCAATCCGGGATGGGCCGCACGGGAAAATGGTGGGCGATCCAGCATTTTGACGTCGAACCGGATATTGTTTGTTCTGCTAAGGGGATTGCCTCCGGCGTTCCGTTGGGGGCGATGATTGCCCGAAGGAGTGTGATGACCTGGCCCGAGGGGTCGCATGGAAACACCTATGGGGGGAATCCGCTGGCCTGTGCAGCCGCCCTGGCGACGATCGAACTTTTGGAAAAGGAATATATCCAAAATGCAGCCGAGGTTGGCGAATACGCCATGGATGCCCTGGCGGAGATCCAGGCTCGTCACGAAAGTATTGGCGATGTGCGCGGATTGGGTTTGATGATCGGGGTTGATTTCGTCGAGGCGAAGCAGACTCGCCAGCCCAATAAGGCTCTCCGGGATCGCGTCGAGAAGTTGAGCTTCCAGCATGGATTGATCACTCTGGCATGTGGCCATAGCGTCATCCGGTTTGCGCCCCCCTTGAGCACCTCGAAAAGCGAAATAGACGAAGGTATGCAGATTTTCGAATATGCTATCAACCTCGCTGAAAATGAGTAGGCAGTGGGCAGTAAGCAGTAGGGCGTAGCATGTTACCAGATTTCCGCAGCCGCCAACGGGATTATTTGCTCGAAATTGCCCGCGCCATTACTCAGGAGCTAGAGCTGGACAAGCTCCTAGACCGTATTTTGCGCACGGCTGTCGAGATGTTGGCGGGCCAGGCAGGCATCATCGCTCTACGCGGGGAAGGCGGCGGATGGAAGGTTGCCGCCTCTCACGGCCTCACGCCAGAATTCCTGCACCAGATCAATCCCTCGCTGGCCAAGGTGCCCGACTATGAGGATCCGGCGCGCTTCGAACTTCCAGAGATCAATCGCCTTCTGCAGAGCCTGACGCGCTCGGCTAGCAATAATCTTCTCCGGGGAGTGGCGCTGCCATTGATCGCCCGACAACGTGTCGTTGGTTTGACTTTTATCTTTAGAACTTATCGCACCGTATTCTCGAACAACGATCGAGCTTTACTGCAAAGTTTCGCCGATCAAGCTGCCATCGCTGTGCATAACGCTCAGCTTTACACGCAAATACGGCGCGAGAAACAGCGCCTGGATGCGCTGCTGGATTCAGCAGCCGATGGCATTCTCATCATGGCGCCCGATCACACCATCGAGCGATGCAACCCGGCTTTTGCGCGCTTGTGGGGGGAGAAATCGGAAAACATCCAGGGCAGCTCTCATGACGAAATCATCCATTGGATTCGGCGAGAGCAGGGGATAACGCTGGCGGAAGCCGAGGCGGGAGGGTGGCCTCTGACCGCGCATGCAACCCTCTATGTCGAGGGAAATGTCGATCACCCTAGCGGCGCGTCTCTGGCGGTTGGGATCACATATGCGCCATTGGTTTCCCCTGAGGGCAGTTTGTCGAATATCATTGCCACTGTGCGGGATATTTCCCATTTCCGCGAGGCGGAAGAACTCAAGAGCACCTTCATCTCGGTGATCAGCCATGAACTGAAAACGCCCGTGGCTTTGATCAAGGGGTACACAGGCACGCTGAGGCGTGATGATGTATCCTGGGACGATGAGATCGTTCAGGACAGCCTGGAAGTGATCGAAGAGGAGGCCGATCGTCTGACTGCCTTGATCGAAAACCTCCTCGACGCCTCACGTTTGCAGGCTGGCGGAATCAACCTCAACCTGGCTGATTTAACCCTGGAGTCCTTCGCCGAGCATCTGGCTGAACGCTTCCGCACGCAGTCATCCGGGCATACCCTTGTAGTTGATTTCCCGCCCAATTTCCCGGTTGTCCTTGCTGATGAGGACCGCTTGGGTCAGGTGCTCTCCAATTTGCTGTCCAATGCTATCAAATACTCCCCGGAGGGAGGTGAAATCCGAATCAGTGGTCAAGTGCGCGCCGACCAGGTGATCATCTGTGTTCAGGACGAGGGGGTGGGGATTGCCCCCGGAGATATTCCCCACATCTTCGACCGCTTTTACCGCGCCGAAGAGGCCAGCCGCACTACGAAAGGGGCGGGATTGGGGCTGTACCTGACGCGTGCGATCGTCGAAGCTCATGGCGGGCGCATCTGGGTAGATCCCAGGCCGGGGGATGGCGCCAGGATTTGTTTCTCTCTTCCCCGCTGATTTTTCACGGTTTATCATATATAATACTGCCCCTGTTCGGATAATCTGCCTGTAAAGGTTTTTGCCAGCACAGGCATCCATGGAGAACTCGATGCCAAGAACACAACTCAATTGCCCAAACTGTCGTCAGCCCATCGTAGCTGATGTCGAGCAACTATTCGACGTTGGTCAAGACCCGCGCGCGAAGCAGGCTATCCTCTCTGGCCTGTTCAATATTGCGCGATGCCCGCATTGCGGATACCAGGGGAATCTGGCTACGCCCATTGTTTACCATGATCCTTCGAAAGAACTCTTACTCACGTATGTCCCGCCCGAGTTGGGGTTGACCCGCGATGGGCAGGAACGCGTCATCGGTCCGTTGATTAAAAAAGCCGTTGATAGCCTACCCCAGGAAAAGCGCAAAGGCTATTTATTCAGCCCGAAATCCATGCTTACGCATAAATCGCTTTTGGAAACCATCCTGGCGGCGGATGGCATCACCAGGGAGATGATCGAAGCGCAGGAAAAGAAGGTCGGGTTGATCCAACGCTTAGTGACAGCCTCGAAGGATTCGCGGGCTGAGATCATTTCTCAAGAAGATGAACTGATAGATGAGGGATTTTTTATGCTGTTATCTCGTTTCGTGGAAGCCACGCTGATGGGCGGCGACCGCAGCGCGGCTAAGAACCTGCGCGATCTGGAGGATGTACTCCTGGAGCGTAGCACATTTGGAGCAAAGCTCAAAGCTGACACCGAGGAGGTCCAGGCTGCGCGACAGGCTCTCAAAGAGCAGGGCGATAAGCTCACGCGTGAGAAACTGCTCGATCTGGTGCTCGATGCGCCTGGCGAGGCCAGGCTGCGAGCATATGTGCAGATGACGCGCCCCGGCATGGACTATCAATTCTTTCAGCAGCTAAGCGAGAAAATCGAGCGCGCTCAGGGCGATGCGAAGAATCGTCTTGTGGAGCTGCGCGAAAAATTGTTGGAATATACGCGTGAGGTGGATGAAACCATCGAGCGCCGCCTGCAGCTCGCCCGCCGAAATCTCGAAACCCTGCTTCGCGCAGAGAATGTCGAAGCGGTCATGAAGGCGAATATGGCCGCCGTAGATGAGTTCTTCCTCCAGGTGCTTGCCGAATCCATCGAATCTGCTCGCCAGGCGGGGGATGTGGATCGTTCGAGTAAATTGCTGCAGATCATGACGGTCATCGAGCAACAGGCAGCCCCGCCCCCCGAATTCGAGTTGGTGAACGAGCTTTTGGATATTGCCGATAACGAAGACGAGCTCGTCAAAGTCCTCAGCTCGCAAGCAGTCGAGGTCAACGCCAGGCTGCTCGAGATTATGGGGGGGCTGATGGCTCAACTTCAAGCCAGCACCGAGGCCGCTCGAGGCGAAGCCAGGGAGAATCAGCAAGAAATGTTGATCGCTTTGCAGAAGGTGTATAACGTCGCGTTGCGTCTATCCATGGAAAAGAGCTTCGCGGCATAGGATCGGCTTCGAACGAACGCGCTTCCTTCAAGGAAGCGCGTTCGAGTTTTAAACGTTGAAGCGGAACAGGATGACATCTCCATCCTGAACGATATATTCTTTGCCTTCGGAGCGCATCTGTCCGGCGGCTTTTACCGCTGCATCTCCCCCGTATTTTTCGAATGTTTCGAATGAGACCACCTCGGCGCGGATGAAGCCGCGCTCGAAGTCGGTGTGGATTTTCCCCGCTGCCTTGGGTGCAAGCATGCCAAGAGGGATATTCCAGGCGCGCACCTCGTTCTCGTTTTTGGTGAAGAAACTGATCAGGTTCAACGCTGCAAACCCCTTGCTGACGACCTGGTTCAATCCGCTTTCTTCGACGCCAGCGAGTTGCAGGAATTCAGTGCGTTCCCCGGCGGTCATATCGCCCAGTTCTTCTTCGAGTTTGGCGCACAGGACCAGGAAATCGCTGCCCTGCCTGGCGGCGATCTCTTTGGCTGCGCCTGTGAGCGGCCCCTCTTCGGCCAGACCGGTTTCATCTACATTTGCAACCAGGATGACCGGCTTGGCAGTCAAGAAGCGTAATTCGTGCTCCAGCGCCTCGAGGTGTTCATCATCCTCATCGGGATAACTGGAGACTGGCCTCCCAGCCTCGAGATGAGATTTCAGTGTTCGGGCAAATTCCAGGAGTGGGATCAGGTTCTTGTCGCCTTTGACATCGCTGGTCAACCGCTCGATCTTACGTTCGAGCTGTTCCAGGTCGGCGAGGGCCAGCTCGAGGTTGATCGCCTCGATATCCTCCAGCGGGTTCACCTCGCCGGAAACATGGACGATGTTGGGATCGTCGAAGCAGCGAACGACATGGACGATGGCGTCCACATCGCGGATTTGCCCCAGAAACTGATTGCCCAATCCTTCGCCTTTGCTGGCCCCTTTCGCCAGCCCGGCGATGTCAATGAACTCGATTGTAGCGTAGATGATATTCGGCGCGCCGACCAGCTCCTGCAATCGCTCCAGGCGCGGGTCGCGCAATGGCACGATGGCTCGATTCGGCTGGATCGTGCAGAAGGGGTAATTTGCAACCTCGGCGTTTTGTGCGCCGGTCAGCGCGTTGAAGACGGTGCTTTTGCCAACATTGGGTAATCCGACGATGCCGATTTTCAGACCCATAGAAACCTTCAATATTGAATATCTGATAGCGCCATCAAGAAAAATTCTCAGCGCCCTTCGCGTCTTGGCGGTGTATTTTCTTAAATTTGTCCACGAATGTCATTGCTCACTCACTACCTGTTATCCTCGGTAGATCACGAAAAAGATCGAAAGCCCGTCCCCGGGCGACCCGAGGACGGGTCTTTGATCCTATTTTCGTGAAGTACTGATTCTACAATTCCGATGTGCAATTTGGACAGCGGCTGGCTTTGATGGGTATCGAGGTGAAGCAAAAGGAACAATCCTTGGTGGTCGATTCCGCGGGCGGCGCTGGTTTCTCTCGTTTGAGACGGTTGATGCCGCGGATCAGCAGGAACAATGCATAAGCGATGATCAGGAAGCTGGTGACAGCGTTGAGGAACTGACCGTAGTTGATCGTCACCGCCCCGGCCTCTTTAGCCAACGCCAGAGATTCATACGGGCCAGGGACCGCCCCCGATTTCAGCAGGATGAACAAATTCGAGAAATCTCTATTCCCCAGGATGAATCCAATGGGGGGCATCAAAATATCATCCACCAGGGATTTGACGATTGCCCCAAATGCCGCGCCGATGATGATGCCGACGGCCATGTCGAGGACATTGCCGCGCATGGCAAAGTCTTTGAATTCTTTGAGCATGATGATTCCTCCTCGTTGAATTATTCTGCCGATGGGTTGTCTAAACGCAAGCCATGCCCACGCACCGTGGCGATGTAGACATGATCAGGATCGAGTTCGGCCAGGCGGCTGCGCAAGCGTCGCACCAGGGCGTCCAGGGCCTGGTTGGTGATGTCCAGAGCGCCATCCTCCCCCCAGATCCCAGACATCAGCTCTTCGCGCGGCACAACTCTGCCTTTATTGTTGTATAGAGTTTCCAGTAATTGATATTGAGATGCGGAGAGCGGGGGCAGGATTTCTTCATCGCCGATCCACACTCGCCGGGAGCGTTTCTCCAGTAACAGGCGTCCACGTCGGTCGGGGATAACGGCAACTCCACCCTCGAATTCCAGAGGCAACGTTGTATCTGAACTCAGATACACGAATTTCTGAGCCAGGGCGATATGGATCACGTCGCCATCATTGAGCACGATAGGCTCGGTTATCCGTTTCCCGTTGCAGTGCGTTCCGTTCTTGCTGCCCAAATCCTGGAGGATGACCCCCGCGTTGGATGGGAAGATCCTGGCGTGCTGGCGAGATACCTGGCGGTTGTTGATGGGGATATCGCAGCCCTCTTCACGCCCAAGGATCAACTCCTGCTTGAGCATCCAGCGTTGGCCGTCCAAATTTCCTTCATATCCGACTATAACTGGGAGATCTTTTTGTTCAGTCATCTTTCCGATGATAACTATCCCTGGGAAGGAAACGAATTCTCCGGTTATAATATCATAAAATTGATTGTTTCGTGTAATCCCTTTCTATTCGTTTGACCAGGGATGGCGAAAGTCAGGTTGACAACCTGACCTACATCCCCGAAATAAGGATTATGCCCTTATCTCATCAGGCTGGAGAAGTACTAAAAGAGCGCTATCGAATCCGCCGGATCATTGGACAGGGCGGCATGGGGAGCGTCTACCTTACGGATGACCTGCGCCTCGAGGGGCGTCTGTGCGCGCTCAAAGAAGTCTATCACGACCCACAGCTATCCGAGACGGTGCGCCAGCAGACCAGGGAACAATTCCTGCGCGAGGCGACGGTCTTGGCGCGCCTCGATCACCCGAATCTACCGAAAGTATCGGATTTCTTCTCGATTGATGAGCGGGATTATCTGGTGATGGATTTCGTCCCCGGCAGAGATTTAAGCGTGTTGATGACCGAAGCCCGTCTGAAGGAGCTGTTCCTGGAGGAGCGTGAAGTGTTGACCTGGGCGGCTCAACTGGTGGATGCGCTCACTTATCTTCATAGTCAGGATCCCCCCATCGTGCATCGCGACATCAAGCCCAGCAACTTGAAATTAACCCCGGGCGGCGTCGTGAAACTGGTTGACTTCGGGTTGGTGAAGATCCTGGCTTCGGACGAAATCACCATCACGGTTGTGCAGGGGCGCGGCACGGCGCATTACACCCCATTGGAACAATATGGAGGCGATGCAGGCCATACCGATGTGCGCAGTGATATTTTCTCCTTTGGGGCTACGTTGTATCATTTGTTGACCAATCAGCCCCCGAAAGAGGCGCGCGATCGATTCCTGCATCCTGGGCTGCTCGTGGCGCCCAGAGATATCAACCCCTCGATCAGCCCGCGCACTGAACGCGCCGTGCTCTGGGCGTTGAACTTGCACCCAGAGGAGCGCCCTCAAGATATGCAGGAGTTGAGACAGGCTTTATTAGGAGATTGGAATCCGGTCACCAGACTCAAATCTCCACTGCCGGTTCCAACGCTGGTTGATTTATTGTCCTCGCCCCTGGAGCGCAGGTTGATTTGGATTGCGATGGCGTTGGTGTTCATCAGTTTGATAGCCACTTTGTGGCGTTAGCTCTTTGGAATCGAGAACAACACCCCAATACCCCAACCCAGAATTGCCCCCAAGAAAGCCATCAAGAGCAAACCCCAATGCTGACTGGTTTCCATAGCCCACTCGCTGCCGGGTAAGTTGAGCGCGCCATACGTATACGTCAGCAGCCCGGCGATGACGGATACAAGCGCCCAACGCACCCCGCGGCGCACCTGTCCTACGAGCGCCCCGGTGCGGGAAGCCCCCCAGGCGACGAAGGCGATGGTAGCCAGGGCAAATCCCCAATCCCGCAGACGGTCCCTTTGGGGGTTGGTGATGGATTCAGGCGTAGGGATCGGCGTCGGCAACGGCTCTGTTGGCGAAGGCGTGGGCAGGGGCGTCTCCGTAGGCGTCTCGGTTGGCGTAACCAGTGACAGCTCTTCTGCTGGGATCTCGAAAACCAATTCGCCAGAGCTGGCAGAACCGCTCGTGGCGCGTATGCTGATAGCGCCTGAGCTTTCGAATTTGTAGTTTGTGGTCACGATGCCATCAACGGTCGTCGAGGAGAGGGGGGGCGCTTCTTGCCCATTGATGGTGATGATGAATTGTACCGGCGTGTTATCGGGAACCGGGTTGCTGTTGTGATCCAGAATCACGCCCGCCTTGAGGGGGATCGTATCTCCGATACGGTATTCGGGAACAGACGTGGCCTCGGGGGTGGGCGTCCCCTCTAAGGGCTTAGGAAGATCCACCACCAGAGGGATGATTTGCTCCGGGTCGGGCGAAGTTGCAGAGATGAGTTCATATCCGATTCCGGGCACCGAGACGGGCAGCGCCCCTGCCGGCGTTGTGATCTCTTTGAAGAGCAAACGCGCTGCGATATCCATGAAGGGGGCAGTTTTTCCAAATAGACCGAAATAGGCGGTCAGTTTGGAGATATCTGTTGCGTCGAGATAGTAGGGCGCATTAGCCGCCATGACGACCACGTTTTTCCCACGACTCAAATCTGGGCGCTCAGCCAGGAAACGCTGTAAAGCCAGGGAGGTTGGGCGGCCCGTAGCGACGTTGAGCATCGTAAAGATGATCCAATCGGCCTGGCTGATATTCTTCTCGATGTTTTGAGTTTCGTTAGCGCTATCGAGCAATAGGGTGAGTTGTTCGAAGGAATACGATTCCAGATTTGCCTGGGTGACCAATCCTTCAGCTCTCGGTCCATACAAGCTGATCACAGATTGTTCTAACGCGTCCACCCCCAACACAGGCGCTGGCGGACATTCGCTGCATTGTGCAACTGAGTAAGTGTCCGTAATGAAAACAAGCTGATCGTTATAACCAGGCGCGTTGGGGAGAACGCTATCCAATTCGTTCAGGGGAGGACTGATCAGGGTGGCGCCTAGTTGAGCAACCTCATAGCTGATCTGCCGCGATTCGGACATGTTCAGCTCGTTCAGTTTGCCAGCGGGAAGAACCAGGTTGAGGGTGAAGAACCCATACATGCGGAATTTGAGCATCAGAATGCGGAAGACCGATTCGTTTACTCGTTGGGCGAATACCGGATCATCGCGATATTTTTGGCTGAAGAATTCCAGGGTGCGCACGATCGTCGTGTAGGCGTCAGGGTCCTCGCCGCCGATGAAGTTATTCAGATAGAGCACATCGTTCCCGGCCAAAAATGCGTCCAGGGCCAGACGTCGGGCGTTGAATGTGGCTTCTGTGGGGTCGTGGAAACGGCGCACCGCCCGGCTGCCCAGGTCGTCGCTGATCATCACGCCGCCGCTTTCGCGCCAGCTTGCAAAGGGGGGGAGTTCCATCAGCAGGGTCAGGGCGGGCTGGTCGAAACTGATCGGGCGCGTCGTCGAGCGGATGTTGCCCTGCAGGCCCTGGTAGCGGATGTGCGATACGAGCAGCGCATCCAGTCGGGAAGATTCATCGCTGGCGTTGCCGGTGACTGAGAAGAAAGGCGCCAGTTCGATCTGTTGGAGCTGTTCGAGCGATTTTCTCACCGTGGCAACTTCATTTTCTGGCAAACGGTCTGCGCTGCCCAGGCCGGGGAAGTGTGTGCCGACAACCGCGATGTGATTGCCGCTGCCTTCGTGAACGCCTGCAATATACTCCTGGGCCATTTCACCCACCCAATAAGGATCCCCGCCGAACACGCGCACATTCAAATCCCCCTCTCCTCCCGGATTGGGAATGTCCGACACATCCAGGGAGGGGCTGAATAAGAGGTTGATCCCCAGCGCGGCCAACTCGCGGCCGGCGACGATGCCCACCTGCCTGGCCAACTCTGGATTCCAGGTGGCCCCAATGGCCAGTTGGCTGGGCATGGGCGTAAGACCGGAGATGATCTCATCATGCGGTGGGCCATCTCCTTCTTGCGACAGGCCGATGAAAAGGGGAATATATACTGGCCGAAAAACTTCTTCTGTGGCCGGGTTGATATGGTCAGCCAGTGAGCTGGAATAGTGGATATTTTGAAGTTGGTTAGTCAATTCCCGTGCAGCAGCGATGGTTTGATCTGCGGCGGTGAAATTGTCG
>Ga0194126_10001664_pt1 | contig 37036 bp, 36 predicted proteins | sample TA2KigC150mmetaG_FD_148641 | JGI IMG/M metagenome (GOLD analysis project Ga0194126, IMG submission 148641) | Freshwater microbial communities from Lake Tanganyika, Tanzania - TA2015035 Kigoma Deep Cast 150m | ecosystem: Environmental > Aquatic > Freshwater > Lake | place: Tanzania: Lake... | reverse complement strand
TTTTTGATTTTTGATTGAATTAGCCGATTAAAGATTGTGGAGATGTTATTACCTTGACAACCCTCTGTGGAACTCGGTTTTTCTTTGTGGATCTCCGTGGTAAAAAGAGATCTTTCTTAATAACCACAGAGAACCACAGAGTAGGCACGGGGAAACACGGAGGAGGGATGTTGACTACCGAAAAAACCTGTGAAGATCTGTTACATCTGCGTCATCGGCGTTCTATCAAGGCAAATTCCCCGAATCAACCGGATGACGGACTCACGAATGGATGAATGCCCGGGAATTGGCGCAGCACGCTACTTCTGAATCACCGGAATCCCATTATAGCACCCGTACCCTCCGACTTGTTCGAGGTTAACGTCGAGCCTGTCATCAAATGATTTGACCACGACTTCCACCTGACCATCTGCATTTACAGGAACCATCGTATATCCATTGGGAGGGGGCGATTTTTGCTCCGCCATAGCCTTCGGGATGATACTCAGGTTTCTAAGGGTTAAGATCACCAGACAGGCGGCTATCACCGTCAGGATGACATTCAGGTAAACATTGCTTTTCATATGGAAAAATTTTTAGCGAAGATAGTAACCTTTTGACTCTTTTCCGATTAAGCAATAAATGATATCCTATGAAATCGACAGTGAAACGTCATCAAGACAAGTACTCGGCACGTATCCGGATGATCGCCTATCTAAAGGATTTGATGTACTTCAACCGGGGAGAGCAGCGAGGGATCCTGGTTTTATTATCGTTGATATTCCTTGTATTGGGCTTTAATATGCTCATTCCTTACCTCTTCCCCCAGAAGCCGACCGACTTCAGCCAGTTTGAAAAAGAAATTGCGCTATTTGAAGCGCAACTGGCTGATTCCACAACCACAGGCATCACCATCAAAGAGATGAAGCCACAGTACTCCCAAACACCTCCACCGATAGCGGTTGGGCAAACAGAGAAAGGATCCTCCAGGCGGGACATTCCAATGATTGAATTGAACACTTCCGACACGATCTTGTTGCTTGAACTACCCGGCATTGGCGCTTCTTTTTCGCGGCGGATCATCAAATACCGGGAAAAACTTGGAGGCTATTATGCAACTTCCCAACTGCTGGAGGTTTATGGGATGGATTCCACACGCTATGCGGGTGTTTGTGAATATGTGCGGGCAGATACGACCCTGATCCGTCGGCTTGATATTCAAAAAGCCACATTCAAGGAATTATTGAATCATCCGTACCTGGAGTACGATCAGGTGAAAGAGATCTGCCGGCTGAGGGACAAAAAGAAGTTGAAAAATAAAACTGATCTGGAGCCAATCGTTGGAAAAATGCTTTACCGTAAGCTCCAGCCCTACCTTTACTGAAACTTATCTTCATTCACTTCATTCACTTCATTCTCTTCATTCTCTTCATTCTCTTCTTCCTCCCACTCATACTGTTTCCGTTGAGGCCCCTGGTTTTTATAGAACAGGGCGATGACAAAGCCAGCTACAAGTCCCATCAAATGGCCTTCCCAGGAGATTCTTTCCATCGGGAAAAATTGGGGGAAGACACCCCAGAGCAGTCCGCCATACAGAAAAGCCACCAGGAGCGAGAGGGCGGCCAAGCGGTTATCACGCCGGATGACGCCACTGGTGAAGAGAAAAGCAGCCAGCCCATAGATCAAGCCACTGGCGCCGACATGAGGTGCGTCGCTCCGTGCCAGAAACCAGGTCCAAAGACCACTCAGCAGGTATATCCAGAAAAAGACCGGCCATGCGATCTTTTCATAGAAAAAGAAAAGAGCTGCACTTAGCACAAGTACCGGGATGGAGTTCGCCATCAGATGCGACAGGTTGGCATGAAGCAGCGGCATGGTTAAAATGCCGATCAACCCTTTCTTCTGAAGCGGGTACAAGCCATATTGGGGTAATTCAAGATGGAAATGAAGATCGATGATCATGATCACCCAAAGGAGAAACAGGAAGAAGATGGGAAACCAAAGCCGGTGTCGGAGCAAATTGAACGAGTATGGCATGACCACTTGAAAATTAAGCCGTTAAAAATAGTTAAATAAAGCATCCACGGACTTCGCGGGGGTAAAATAATTTACCTTTGCAGCCGTTTAAAGCCTAAATTCACCTTATTTATGAAAATCCGTTCGCTCATCCTGGCCATCCTGTTACTCACCTTTCCATTCATCTTATTTTCCCAGTCGAAACAAGATCCCAATGCCGGCATTGACAAGTACATTGCTGCCATGCAGTTGATCAAATTCGCTTATGTTGATACCGTGAAAGAATCAAAACTGGTAGAAACCGCCCTTATTGAAACCCTTAAAGAACTCGACCCGCATTCCCAATATATCTCAAAAAAAGAACTAGCCCAGGCCAACGAGCCGTTGGTTGGGAATTTTGAAGGGATTGGCGTTCAATTCCAGATCTTTAAAGATACGATCCTGATTGTCCATCCCATCCCCGGCGGGCCTTCCTATAAACTGGGTATTCAGTCGGGCGACAAGATCATCAGGATCAATGAAGAGGAGGTAGCCGGAAAGAAGATCAGCAACAAATTTGTGTTCGACCGGTTGCGCGGAAAGAAGGGGACAAAGGTGAATGTCAGCATCCTCCGGAGGGGTAACAAGGATCTGCTGGAATATGCGATCACCCGGGATAAAATTCCCATCAACAGCATTGATGCGGCCTTTATGTTTGATAAAGAGGTGGGATACATCAACCTGAACCGGTTTTCGCAGACTACCATGAATGAATTCCGCACCGCCATGGATAAGCTGAAAGCCCAGGGTATCAAAAAGCTCATCCTCGACCTGCGGGGAAATTCCGGGGGCTATCTGAATACAGCGGTTGAACTCTCCGATGAATTCCTGCCCTCCGGCAAGCTGGTGGTTTATACCAAGGGTATGCGGGCTCCTTCGGAAAAGTTTGTTTCCTCGGCCCGTGGCAACTTTGAGCAAGGCCAGCTGGTGATCCTGATCAACGAGGGCTCGGCTTCGGCCAGCGAGATTGTCTCCGGTTCGGTACAAGACTGGGACCGTGGTATCATTCTGGGTCGCCGTTCCTTCGGAAAAGGGCTTGTACAGCGCCCATTCATGCTTCCTGATAGTTCCGAGCTCCGGCTAACTACCGCCCGCTATTACACACCCAGCGGAAGGTGCATCCAGCGACCCTATACGGAAGGATTTGATGATTATATGTCAGATTTCCGGAACCGTGTCAGGCATGGTGAACTGGTCAGTGCCGACAGCATTCATATGAACGATTCACTCAAATATTTCACCAATAACAAGCGGACCGTTTATGGCGGCGGCGGGATCATGCCCGATGTTTTTGTCGCATGGGACTCCACCATCTATACCGATTATTATACCGATCTCCGCAGGAAAGATGTCATCAATGGCTTTGTAACCCAATTTGTGGATAATCAACGGGCCGACCTCCTGAAAAAATATCCTGAATTTTTGAGGTTTAAGAAAGACTTTGTGGTTGATGAAGAGATGCTGAAGGATTTCATTGCGCTTGGAGAAAAGGAAGGTGTACCCTTCAAGGAAGAAGATTATCACATCTCCAAACAACTGATTGCCAACCAGTTGAAAGCGCTTACTGCCCAGAAGCTGTGGGATTACAATGCATTCTTCGAGATCGCACTGGAGATTGACAACGAGTTCCTGCGTGCCATTGACCTGTTGAAAGGACCTGATTACACCTCTTACCTGATCAGCAAATAGGTCGCGGGATCAACAGCGTTCATTTTTAATTCAACACATTTGTGACCAGTTTGGCCGCATCCTCCAGGGTGATAGCTGACTTGACTTTGAGTCCCGACTCATCGATGATCTTTTTACCCTCTTCGGCGTTGGTACCCTGCAGCCGTACGATGATCGGCACATGGATCTCGCCAATGTTGCGGTAGGCATCAACTACCCCTTGCGCTACCCGGTCGCACCGGACAATACCGCCGAAAACATTCAGCAGGATGGCTTTCACATTCGGATCTTTCAAGATGATGCGGAAACCTTCCTCTACCCTTTTGGCATTGGCGGAACCACCCACATCGAGGAAGTTGGCCGGGTCGCCGCCGGATAATTTAATGATATCCATGGTTGCCATCGCCAGTCCGGCGCCGTTCACCATGCATCCGACGTTGCCATAGAGCTTGACGTAATTCAGGTCGAATTTGCCTGCTTCCACCTCGATGGGATCTTCTTCACCCAGGTCGCGCATGGCTTCAATATCGGGATGCCGGTAAAGGGCATTGTTGTCGATGGACATTTTGGTGTCAGCCGCCAGAATCTTGTAATCAGAAGTTTTGATCACCGGGTTGATCTCGATGAGCGAAGCATCGCAATCGACGTATGTGTTGTAGACCGCTGAGATGAATTTCAGCATGTTCTTATAAGCTTCGCCTTTCAGGTTCAGGTTGAAGGCAATTTTACGGCATTGAAAGGGTTGAAGACCCACTTTCGGATCGACGAGTTCAGTGAAGATTTGATCAGGGGTTTCTTCGGCAACCTGTTCAATGTCCATCCCTCCGCGGGGAGAATACATGATCATATTCTGGCCTTTCATCCGGTTCAGCAGGATGCTGAGATAGTACTCCGCCGGTTCCGATTCGCCGGGATAATAGATATTCTGCTCCACCAATATTTTCCTGACCAGCTTCCCCTGAGGGCCAGTCTGAGGTGTTACCAGTGTCATCCCGAGGATATTTCCGGCATGTTTTTTCACCTCTTCCAGGGTATGACAAACCTTCACCCCTCCCCCTTTGCCCCTGCCTCCGGCATGGATCTGGGCCTTGACCACCCATTTTTCAACATCCGCACTCTCACGGATCAGTTCAGCAGCCTTGATGGCCTCATCCACCGTGCGAGCCATCATCCCCTCGGGAACAGCCACACCATGCTTCTTCAACAAGCCTTTGCTTTGGAATTCATGCAGATTCATAGCGATATACAGATTGGCGTTGGCCAAAAGTAGATAAATATTTTATAACCGGAACACATCGTTTTCGTACTTTTGCACCCTTGTTCAGGCGTATGCTGCAAATCAAAGACATCCACAAGTCATTCGGCACCCTCGAAGTGCTGAAAGGAATCAACCTCGATGTGCAACAAGGAGCGATCATCAGTCTCGTCGGCGCGTCGGGAGCCGGAAAGTCAACACTCCTGCACATCATCGGCACTCTTGATCAGCCCGACCGCGGAGAGGTGATCATCCAGGGTACCAACGTTCACCGACTCAGGGAAAAAAAACTCTCCGACTTCCGGAATCGCCAGATCGGTTTCATCTTCCAGTTCCACCACCTGCTGCCTGAGTTCACTGCGCTCGAGAATATCTGTATCCCGGCTTTCATCCTTGGAAAATCAAAAAAAGAGAGTGAGCAAAAAGCGCTCGGAATCATGGAGATACTTCGTATCCGCGAGCGGGCCGGCCACAAACCTTCCGCTTTGTCGGGAGGCGAACAGCAACGGGTCGCAGTGGCCCGTGCACTGATCAACGACCCGGCGCTGATCCTGGCAGATGAGCCATCCGGAAACCTGGATTCTGTTGCTGCCGTGGCACTTCACAAATTGTTCTTTGAACTCCGTGAACAGTTCCATCAGACCTATGTCATCGCCACCCATAACCAGGAACTGGCCGCCATGTCAGACCGGATATTAACCATCCGCGACGGGATTATTGTGACCTAGAAAATTTTTCGACCGCTATTCCGTTTCTTATCTTATGTCATCCAACGAATAAAATGATATCCAGACACCGAAAAAAAATATCCTCCGCTACCCTCCTCTTGTTTTTCCTTGCTTTGCTTATCACGGCATCAGGATTGGCCATCCGGCACGCTTTCCTGGCTGCCCCTGAAACAGCTCATTCAGCAGGGATCAACATTGTCCAGGACGATTCCCTGTACAACCGGATCATCTCCAAGGCAGATAATTTGTTTTTTGTGGCGCAATATGCGGAAGCGAAAAGTGAATACGAGAAAGCGGCCCAACTTAAACCCCTAGAGAAATACCCTAAAGAACAGATCCGGAAAATTAACCAGCTGCCGGGGCAAACGGTGAAAAAACAGGAGGATTACCAGTCGGTCATTGCATCTGCCGACAAGTACTATGCAGCCAAGGATTACCTCAATGCCAAGGCAGCCTATCAGCTCGCCACTGAGATCAAACCCGACGAATCCTATCCAAAGCAACAGCTGGCAGCGGTCATGGAGGTCATCCGGTCGCAAAAAGCACAAAACATCCTGTATGATGTGGCCATTGCAAATGCTGAAAAATTTCTGGCAAATAAGGATTATGAAAAGGCCAAGACCGAGTTCCAAAATGCCTTGAATATTTTACCTGGCGCCCAGTATCCGAAGGATAAGATCAATGAGATCACCAAAATCCGGATTGATGCCCAGGTGAAGGAGGATCTTTACAAGCAGGCCATTGCCAAAGCAGATCAATATTTTGAAGAGAAAATCCTCCCGGCATCCCGGACGGAATACCAAAAAGCCGCTCTCCTGAAGCCTGAAGAGAAATACCCCAAAGAAAGGATCAAGGAGATAGATGCCCTGCTGGCAGCACAAAAGGGGACTGAAGATGCCTATAACCAGGCAATTGCACTGGCGGATAAATATTTCAGGGATCAGTCATATCCGAATGCACGGAGTGAATATGTCAAAGTATCCGGTATCAAGCCGGCAGAAGCTTATCCGGTCCAACAGATCCGGAAGATTGATGACCTGCTGACCAGTCAGGCCAATATCAAGCTGCGCTACGACCAATATATTAACCTGGCCGACAGCTTGTACATCCTGAAAGATTTTGCAGAAGCATTACGAAACTACCGGAATGCACTGGGTGTAAAACCTGGAGAATCCTATCCGCAGCAAATGATCGAAAAAGCCTCCAAACTGCTCAGCAACAGTGAAGAGGAAGCCAAGATCCTCCTGGAAAGCTACCTGGCGGCCATCGCCGAAGCAGACAAATTATTTGGAGAACAATCCTGGTCGAAAGCGCTGGAAGCCTACCAGCAGGCCGGTAACCTGAAACCGGCAGAAAGTTATCCCAAACAAAAGATCAAAGAGATCAACGATCTGCTGGCTGCCAATAAGAAAAAAGAAGATGACTATACCACTGCAATCTCCACCGGAGACGCGAAGATGACCGAGAAAGCTTATGCAGAAGCCCTGACCGCCTACCAGCGCGCCTCCACCATCAAGCCTGCGGAACAGTACCCGAAAGAGAAGATCGCCGAGATCAACAAGCTCCTGGCTGACCTCAAAGCCAAAGACGACGCCTACAATGAAGCCATTACCCGTGCTGACAGGCTGTTTGGGGAACAATCGTACATGGAAGCCCTGGCTGCTTATCAGTCTGCTTCCACCATCAAGCCGGAGGAAGCGTATCCCAAGACGAAGATCACCGAGATCAATGGGATCCTGGCTGAGATCAGACAACGGGATGCAGTGTATCTTGCCGCGATTGCATCTGGTGACAAACTGATGTCAGAAAAGTCGTATGATTCATCCCTGGTCTATTTCAGAAAAGCTTCGCAGATCAAACCTGCAGAAACCTATCCGCAACAAAAGATCAAGGAACTGAACAACCTGCTTGCCGATCTGCGAGGCAGGCAACAGATGTATGAAGAGTTGGTTACCAAAGGAAATCAGTCGCTGGAACGAAAGGATTACCCTGAAGCCAAAGACTTCTTTGTTCAGGCCGGCAACCTCCTGCCGGATGAATCTTATCCGAAGAACAAGATTGCGGAGATCGAGCGGATCATGGCGGAAATGGAACGCCTTAACCGGGAAAAATACAACAAAGCCATTGCGGAAGCCGATGGATTCTATAACAACGAAATATTCGACAAAGCCATTGAGTCGTATGAGCTTGCCTCCGGTTATCTTCCTTATGAACCTTATCCCAAGGAAAGGATCCGGAAAATCAAGAAATATCTCAGGGAAAACGCCCTGGTCAATATCCTGGATAGCCCGGTTAACATCAGTTCGAACAATGAGAGGAAGTTCGAATTCAGTCCGATCAATGTGGCCGCCCGAAAAAACAATTATGTCTTCATCCGGATCAGGAATCTAAGTACGAAAGACCTGAACGTGATGCTACGTTACGGCAAGGAAGGACAGATCAACGGAGGGATTGTCATGCGCAGCTTCCCACCAGGGGAAACCGCCACAGAACGGCTGGTGAGCGTCAGGGAACAAGATACCTGGTACCGGGAGGACAACAACTGGATCAGCGTCTATCCACAGGGAGGTGACATCGAAGTGTCATTTATCCAGATCAACAGGGCAACGAAAATTGAATGACCGGCACTGATCTCATCAACAGTGGTGATCTGTCACAGAAACCAGGCTGGGTGCGGATTTCGCTTCATCTAACCACCACTGATGACGAAGTCCGGTCAAGGATTTTCTGCCCTACAGGACAATCCAGGCATCCCATCCGGTCACAGTAAAACGCTTTCAATTCCAACAGACCCTGGGTATCCATGGCTGACCGCGGGGTGATGCCGGCCATTTTCCACCTCCTGATGACCAGATTGTCCTCGGGATTGAGCGCATGAAGGAGCTCGAATATCTTCCCCTTCTCTCCTTCCTTTCCGGTATAGTCAGCATATAAAAGCCGCAAGGGAATGAGTGCATTGATCAGTATCGTCAGGCAAGCGTCCGCACCCAAACGCCGGGGCGCCTTCTTGACCGGCTTTCCAAATAAATAATGGGTTTCCCAATAGGGTGAGACACCCACATCAAAGAGGGAATAAACCTCATGGAGATGCTCCGTATCCAGCAACTTCCTGAACAGGTTCCCATGCCTGACGCAGAGCATGGCCAATTGAGCCATTCGAATGGTTGGAAAACCAGATGGGCGTAACCGGAGAAAATTCCACTGACCCGGTTGCGGCTTTTGAAGGGCATATTTCAACATCAGATATTGATACTCCTTCTTCAGCTGCTGATGATATTCATCCGTGATCTCATCCTCCAAAAATCCCGCCTGTCCAAACATCAGCGCCTCCAATTGGAACAGGTCACTGTGGTGCATCCGGATGACTTTCAGGGGAAGCGACCGGGCAAGTTGTTCAAACTGAAAAGTATTCTGCCGGATGCCGAAGCTTTCGGCCAGCAAAATGAAACACATCGTCTCCCAATCCCCTTTCAATTCATCCAGGAACTCACCGATGCCCCTTTTCCGCTTCTCCATTCTTTCCGCACATAGCCGCTCAAACCAGGATGTGAGAATCGCCGGCTCCACTCCTGCGATCATCCCCTCGCAAGCTACCCAACGCTTGTTGCCCGTCAATGCTTCGTATTTCTCGAAACGGAGCAAGACCCCGGGATGTGATTTGAGTTCGAGCGCCGGCAGCTCCTTGCCCTGTTCGTCCCTTACATGGGTATCGTTCATAAATACCACATGCAGAATAATATTCCCATACCCCTTGTCCTGGTGATGCCTGTGCCGGTACCAATCCGATGCCAGCAAATGGATTTCCACGTTCCCTGCCCAGAGGGTTTGATCCATCCGGATCCTGGCGTTCAGGAAATCTGGCCCTTCATTGGTATTATGAAGACCAGGATGGATCACCTGAAGCGGCTTACCATCAGTAGTGAACAACGGCCCCCGCAGCAAACGGTATTTCCAAATGTGATGTAAAAACTGCTCTGTCATAACGCTTAATCCGGAAAATCCTGAAAAGTCACCTATTCTCATAAAGTTTTTTTTCAATGAATGATTATCAAGAGGAAAAAATTGCCACCACTTGCTTTTCTTTGTATATTTGCACACTGAACTGAATCATGCATGGGTGAGGTTGAGGTCATCATCGATAGAATAAAGAAGAAGATCTCACGTTTATTAAAAGAGAATAAACAGTTGAAGGAAGAACTGAAAAAAGCCACAGAAAAGGTCAACGAATTAAAGGAAGTAATTGATAAACAAACAGATATAAACAACGAACTAACTGAAAAAAACCGAATATTAACTTTAAACAAGATAATTGACAGCCGGGAAGGCAGAACAGATGCCAGAAGGAAGATAAATGAAATGGTGCGGGAAATCGACAAGTGCATCGGACTTCTTAATAAATAACATCCACGATGTCGGGAGAATTGACCATAACGATCAAGATTGGAGAAAAGCCATACAGGCTAACGATTGAGCGGGGGCAGGAAATGGTGTTCAGGCAGGCGGCACAGCAGCTTGAGCAGCGCATGGTCAATTACAGAGATGTGTACGCTTACAAAGACAAACAAGACCTGTTGGCGATGGTAGCATTGGAATATGCCGCTCAGGTTATTTTGATGAATGGACAGACCGAAGAGAAACAAGGGGAGCTGACAGGTCAGTTGCAGGAATTGGAACAGATGATCACGATGGATGCATAAGAAGCAGATGCCAGACGTTCTTTGAAAACATTTAAGATTTAACCCGCTTTAGTTTAACGCGTTTGTAAACCTAACATATTTACATTTAGGGTTACGCTCATAGTCACGTAGGACAGGCCTCGCCCCGTCTCCGACGGGTATCCTTCAACGGGTCAGTGGAAATTCGAAATGGCTGGCAACCCTATCCGTGTCATTTGAGGTTTACCTTAAATTCTAAACTTCAGCGGGTTTCTTTTTTATCTTCTCCCCGGGATTATTTACCAAATAACAACTATTTACTATGTGGGACCCCATTTACATTGCCATCTTCGCCCTGTCGGGCATGGTGGTTGGCGGATTACTGACCAGCACGATCCTGCGGAAATCCGTTGAAAAGAAACGAAAAGCCATCCTTCTCGATGCCGAAGAAAAAGGCGAGATGATGAAGAAAGAGAAGATGTTGCAAGCCAAGGAGAAATTTCTCCAATTGAAAGCAGAACACGAAAAAATTGTTCAGGAGAAAAATGAAGAGATCCAACGGAATGAAAATAAACTGAAACAAAAGGAAACTGCTTTCAGCCAAAAACTGGAAGAAAACAGCAAAAAGCAAAAGGAACTCGAGACCATCAAGCAAAACCTCACACATCAGATGGAAATCGTGACCAAGAAACAACAAGACTTGGAGCGTATTCATAAGGAACAGGTCGATAAGCTGGAGGTTATTGCCAATATCTCAGCCAATGAAGCCAAGGCACAGCTGGTCGAGTCGCTGAAAGAAGAAGCCAAAGCCGATGCGATCACCCAATCCCGCGAAATCGTTGAAGAAGCCAGGATGACCGCCGGAATGGAAGCCAAGAAGATCGTCATCGAAGCCATTCAACGCACCGCTGTTGAGCATGCCGTTGAAAACACCGTCTCCGTTTTCAACATCGACAACGAGGAAATGAAAGGAAGGATCATCGGCCGGGAAGGAAGAAATATCCGGACGTTGGAATCCCTCACCGGCGTGGAGATCATCATCGACGACTCTCCCGATGCCATCATCCTCTCCAGCTTTGACCCGGTGCGGCGTGAAATTGCCCGCCTCTCCCTGCATAAACTGGTCACCGATGGCCGAATCCACCCCGCCAGGATTGAAGAAGTAGTGACCAAAACCAGAAAACAGATCGAACAGGAAATTGTTGAGATCGGAAAACGGACAACCATCGACCTCGGCATCCTGAATGTTCACCATGAACTGGTACGGCTCGTCGGTAAGATGAAATACCGTTCCTCTTACGGACAAAACCTGTTACAACATTCCGTTGAAGTTGCCAAGCTAAGCGCTTCCATGGCCATAGAGCTGGGACTGAATCCCAAGAAAGCGAAACGGGCCGGGTTGCTGCACGACATTGGCAAGGTAAGCGATAATGAACCCGACCTGCCGCATGCCCTGCTGGGGATGAAGCTGGCTGAAAAATTCAAGGAAAAACCTGAGATCATCAACGCCATCGGGGCACACCACGATGAAATCGAGATGGACAATCTGATCTCTCCCATCGTGCAGGTGTGTGATGCCATCTCGGGAGCCCGCCCCGGCGCCCGGAGAGAAGTGGTGGAAGCCTATATCGAACGCTTGAAACGGCTGGAAGATATCGCCCTCTCCTACCCCGGCGTGGTGAAAACCTATGCCATCCAGGCCGGCCGTGAACTGCGGGTCATCGTGGGAGCTGAAAAAGTATCTGATTCGGAAGCAGCCCAGATCAGCTTCGACCTCTCCAAGAAGATCCAAAGCGAAATGACTTACCCCGGGCAGATCAAGATCACCGTCATCAGGGAAACAAGAGCGATAAACTACGCGAAATAGGATTAACGGTTCTCAAAAACTTCCGTAGTTACCAGGGCGCCTTTATCATAAACTTCCCGCTGGATCAGCTTTTCTGATTCATCGTAATAGCGCCATTCACCATCGCTTAGTCCATCTGCATAAGCGCCTGTGATCAGCTTGCTGCCATCCAGGTCAAAAACCTCAAAAGGACCCTGCTTCAGGCCATATTCAAAATGGCCTTTGAGCTTCATGGAGCCATCGGAATGGTATTGGATCCACTCCCCATGCTGAAGATCCTGAACCCAGGAGATGACTTCCATCACCTTCCCGTCAGGATAATAGGTATGGGAGATACCATGTTTTAACCCGTCATGAAACTGCTCATCGGAGACCAAGTATCCTTCTGCGCCGTTACAGTAGCGCCACAGGCTGTCCTTTTTTTCTCCCTGGTAGTTCCCTTCGGCAATCATTTTACCCTGGGTATTGAAAAGGCGGGTACGCGCATGTTGTCCAGAATCAGTGAAAACCGAAATGGCTTTGAGCTTGCCATTCTCATGGTAATACCGGAACTCTCCCGTGGGTATATCATGAAAAAACCGGCCTTCATATATCCTATTTCCTGAGGCTGTATATTTGACCCAGTAGCCTTGTTTCTTCCCTTGCTCATCAGTCTTGTTCAGTGTATCAGATTGAGCCAGGGCGGTCTGCATCCAAAGAACAGGCAATAACAGGAATGAAATGATGGTTCGCAATGGTGTAGTGAATTTGACTGAAACAAAAATACATAACTTCGCAATGGGAAGAATAGCTCTTTTTACCTGACATCATCCATGGAACAATATCCGTCAAAGTTACTCGAATCGGCTGTCAATGAACTCTCCAAACTGCCCGGTATTGGCCGGAAAAGCGCACTCCGGATGGCGCTTCATCTGCTCAAGAAACATCCTGAAGAGGTGGAAGCCCTGGCCGGGTCGATCAGTATGATGGCCAAAGAGATTAAGTTCTGCAGCGAATGTCATTGCATTTCGGATGAAGAGATCTGTCACATTTGCTCGAATCCGAAACGGGTGCGCGACATCCTATGTGTGGTGGAGGATATCAGGGATGTGATCGCCATTGAAAAGACCGGACAGTTCATCGGTCTCTACCATGTGCTGGGCGGGATCATTTCCCCGATGGAGGGGATCGCGCCTGCCGACCTGACCATCGAAAGCCTGGTAACCCGTTGCGGCACGAGCCAAATCCGGGAAATCATCCTGGCCCTCCCTGCCACGATCGAAGGGGACACGACTAATTATTATATCTCGAAAAAGCTCGACGGGAAAGGGATTGCATTAACCATTATCGCCCGGGGAATCTCTTTTGGCGACGACCTGGAATACACGGATGAGGTCACCCTCGGTCGTTCCATCCTGAACCGTCAGCCATATGCACATTCCCTGCATCCGTAGCCACCATTTCCACCTCCTCGATCATCTGGAACAGGTCAATCTGGTTTTCTGAAACATAGGTAGGAGGCGGTACATCTTTTTGATACCGTTTAAAGATCGGCTGGATGGCTTTCTTGATAGCCCTGACCGGGGTGGTATGGTTGGCCCGGCAGAATTTATCCAACGCAGTTTTCTGTCCTGAAGTCAGTTTGAGCTTGACTATCTTGTAGCGGACTTTACGGGCTTTTTTACGACGTTTTTTGATGACCATATCTTATTTATTTATCAACGCTCCGATGTCGGCAATGAGTTTGCGGGCCAGGTGATCCGCTTTGGTGGACGCATCACTTTCAGCATAAATGCGGATGATCGGCTCGGTGTTTGACTTTCGCAGATGAACCCACTCCCGGCCAAACTCAATCCGCAGCCCGTCAACAGTGTTCTGAGGGTGGTTCTTGTATTGCTCACTGATCAGATGGAGTATCTTGTTAAGGTCAATGCCCGGCTGCAATTCGATCCTCGATTTGGCGATCACATATTTTGGGTAGAGATCCCGCAGGGCGGCACAGCTCTTGCCCGACTTTGCCAGCCAGGTGAGAAAGAGGGCGATGCCGGCGAGCGCATCCCGGCCATAATGCAGGGCAGGATAGATAATACCCCCGTTGCCTTCTCCGCCGATGATGGCTCCGATCTCCTTCATCTTCTTCACCACATGGACTTCTCCAACTGCCGATGCCTCATACGTTTGACCATATTTCTCCGTCACCTCTTTCAAAGCCCTTGAAGACGACAGGTTGCTGACGGTATTTCCTGGGGTATGTTGAAGGATGTAATCGGCCACAGCCACCAGGGTGTACTCTTCACCAAACAGCTCGCCTTCTTCTGTTACCAGTGCCAGCCGATCAACGTCCGGATCGACAGCGATGCCCAGGTCGGCATCCTTATCTATAACCATCTTGGCCAGGTCATCCAGGTAAGGCGGTATAGGCTCCGGGTTGTGGGCAAAATGGCCATCGGGCATGCAGTTGAGTTCGTGGATCTCTGCTACCCCTAATGCGTTCAGCAACCTTGGAACGGCGATACCCCCGACAGAGTTCACCGCATCCACCGCTATGCAGAACTTCTTTTTGCGGATCGCTTCAACGTCCACCAGGTCAAGGGAAAGGATCTGCTGAATATGAAAATCCAGCAACGTATCATCCATCCTGTATGACCCAACCTGCTCTATTCCGGGATAAACAAACGTGCCGGCTTCAGCAAATGCCTGGATTTGCTTCCCCGCTTCCTCCGAGAGAAATTCCCCCTGGTGATCAAGCAATTTGAGGGCATTCCAGTGCTTCGGATTATGGCTTGCGGTGAGGATGATACCGCCATCGGCCTGGAAGAAGGGAACAGCTATCTCAACAGTCGGCGTTGTGGCCAGTCCGAGATCAATAACTTCCACGCCCAGGCTCATCAGGGTTCCGGAAACGATCTTGCCGACCATCTGCCCGGATATCCTGGCATCTCTTCCAACCACCACCCGGAGAGGCTTATTGCTGCCACCCTGCGAAAGATGTAACGTATAAGCCGTTACAAATCCTACCACATCAGGCGGATTCAGGCCTTCGCCAACCGCTCCTCCAATGGTACCCCGGATCCCAGAAATCGATTTTATCAATACCATACTATCTCACCATGTTTTTTCGTTATACAGATAAACAGAAAACGCCACAAATATAGGATTTTTGTAACTTTGTAGCACTATTTGAGCACACGATGGGCAGGCAACAAGATCCATTTCCGGATGATGAAACCGTTTCACTGGTCAGACGCTACGAGCGGATGCTGAAGCGGAAGGAACATTTCTTTTTTGATGTGGAAGAATTTGAGGAGATCATCGATTATTACCTCCATAAAAACCTGTTGAATAAAACCCGGCAGACCATCCGGCATGCCCTGCTTCAACATCCCCGTAATACGTCGATCCTTCTCCGGAAAGCCATGTACCTGATCAGCAGCGATAAGGCACAGGAAGCCCTGGCATTGCTGCAAGACATCAGAAGCCTCGCCGCAGGCAGCTATGAGTTATACATGACCCAGGGCACTGCTTACTCCCGGCTGGGAAAATACGAGGAAGCGGTAAAACATTACAAACACGCTGTGAAGTACGGCAGCCCCGAAGAGAAAGTCGACGCGTATATCCAGATTGCTTACGAATATGAGGGCATGGGGGATTATGCCAAAGCCATTGCTTTCCTGAAATGGGCGCTGCAGGATGATCCGGAAAGGGATTACCTTCTTGATGACATCAGCATGGCCTATGAAGTGGGAGACATGCAGGAAGAAGCGGTCACCTTTTTCACTGAATATACAGATAAGAATCCATTTTCAGCCCCGGCCTGGTTTTGTCTGGGTATCGCTTATCATGGTATCCGGCAATTCGATAAATCGATCATGGCCTATGATTATGCCCTGGCCCTCGACGAAACCTTCGTTTCTGCCTACTTTGGGAAAGCCAATGCCTACACGGCAACGGAAGATTACCATAAAGCCATCTCCGTCTACCGGGAAGCCCTCCCCCACACCACCTACGAGCCGCTTACCTACTATTATATCGGGGAGTGTTACCAGAACCTGGAAGATTACAACAAAGCCATCGATTACTTCATGAAATCGATCCGGATTGACGAGCTTTTTGAAGATGCCTGGTCAAACATTGGCATCTCCTACCAGGAAATGGGCAAATTCAGGGAATCATTGCCCTTTCTGAAGAAAGCTTCGGAGCTTAATCCTTCGAATACGCTTGCTTTATTTGAACTGGCCGACTCGTACTACGAACTTGACAAGTATGATGAGGCGGAAGACCTTTACAACAAGGTTGTGGAGCTGGAGCCGGGCAATGTTCAGGCATACCTTGACCTTTCTCATCTATATGCGGTGAGAGACCGGTTTGAAGAAGCGATCCGCATCATCCAGGATGGGATCGCCATCGTAGGGGAAGATGCATCTCTTTACTACCGCCTGACCGTCTACCTGATCAAAGCCCTGAAGGTCAAACAAGCCATGGAAGCGCTGGAAACAGCTTTGTCGATCAACTACCTGCTCCATTTTCAGCTCTGGGAATACTATCCGGATATCCTTCAGTTTCCTGAGTTTCCGGCCCTCATTGAGCGGAAACAGCAAAACAGGGATAAGCTTTAACCCATGAAGGCAATGATCATTCTTGTACTAAAAGGCCTCGCCATTGGAACGGCGAATGTGATCCCGGGGGTATCAGGAGGTACGATTGCACTCATTACCAATATCCTCGAACGGCTCCTCAACGCCTTGAAAAAATTTGACTTCCAGGCGATGGTGCTGTTCTTCACCGGAAAATGGAAGGAATTTGCCAGGCATACCGACCTGGTCTTTCTGGCGCAGGTCTTGCTGGGTGTCGTTATTGCGGTTTTCTCCCTGGCAGAAGTAATGGCCTTTCTGTTTAGAAACTACCCGGTTTTCATCAGCGCTTACTTTTTCGGGCTCATTGCTGCTTCAGTATATTTTGTGAGTAAAACGATCCGCAAGTGGAATCCGATGGTTTACCTTTTTTTCTTTGTCGGGACAGCCATTGCTGTAAGTATATCTTTTCTCAATCCACTTACGGAGAACACCAACTTCTTCTACCTGGGATTCAATGGAACGGTTGCGGCCTGTGCCATGATCCTGCCAGGGCTGTCGGGCTCTTTTGCCTTGCTCCTGCTGGGAAACTACACGCTAATCATGGAAGCCCTGGCAAACTTTAACCTCGATATCCTGATCCCCTTTCTCATTGGGTGTTTCATCGGACTGATTTTGTTTTCCATGTTCCTTTCCTGGTTGTACAAGAAATACCACAACGAAACCACTGCGCTGCTGGCCGGGTTCGTCCTTGGCTCTCTGCGTGCCCTCTGGCCATGGAAAGAGATGGTACAACTCACCGACCGGATGGGCAATCTCGTCTTTAATGGGGATCAACCTGTCATTGCCAAATGGCAGATCTACTTTCCCACCCAGTTCGACACCCCCCTGCTGATTGCCCTCGCCTTGATCCTGGCCGGTATCCTGAGCATCTGGGCCATAGAAAAAATCGTGGAGATCAGAAATATATGAGATGTTTCGGGTTGATCGGATTTCCTCTTACCCATTCCTTTTCCGAAAAATATTTCACCGACCTTTTCCGGGAAAAAGGCCTTTCAGATTTAGCATCCTATAAAACCTATCCGCTCGAAGATATTTCCGAGTTACCGCAATGGTTGGAAAACCACCCGGAGGTGTGCGGATTGAATGTCACCATCCCATATAAGATCAGTGTTTTGCGTTATTTGCACCATATTGATCCCGTGGCGCATGCGGTGGGCGCCGTGAATACCATTTGTATCACCAAGGCAAAGGGCAAGATGATCCTTACCGGATACAACACCGATGTGGTGGGTTTTGAAAAGACGCTGGACAAACTCCCGGGGTTCTGCAATGCCTTGATCCTCGGTACGGGCGGCGCCGCCAGAGCAGTTGCTTTCGTGCTGCAAAAGAGAAATATCCCTTTTACCCTGGTATCCAGAAAGCCAGGTGGCTCAGGCGTCATCACGTATGGGCAAATCACCAGCGAAGTGATGGATCAGCACCCATGCATTATCCAGACCACCCCGCTCGGAACATTTCCTGACACAACAGGGAAACCGCCCATCCCCTATGAACATATCTCTCCTCATCATATCCTCTATGATCTGACATACAACCCTGAAAAAACAGTTTTTCTGCAGGAAGGTGAAAAGCGTGGGGCCGTCATCCTCAACGGATACCCCATGCTGGTTAGCCAGGCGGACGAATCCTGGCGGATATGGCGTCACTCCTTCTTCTGATCATCCGGTTTCTTTTCCTCACACCGGATCACCTCTACCTTGAAGTTGGCAGCCAGTGCAGCGATCGCCCCCACAGCAGCCAGAATAGGCGCCAGAATGGCACCCACTATTCCGACCATCACCGGGATCTCGATATACGTCTTGCCCTCTTCATCCTTGATGATGATGCGACGCACATTGCCTTCGTGGACGAGATCCTTGATCTTCTGGAGGAGTTCCTCACCGCGTACCCTGAATTCATTCGAAAAATTTTCCATGGTTCTCTCTTATTGCCATCCAAATGTAGAAAATATATTCCTCCGTCTTCATCTTAATAAAAAAATTATTACTTTTGCAGCCCTAAAAAGAACGTTAATCAGCAAAAGGCTAACAAGCATGAAATTATCAACCCAGGAAAAAACGGCCATCTTCAAGGATTTTGGAAAATCAGAGTTTGACTCAGGCACTGCAGAATGTCAGATCGCTATGTTCACCGAACGGATCAAACGGCTGACCGAACACCTGAAATCGATGAAAAATGACCTGGCTACCGAGCGCTCATTGGTCCGGCTCGTAGGCAAACGGCGAAGACTCCTTGACTACCTGAAAGAAAAAGACATCACCAGGTACCGGAGCATCATCAAGAAACTAAAGATCAGAAAATAAAATTTGTAAACAACTGGCGAGAAAAGGCAATTTAATCGAATTGCCTTTTTTCATATTAACAGAAAGGAAAAAACATGACTGGAATTACACAAACAATCGACCTGGGAAATGGACAGGTCATCACCATAGAGACCGGTAAACTTGCCAAACAAGCCGATGGTTCGGTCGTCGTGAAAATGGGCGACACCATGTTGCTGGCTACCGCAGTGGCCAACAAGGAGGCGGGCGAAAATGTCGACTTCATGCCCCTCACGGTGGAATACAAGGAAAAATACGCTTCCACCGGACGCTTTCCCGGCGGTTTCTTCAAACGCGAAGCCCGGCCGTCAGAATATGAGATCCTCATCTCCCGGCTTGTCGACCGCGCCCTGCGCCCCCTCTTCCCCGACGACTTTCACGCAGAAGTACAAGTGCTGATATCTTTGCTCTCCTCGGATAAGCAAGAGATTCCGGATGCCCTGGCATGCCTGGCCGCATCTGCCGCCCTCGCCGTATCCGATATCCCTTTCAATGGGCCCATCTCTGAAGTCCGCATTGGAAAAATCGAAGGGAAATTGGTCATTAATCCCAACATCAACGCCATCCCGGGGTCAGACCTCGACATCATCGTGGCCGCAACCATGGATAACATCGTGATGGTGGAAGGCGAAATGAAAGAGATCAGCGAAACGGAAATGCTGGAAGCCCTCAAATTTGCACATGACTATATCAAACTGCAATGCAAGGGACAGCTGGAGCTGGCTGCCAAAGTTGAAAAAGCCACCCCCAAACGTACCTATGACCACGAAACGAATGATCCCGCACTAAAGGATCAGATGCAACAAAGCCTTTACAGCAAACTTTACGAGATCGCTTCCAAAGGTATCAGCAACAAACATGAACGGCATGATGCCTTCGAACTGGTCAGGGATGAGTTTATCGCCTCATTCTCCGAAGAAGAACAGGAAGAGAAAAAACCGCTGATCAAGCGCTACTTCCACGCCCTCGAAAGAGATGCCGTGAGAAATGCTACCCTTGACCATAAAAAGCGTGTCGATGGACGAAACCTGGATGAAATCCGGCCCATCTGGTGCGAGGTGGATTACCTCCCTGCCACTCACGGCTCAGCCATCTTCACCAGGGGTGAAACCCAAAGCCTCACCACGGTTACCATGGGTACCAAGCTGGATGAACAGGTGATCGATGGCGCCTTTATTGAAGGCAAGGTGAACTTCTTACTCCATTATAACTTTCCGCCCTTTGCCACCGGTGAGGTGAAACCCAACAGGGGTACCAGCCGCCGGGAGATCGGTCACGGAAACCTTGCACTCCGTGCCCTGAAAAACATGATCCCGACAGCCGAAGAAAATAACCCTTACACCATCCGCGTCGTCTCCGATATACTCGAATCCAATGGGAGCTCTTCCATGGCCACCGTTTGCGCGGGAACCATGGCGCTGCTGGATGCGGGCGTCAGACTGCGGAAACCGGTATCGGGTATCGCCATGGGGCTGATCACCGACACGGCTTCCGGAAAATATGCCATCCTCTCCGACATCCTGGGTGATGAAGACCACCTGGGTGACATGGACTTCAAGGTTTGCGGCACCCGTGACGGGATTACCGCCTGCCAGATGGATATAAAAACCGATGGACTCTCCTACCAGATCCTGGAACAAGCGCTGGAACAAGCCCGTATAGGTCGCCTGCACATCCTCGGAAAAATTGAAGAAACGATCTCCAAGCCACGGGATGACTACAAACCATTTGTCCCGCGGATCGTCCAGATCAAGATCCCGCGCGAATTTATCGGCGCCGTCATCGGCCCCGGCGGAAAAGTGATCCAGGAGATGCAGAAAGAGACCAAATCCACCATCGTCATCGAAGAAGTTGGCGAATTTGGCATCATTGATATCTCCGCCGTTGACCTGGAGTCGATTGAAGCTGTGAAAGCAAAGATCAAAAGGATTGTGGCCGTACCGGAAGTGGGTGAGATCTATACCGGAAAAGTAAGAAATATCACCTCCTTCGGCGCATTTGTGGAGATCATGCCGGGTACCGACGGAATGGTTCATATCTCTGAGATCTGCTGGGACCGGATCAAAGACATCCGCGATGTGCTCAACGTGGGAGATGAAGTGACCGTGAAGTTGATGGCTATCGACAAGGACGGAAAGATCAAGCTCTCAAGAAAAGTGTTGATGCCCAAGCCAAATAATTGATCATTTTTGAAACCATTGATTGCGGCTTTCGTAAAACTGCCGTTTTCCTCTCCTTTGCAGGGATGAAAATCATATGGCAAGTTTATCTGCATGTTGATCATATACTGAAGCCATGAGGCAACTGAAGATCGTCAAACAGGTTACCAACCGCGAAACCGCATCCCTTGACAAATACCTCCAGGAAATCGGGAGGGTGGAACTCATTACCGCTGAAGAAGAGGTTGCCCTTGCACAGCGCATCAAGCAGGGCGATCAGACGGCCCTGGAAAAACTGGCCAAAGCCAACCTCCGGTTTGTGGTCTCGGTCTCGAAGCAATACCAAAACCAGGGGCTGAGCCTGCCCGACCTGATCAATGAAGGCAACCTGGGACTCATCAAAGCAGCTCATCGTTTCGACGAAACCCGCGGATTCAAGTTCATCTCCTACGCCGTATGGTGGATCCGACAGTCGATCCTCCAGGCGCTGGCTGAACAATCACGGATCGTCCGTCTCCCGCTGAACAAAATCGGCTCCATCAATAAGATCAACAAAGCTTTTGCAGCCCTGGAACAGCGCTTCGAACGGGAACCCAATGCAGCAGAGATCGCCAAGCTCCTCGAAATTTCAGAAAATGAGGTGCGCGAAAGCCTTCGCAACTCCGGTCGCCATGTTTCCATGGATGCCCCGCTGATCCAGGACGAGGAGACCAACATGTACGATGTGTTGCGCAACGAGGACATCTCCACGCCAGAATCCGGGTTGTTATATGAATCCCTCAGGAGAGAGATTGAACGTGCCATCTCGACCCTTACCCACCGCGAAGCTGACGTGATCAGAGATTATTTTGGACTCAATGGCAGCCACCCCCTCACCCTCGAAGAGATCGGGGAAAAATTCGAACTCACCCGCGAGCGGGTCCGCCAAATCAAGGAAAAAGCGATCCGCCGGCTCAAACATACCAGCAGAAGCAAGATCCTGAAGACCTACCTCGGGTAAATTCATCCATCATGAAACCCATCATCTCACCTTCTCTCCTCTCTGCTGACTTCAGTCACCTGAAGAAGGACATTGAGATGATAAATGCCAGTCAAGCCGACTGGTTCCATATCGATGTAATGGATGGGGTGTTTGTTCCCAATATCTCTTTTGGTTTCCCGGTATTAAAGGCTGTTCGCAAGTACGCTTCAAAGCCCCTTGATGTTCACCTGATGATCGCAGAGCCTGACCGGTACATTGAAAAGTTCGCCGCCGAAGGTGCCGACCGGATCACCATCCATTACGAAGCGGTCACACACCTCCACCGGTCGATCCAACTGATCCGGCAGACGGGAAGGAGAGCCGGCGTGGCGCTCAATCCCCATACCCCTGTTGAACTGCTGGAAGACATCCTGCCGTTCCTTGACATGGTTTTGGTTATGTCTGTCAACCCTGGATTCGGAGGTCAGACCTTCATCGAGCATACCTATGAAAAAATCACCCGTCTGCGGAATATGATTGATGTCCGCCAACTGAATACGATCATTCAGGTTGATGGCGGTGTGAATCTTGACAATGCCCCTGCCCTCCTTCACCACGGCGTCAATTCGCTCGTTGCCGGCAATGCCATTTTCGGAGATCCCTCCCCCGTGGAGGTGATCCGGAAGATGAAGGAAATGGGCTGAATAAATTCTGAAAGGCTTTAATCAAGGACTCATTACGCCGATGAACATGTTAGCGTTGTTATCCACAATGGCCATATCATTGGTATCGATCACCCCGTCGCCATTGATATCTGTCGCCAGGTAGCCCATGAGGAAGGCACCGGAATCGTTGTCCACATCTCCCATATCGTTCGTGTCAACCACGCCATCCTGGTTTTCATCGCCTGAAAAAAAGGCATAGGTGCCTGCCGAGACCGGCGTCATGTTATCTCCATAAGCCCGGCTGGATAAAGGGGTAAAATCATACGAAATGGAGAGGGGAGCAAAGGGGACAGGCAAGCTACTCCAGGTTTCAATGCCATTGCGGTGTCTGACGACCAGGTAATAATCCGCCGTGAGGGCATGTGGTAATCCAACGGCTGCTACACCATTTACATTCAAGGAGATACCGCTGATTTGGTGGATCTTGTTGTAGGGTGACGAATAATGACGCAGCTCCAGCGAGAATGTATCCGCTACACAGCCGGAAAACTTGTCTCCATTTTCATCCTGAGCCTTATTCATGGTGCCATTGCCGGCATACAGTCCTTCAATAAAAAATTTCAGGGTCAACTCGTGGTTGCATGCAGATAATGGGGCATCTGTTGCAGTGATCGAAGCTACACCCCGCCGGATCAAATTGGTTGTATTGGCGCCTGATGGCCAAATCCCATCGGCATCAGAGGCACATCCTGATATTTCGTTTCCGGCATTCCGGGCTTCAATCCGCCGGATGCCATTGGGGTTATTCTGACCAATAGGTACTACTGCCGGATAATCACCCACTGCACTCGAACCTGTCTGCATGTAAACATCATTAATGCTCACAGGCAACTGCGACTGGGTTGGGTTTGTCGGTGTAGCAGTTCTGATTTGGTAGCAGAACAAAGGGTCGCCGGTTCCTCCCTCATTATCGAACAAAAGAACATATTTTCCCGATGTAAGGATGTTGGCAGAACCTTTCACAAATGCCCCGTCATCGAGGGTGGATGTGGTTCTGGGTGTTGTGGCAATATCCAGTGCCGTAATGGTTTTACTTCCGATAAACATCGGTGAACCCGGCGAAGTGGTACCTGTATAAACAGATAACCTTACCTGATGAACCTGTCCGGCATCAAACCGGGTTGAGTTTCCGGTGGGCTGAAAAAAAACCCACACCGGGCCGCTTTCTCCACTACCATTGGTCGTAAATGCGTTCAAAATGGGATTTGAAGCGAACTCTGTTCCTGTCCACACATTACCGGCGCCATAAATATTAGTAGCGTCAGATAGAAGCCCAAGTCCGGCACGTATGTTATAGGTCGTGTTGGCTGTAAGGCTCGAAAAGCTGACACACACAGCAAAGGGAGTTCTGGCATTATTGGTGCTTGCCGCCGTTTTGCTGCCCATATACCTGGGCACCACCATCTCCGTCATAACTGGCTGCGAGGGCGCTGCGATGGAGATGATCCCGCTCGTATCATTCAATACACCCGGAGAAGCAGAGATCAACCGGTAGTCGCCCGCCTGGCTGAATTGAATATCGCTGAAGGCGGCTATTCCGGCAACAGCCGTTTTTACTGTTGTGCCGGATACATTTCCTGGCCCTGTATACTTGGTTAGTGTGATATTTCCCGTAAAAGAGGTGTTCACGGTCTGATCAGGTTTGCAAGCTGTGACGGTAAAAGGAGCTACAGCGACCCCGGCAGTGCCCGATGAAGGGAAATTATCAAAGTCCAGGTATCCCATTCCCGTTGTCGTGGTGATGGCTATCTTCATCACTACCGGTATATGGTCTGACTGGTAATACAAGGCATAGGTAACGCTATCCGGGACTGTTGGAGACAAGGGTAATCTGGTCAATGAGTCATTGAAGTGATTTCCATCATTTCCTAATGCCAGATAGGTTCCCGGAACATATTTCGCTCCGTTGGTGCCGGTAAGGATATCATTGGTAACCAGTTGAAAATCGAACCGGCTGTCCATCCCGCCGGTGGCACCACCTCCAAAGGCTCTCGTACGTGTGCTCTGACTGTGAATAAGGTCATAAGTGGCATTGCCATTCCAGTACCCCCTCATATTCAGCGGATCTTTCATCCGGATGGTACCAGAGTCAAGCAAAAGCTTGTAAGCCGGTTCATCGCCATGATAAAGATTGAAATCGCCACAGAAAATGATATTTTCTCCGGAAGTCTGCGCGGTAATGTAGTTTTTAAACTTCTTACTTTCCCGGTACCGATCCAATTCATTGGATCCTGTGCCCCCTGCTTTCAGGTGGGCAGCATACAGATCCAGGTAGGTTGTGTCAGTGGTGGTGGTGTTAACATAGAGCCGGTAACGGCTGATATTGCGCAAAGATGTCTGGATGGTATCCTGCGACTTCAGATTGACCTTTTGAAGGTTGAAAAACACCATGTTATCGGAGTCCGGTCCGTTGATGTACTGTGCCCTGGCGTAATTGTTCGCTCCTCCCTGGTTGATCACATAGGTCAGTATGTGATTACATTCTGTTACATTGTTGATCTCAACAACGACCAGGATATCCGGACGGTAATAGTTGAATATCTTTTTGAAGTTGGCTGTATTTGCCGGATTGGATGGAGAGTAGGCGAGCACATTATAGACCATCATTTTCAATGTATCCTGGGAAAACAAGGAGTACGTGAATCCAGCAATGAGCAGTATCGTTACAAGAATTTTTTTCATGGCGAGAAGATATATCTGACAAACTCACCCCCTAGGTCCCCCTCTCTTTAAAAAGAGAGGGGGAAGCCGAAGGCGGGGGTGAGTTTATCAGCAACAAAGGTACAAAACATTGAACTTCTTATATGTTTTGGGGATTGGATATTTTTATGTACTTTTGCCGCGCAATCGGGGTATAGCGTAGTCCGGTTAGCGCGCCTGCTTTGGGAGCAGGAGGTCGTAAGTTCGAATCTTACTACCCCGACAAATCAAAAGTCCTGTACGAAGTACAGACTTTTTTTATTTTGCAAAAGAGACAAACTTGCTTGGATCTGATGCAAAATAAAAAAAGATGATGAGCGAAGCGAATCAGGACTTTTGATTTAGACCCGCCCAAAAAAGATCACCGAAGGTAATCTTACTTGCAGCCCCCTCCCTGCCCTCCCCCACACGGACTACACTTTGTACACATCTTGATCCCGTCAGAGATCAATCCACACTTTACAGTTCGCCATCTTTTACCTCACTCCTGGCACCTGTGAAATCTCAACCGGCATTTGTTTCAGAAAAATCTGAAATATAAGATTGCGGGTGCGGGCTTGGATACGCGAAATGGTGAACTGTAAGATTGGAAGTAAAAAATAATAGCTCCAAGTGGGGGAAGAGCCGGGGATAGGGGCTTAATGGGTTTTACCAATCGCCTTAATCTGGCTTTTTGGGATACCGGCCTCAGCAGCATATCTCGGCCAGCTTCCAATTACATCGGAGATATGGTCAATGATTTCTCCGGACTTCCTGATATTCATCCGTTCAGCCACCAACATTAAATCGTTATGATTTATCTCTGATTGCTTTCCATTAATGGAAAGTTGATGTTGTGCAAGGTATTTATGAGATGGCTTGAAGGCATAAGTCAAATCGTACGCCGGCGCAAGCCTCCACTGGCCTGATCTGTCCATCAGAAATGAAATGTTTTTTGCATGATCATCGTTATTAACGCCAATGACATTAAAGACCATCCTGCGGTAAAGCCGATCGGCATCGGGGTAAGGTAGTCTGATGCTGCGCATGGCCTGAAATGCCTGCTCATAACTGTAAGCCAGGGGATTGTTGTAATCATAATGACAAAGGCCACACAAGGTGAGCATATGCAGTTTTGAATTACGACCGGGACGGTCGAAACGGCGGGTCATGAAGTGGGCCCGTCCATTCTCTTCCAGGAGCCTGCATTCAGTCATAGATATGCCGCAATCTTTAGCCATTAAGTGACAGGCATACTCAATACGGCCATACCTTTGGGATCACCCAGTTGCTCATCCATAATCCCATCCAGCTTGATAAGCCAGTGGGAATATCCATCAGGGGCGTCGAGCTGACCCGACCTGACCGTCCCATGCCTGTTGATTGCAATCACAGCCTTGGCACGGGCGCCACCGGCTGAAGTGCCTACCCTGATGATATCGAGCATGCCCTGCTTTTGATCTTCTGAAATATTAGCGCTGAACTCGCTTTTCCGGTTGACCGCCTGCTGAGCAAGGTTCACAAGCTCTGAAATTTCAAGCACATTTGAAGATCCTCTTTCCATGCGTGTTGCCGGACGAAACTCGAGGGCCCCCATCCCGCGTTTACCCATATAACACAGCATTTCAACAGGATTTATGCTAATTTCATTACGACCATGGATCGCCAACCAGGTATTGATCAACTGTTGTCCGAATTTATCGGGAAGGCTATCGGACAGCAGACCGGGAAGTCCTCTGAATGTTTCAGCAGGGATGTCCGGAAAACTGTAGATACGCCCATTAAGAAAAATGGTCTCTGAGAGGGTGGTCAATCTACTCCGGAAGCGAGGTGATCAACATCCCCCGGTTTTAGGTGGTCAATATCACCGGATTTTGCAATAAAGAGCATTTTATTGCACTATTTGAAACATTACTAATTATTATCCGTATATTTGCACAAAAAGAGCAATAAAATGCACCAGGAAGATTTAATAAAAGCGCTGAAGGATCGCCGTGAAGCGTTGAAAGTAAACCAGGAATACCTGGCAGAATTATCCGGAGTGAGCCTCCGAACATTGAAAGCCATTGAAAGTGGCAAAGGAAATCCCACATTTGAAACACTGAACAAGCTGGCCGACGTGTTGGGTATGGAGTTGAAACTGGAAGTAAAAAAGACAAATCCATAAAAGATGAGGGCAGTGGAAGTATTTTGTAACGGCGAGCTGGCAGGAGTACTTACTGAGATTTCCCGCAATGAATATCGTTTCCGTTATGACGATTCCTGGTTCGTCAATGACCGGAAACCGCCGGTCAGTCTTACGCTACCGAAAAGCAGGCAGGAATACAGCAATGAAAGCCTGTTCCCGTTCTTCTTTAATATGCTCAGCGAGGGATTCAATCACAAGCTTCAAAGTAAAATGCTGAAGATCGATGAAAAGGATTATTTCGGGTTGTTGATTGCAACCGCGAGGTATGACACGATCGGGGCAATTACAATAAAACCAATACAGAAGGATGAAACTGAATGAGCTGAAAAATTGTCCGGGAACCCTTGCAGAAGGCTTTTCAACTTACAGCCCGGTATGTCTCCGAAGGATGTTCAATGGGAAGAGGGTATCCCATCTCCTTCAGTACGACACACCTTATCATGATGAAGAAGTCGCCAGGGAATTCATGGATAACCGCAAAAGGATATCAATCTCCGGCGTTCAGGAGAAGCTCAGCATGCTGCTGGAGAAAAATATTTTAAGGTTGACGCTTGAAGGGGAGCAAGGGACCTACATCCTGAAACCCATTCCCAGAGATGTACGCAATCCCGGACAGGTTCCTGGGAACGAACACCTGACCATGCAAATCGCAAGGCAGGTATTCAACATCAACACGGCGGAAAACGCTCTGATCTTTTTTAAGGACGGCACCCAGGCATATATTACCAGGCGCTTTGATGTAAAGGAAAATGGCTCCAGGCGGGGAAAGGAGGATTTTGCCTCACTGGCCGGTAAATCATCCGACAATGCCGGAACAAACTTCAAATATGATTTTAGTTATGAAGAAGTCGGAGCCCTGATACGCAGGTATGTGCCTGCCTGGAGAATCGAGATTGAGAAATTCTTTGCAATGGTCCTTTTCAATTATCTGTTCTCCAACGGGGATGCTCATCTGAAGAATTTCGCCCTGCTTGAAAGCGATAGCGGAGACTACCTGCTAAGTCCAGCCTATGACCTTATCAATACCCGGATCCATGTGGATGATACGGATTTCGCCCTGGATAAAGGATTGTTCATCGATGACTACATATCGGATGAATTTCAAAAAACAGGATATACAACTTTTCTTGATTTCGTTGAATTCGGGAAAAGAATAGGGGTGAATGAATCAAGGATTCAAAAGATCAGCGCCCCTTTCCTTGAAGATCAACCCCGGGTCGACAAGCTCATTCACAACTCATTTCTTAACGAAAAAAGTAAAAGAGATTACCTGCTTCACTACCGGACCAGGTTGAATCGATTAATATCCGGGTAGATCAGCAACGGAAAGCCGACTGCATTAACTCCATCTCTCAACTGGAGATTCCGATTGATTCGGCCGTTTTCTTTGGTAACAATTCTATATTCATGGTCAATACATAACAAGTCGGTTTTGATGGGAACTTTAACATAATCTGAACGGTACGATTCCAAAATCTTCTTTTTTCAGTAAATCATTGATGGTCTCTTTGTCGAATGATTCAGGATCAAAGTTGCCACCTGTCCATTTCATCATTTCTTCGTATTCTTCATGCCGGGGATTTGAAATGACCGTTAACAAATTTGAATAGCCGAAGGGTCCGCCGCAATCTTCCGGGGGGCAGTTCCTCTTACCGGCTGTACATTGAGGGTTATTAACACCCGGATCCGAAACCGGGATTTTCTCGAGGACAATATTGTGGAGCCAGCCATCACCAAAATCATACTCATATCCGATTTCGTCCTTCTCTTTCTTAAGCAAATCGGATAGTTTCAGCATTAAGTAATCGACATGAATCTTATCCTCCCAAAAATCATCGTCTTCGGTTTTCTCAAGGTAAAATTTCTCGCCTTTTATAAATTGATGAAGGTGGCTGTTCCACCAGCCCATGCTGCTCTGAATGACCTTGTGAAAGTCCTGTAGTGAAATATTGGCCGGAACAAGCAGTCTTCTCCGGATTTTTGGAGAGATATATCTCAGTGAGATATGTATTTAATAAATCTTCATATGAGGTGGAATTTGTCAAGCAATATTAGCAATTTTTTCACTCAAAGTATATGCGTCACGATTTTGAAATCAGAACCGAAACGATTCAAGAGCATATAACGGCACATTCACCAGCCAGCCATCATTGCGGTAATCCGACATGGAAGTCCTGACTGCAACTTTGGGATTGAACTTTTCATAAAAGGATTTCAAACTTTTTGCTTTCAGGTTTTCCTCCGCCTTTACTTCGATCGGAATGATCCGGTCATTGTGCCGGATTACAAAGTCAAGTTCAGCCCGGGCAGTATCCGATGACCAATAATAAACCTGGATATTTTGCTGTATTTTCAGCTGTTGCAGGACAAACTGTTCGGCGAGGGATCCTTTGAACTCGCTGAAGATGGAGTTTCCCTGGAGAATCGTTTGTTTGGTCAGGTCGCCCATGGCCGACAAGAGCCCGACATCGAGGATAAACAGCTTGAAGGCGGAAGCATCCTGGTAAGCAACCAGTGGAATGGCTGCTTTCGAAATACGATGTATTTTATGTACCAGGCCGCAATCAGTCAGCCAGGCTAAAGATAACTCGAACTCCTTGGCCCTGCCGCCTTGTTTAACCACCCCGTAGATGAATTTCTTATTCTCTTTTGATAGTTGGGAAGGAATGGATTGCCACAACATTTTTATCCTGCGAATGATTTCCGCGGGTACATGTTTTGAAAAATCATGCTCATAGGACGATAAAATGCTTTTCTGGATAGACCTGACCTTATCAAAATCGTTTTCACTGATGAATGAGCTTACAGCTTCGGGCATGCCTCCGATGAAATAATAATGACGAAGATGGCCAATAAGTTTTGCCTTGAAGTTCGTGATCATCGGCCAGTCATTGCTCTTAAGCAGTTCATACAGTTGTTCCTGACCCAGTGCCAGTAAAAATTCATTGAAGGACATAGGGTAGAGGGTCAGAAAATCAACTTTGCCAACCGGAGAGGAGGTCTTCTGATGTATTGTGATCCCCAGCAATGAACCGGCAGCCATGATATGATATTCCGGGGCATTCTCGCAGAAATATTTCAGGGAGGTGATCCCCTTTTCCGCTTCCTGTATCTCATCAAGAATAAGCAGGGTATTTTCGGGGCGTATCCGGATCCCGGTCTCGATCTGAAAGGCGGTGATCAGGCGGCTGACATCAAAATTCTCCTTGAAGATTGATTTAAGGGAATCTGAAGACTCGAAGTTGATGTAAGCGACCTGCTCATATTCCCGTCGTCCGAACTCCTGCATGAGCCAGGTCTTGCCCACCTGACGGGCTCCCTGGATGATTAAAGGCTTTCTGTTCTTTGACTGTTTCCACTTCGAAAGAGATGTTAATGCGAACCGTTCCATACGTTTATTTTGTGCAAATATACATAATATCGCACGAATAAGTGTGAGTTATTACATTTTATTGCACGAAATTTGGGTAGCCCATTCGTTACACCGGCCTTTAGGTCGGAGTATGACAAACGCGCGGACTAAAACTTTGACGTGTGTTTTCCAAGACCAGCATATACAGATAGATTAAGCCAGGTCGGGATGTTAACCTTTATTGATCAAACTCAATTGGTGCCAAAAATTGTTTACCCACAGAAAATGGAATATGCCTCTTGTGTTGCAGCCGGCCAATGATGATGGCAGGATGAGTATTGAATTGCTTCGCAAACGCACTTATATCGATTTCACGTAAAGGGGCTGCTGATAATATTTCTGTTTCTTCGTTTTCGGTCAATGTCCATTTTATGGCAAATTCATCGGCTTCCTGTTCTTTCCTCATGTCCTTATCGGAATAATCGAGATTCTCCAGGAAAATATCTTTTTTTCCATGTAAGAGTATATGACCTGATTCATGAAAGAAAGTGAACCAGAAAATATCGTTGCGTTTGTAACGACCTGTTAACTGAATAAATGGCGTATCGTTGAGCCAACGGGTAGAACCGTTGATGGGAGCTCTATCAATGCAGGGAGTGCATATAACCTTTACCCCTGCTTCGAGGCAAATGTTTTGTAACTGATTAAAGAATCCATTGGGGTGATTGGCCATGATGGACTTTATCTGCGGCAGGGCTTCCTTAAACTTTTTTTCTGAATAGTCGTTTGCATCTAACGATGTTGCCTGCAATTCACCTTTACGAAGCCATGCAGAAATGGCATAAGGCTCTTTGGTTTGAGCCAGTGATATGCGAAAAGCCACTTTTAGCTGCTGTTTGAAATAATAATCTTCCCAAGCTTTATGGCTGGAGAAGCCAAAGAAAGCCAGCATTTCCATAGTCTTTTCCTGAATGGTGCTAACGCGTGGCAGCCAACCTTTGTTGATCATATCGGCTAAAGGAAACTGCTTTGCCCATGCTACCGCTTCGTCAATGGCGATTTTGCGTTTCTCTCTTGCAATGTACTCATCATAAGATCTTTGGTGGTTCATCCAAAAGTGGGCAGGGATCTTGGTAACATTCTCAAATTGCACTGCCATGTCGGGAGTAATGGAGCTTTCGCCTTTGAGCACAGCAATAATGGTTTTTTCCGGCTTGCCGGAACGCAGGGCAAACTCTTTTGGCCCCATTTCCATTTCTTCCAGCTTCTCCGCTAAGGATTCTCCCGGATGGGGTCTTGATTGTGGAAAGTATTGATTTTGCTTTGCCATGTTCAATTCTCTTTGTGATAGTTTACAATCTCTATTACTTCTACACCTGTTATTTCTAACCAGATGTACTGGCCGTCTTCATTGGTAGGGATGGGGTCCTCATGAGGTGTGAAAACCAACCTGTACGGTTGGTCTAAGTCGCAGCCCCATTGCCCTTTCCGGTCGTTCTTGAGTTCATGGTAGTTGCCGGGCAAGTGCCTTACATCCTCCAGGGTGACGGCATCCAACAACTGGGTAAGCCTTCGCCTGAGTATGGTAGCCCGAACCTTGCCAAGCGCTGCAATCATCTTCCGGTCATCGTTTGCAAGTTTCTCCAACTTCTTATCAGTAAAAGTAATGTTCACTGCAAAGGTAATATAATTTTGATTAACAGTAAGTGTTAGTTATAAATATATAAAATTATTTTGGATCAATAGCGCCACCATTCCGGATCAGGAGAAAGAAATAATTTTATACAGTCATATAGCATAAGAATAGTTGCAACCTTGCTCCAGAATCACTGGCATTGTCTGTACAGAATAATCGGAAAAACACGAAAAGGTAATCTGCTCATGATAGGTGATGCGTGATACGTGATACGCGCGTTACAACACCACTCTCACCAGCTTCGCAAAGAGCCCGTTCACTTATCCTTGATCTTAAATCCAATTCGATTTCGTTCCCGGAAGCATGCTTCCTCTTGCCGGAGTTGCTCCAATCTCTTCAGGTATTCAAAGATTTGTAATATCTTCCGGTCTTGTTCTATATCCTTTTTTACTATCTCTTCAAGCTGTTTTAATATCTCCTTATGAGAAGCCACCATTTGCCTCATCCGGGTAAAAACCCTCATAATCTGAATATTCACCATGATAGCCCTGTCACTATTCAATACACTTGAAAGCATTGCGACACCAAGTTCAGTAAAGACATAAGGAGGTTTCCGGAGACCCATTCTCTCCCTGTTGGATATCACAATTTGTGATTTCCATGCTTTCATTTCCGCTGTTGTCATTTGGAACATAAAGTCCATTGGAAACCGTTTGATGTTCCTCTTCACTGCTTGATTTAGGATTCTTGTTTCAACCCCATACAGCATTGCCAGATCGCGGTCAATCATGACTTTCAGATCACGGATCAGGAAAATATTCCTGATGATTAGTTCTTCTGGTAAACTCATTCTTGTATCCATAACTGTAACTGCTTCTTTATCAGGATTTACTAAAATGGTCATTGAGCCGTGATAGGTGATATGCAGATCATGCAACGCATCACGCCTCACGCCGCCGAAGGGCATTCACCAACCCCGCTATCATCGACCGGATCCGGTCAAAGGATATTGACACCTTCCAGAGGTCAAGATCGTGATGATTTTTGTTCGTTTTCATGTCACCGTTTTATAGCTTAATCGGAAAAACACGAAAAGGTCATCTGTTCGCGATAGGTTATTCGTGATGAGGGATACGCGGATTAGGCATCATGGAGCAAGGATCACGGGCTTATTGTCGAAGCAGTCACTATTAAAATGAAGAGCATTTTTTGTTCAAGATACAACCAGTGGGTTACCATCTGGCAAACAATTATATCAATACTTCCACCCCCAATGACTCGCAGGGAGCTGGTTCAGTTCATCTCTTAATAATTTCCAGTTGGGGATGAATTTCTTTAGATATGCCTTAAACCGGTCGTTATGATGCCGTTCTAAAAGGTGGATCATTTCGTGTACCAGAATATATTCCAGACAGGATACGGGTTTCTTTGCCAGCTCGAGGTTGATCCATATCCGCCTGGCTTCAATGTTGCAGGTTCCCCACTTCGTCTTCATCAACTTGATGCCGAGCTCATTTACTTCAATCCCAATGATGGGCTCCCATTTGGCGACAAGCGGGATTGCCAATTCCCGCAATTCTTTCCTGTACCATTCATTCAAGACCGATTTGCGCTGCTCAACGGTTGCATTTGGTCTAACATACAGGTCGAGGTAGGTTTTGTTTTTGATGATGACCCTGGGGGGTGAATCCTGTTCGTTTACGCGCAACAGGTATCGCTTGCCCTGAAAGTAATGGCTTTCCCGGTTGACATATTCCCGCGGTGTTTCCCGGTTCTGACCCTTATACCTGGATTGCTGTCTGCGAATCCATCCGATTTTCGATTGGACGAATAACCTTATTGCTTCATCATCCATGCGCAAAGGGGCAGCAACCCGCACCCTGCCATATGGCGGATATACCGCTAAGTGCATGTTCTTGATCTCCTTTCTGACAACATCAATGGTCATATTTCCGATCGAGATCGTATGCATCAGTAGTCGGTTTTCTGGTTATAGACCAGTTCGAATATCCGTGCGACCTCATTTGGGTCGGTAATACCGTGCTTTTCCAGCACTTGTTTGATGATGATCTCCACTTTCCGGCGTTTTAACATCGTGCCGCGCCAGTCATCATCCTTCGCCAGAAAGATCGTATTGTCCAGGTCAATGGCAATTCCTTCGTCTTTGTTCAGGTTGTCGTAAAGGGCACGCTTGGGTTTTGTGTTGATGGTGGATGGGTATTGGGCTGATTTTTCCGGCTTTTTGATTAATCGCGTGAGTCCAACGATTTTCTTCAGGTATTCTTCGTAGGCTGCCGCATCCTGCCGCCTCAGCTTGATCAGTTCATCCAGCAGGGTGCTCATTCGCTCATAATACATCGGATTCGCCGGGGATTCTTCAATGATCACTTTGCGAAGATTGTTTTCAATGGTTTCAGCCATGGCTTCCCTGTTCTTTCGTATTCGTTCAGGAACTTTGTCCAGCGCGTCTATCCCGCGCTCAACGATCAGTTCCACCAGGCTTAGGTCATCGAAATTCGAGATCATCCGGCTTTCTTCTGCGCCGATGTAAGTGTCGATAAGATACCGCATGGCTGGCTCGAACTGCTTTAAGTCGACATAGTCGCTGCTGGCTAACCGGATTTCCTTCCGGAGGCTTTCAAAGTGCTTCAAATCCGTCTTCAGAGCAGCTATTTCGGTTGGCGTATAGCCCGCTTCCTCCAAAGACTCAGCAATGTTGGCATAGGCTCGGATAAATGCGATCACCGCCTTGTAAAATGCAACCCGCCGTGGTTCTTTGTCCTTGATATCGCCGGGAAGCTCTGTATTGCCGCAAAAATACCGGATATACTGCCGGGTGTCCCTGGGCATTTCCACAGGTTCACAGAGCGCTTTGAGCGTTTCCTGCGCTTCATCGAGCTGCTCCCTGCCTTTCTTGATGCGGTCGCCCAGTAACCCTTCCACATCTTCCTTCGCATAACCTTCAAACGCACCGGAAGTATAGTCCTGAACCGATTGTTCAAGACTTTTAAACAGGTCTTTGTAGTCGATGATATACCCGTATTCCTTGTCATCTCCATCCAACCGGTTGACGCGGCAAATGGCCTGAAATAAACCGTGGTCTTGCATCTTTTTATCAATATACAGGTAGGTGGCAGGCGGCGCATCGAATCCTGTTAACAGCTTATCAACGACAATCAACAGCTTTAACTGGGCAGGGTGATCTACAAAGGTTTTTTTGGCTTCATCTTCAAATACTTCAGGAGTTTTTCCGTCGAGCATTTTTTGATAAACCTCATATTGCATGATCTTTTCGGTATCCCCCTCTCCTGTTTCCTCTCCTTTGATATCGTGGTATGTAGGCACAAATGATGTAACGATGGCACATCTCTTTAATCCGGCGTTCTGGAAAAGCTCATAATATCTGCATGCATTGTAAATGCTCCCGGAAATGAGCAGGGCATTACCGCGTCCGTTTTGCAGCCGTTCTCTGGTCTCCATATCCAGCATCACATCGGCTACAATCTTCTGCAAGCGGGATAACGAACTGAACAACTTTTTCATCGTTCCCCAGCGTTGCTTCAACTCGGTTTTGGCAAGGTCGGACAATCCCTTGGTTTTGGCTTCAAACCACCGGTCGATGTGTTCCATGGAGGTGATCTTCTGGTCAACATCCCGTGCTTCATATCTCAGATCGAGCACCACTTTGTCTGCAACGGCTTCATCGAACTTGTAGGTGTGGATGTAGGTGCCAAAGGTTTCCAGACTGGTTTGCTTGTCTGTTTTCAGCAGGGGCGTGCCGGTAAAGCCGATAAACATCGCCTCCGGAAGGATCTTTTTCATCGCTTTGTGCAGGTCGCCGCTCTGGGAGCGATGACATTCATCCACGAACACATAGAAGTCACCTTTGGCTTTGAAATCCGGCGGCAGGCTATTCTTCAGGTCTGTTATATAGGTTTCGTAATCAGCTTCTTCTTTGTTGGCGAACTTATGGATCAGCGAACACAACAGCCAGGGTTTGGTATCATTCAGCCTTTCAATCAGGATGGTGCCGCCTGATTTGCCATCCTGGGGTTTGCAGCGGAATATCTGTTCATCAACCCCTTTGAATACCTTTTCGATTTGCTTGTCCAGTTCATCCCGGTCGGTGATGATGAGCACACGGGCATGGGGGTTGTACTCACGAATCCATTTGGCGATCCAGACCATCGTCAGACTTTTGCCGCTGCCCTGTGTA
>Ga0194126_10001662_pt1 | contig 37068 bp, 34 predicted proteins | sample TA2KigC150mmetaG_FD_148641 | JGI IMG/M metagenome (GOLD analysis project Ga0194126, IMG submission 148641) | Freshwater microbial communities from Lake Tanganyika, Tanzania - TA2015035 Kigoma Deep Cast 150m | ecosystem: Environmental > Aquatic > Freshwater > Lake | place: Tanzania: Lake... | reverse complement strand
AAAAGGTCCCAGAGTCGTTTATGTTTTCGCATGAGAAATTCATAGCATTATTTTTACACCCTTTACAAGTCATAAAAACCGCATAAATAAAGGGCTATTTGATATTTTTAGGCTTATTTTTACCCACACGATTTGGAGAAGACCCATAATATTATTAAGGGCATTTTTTCTGTGGCTGGGGGACAAGGATTTGAACCTTGATTCACGGAGTCAGAGTCCGTTGTCCTACCGTTGAACGATCCCCCATTAAATCTATAAAGAAAATACCCAAAATTTTGTAGGAAGTCAATGAAAAACCTGCGGGTGTTACGGAACAACTGTTACCTAAAAAAGGCGATTTACCACAGAGGGCACAGAGGAAAGTTAAGATAAATCATGGAAATAAACTCCTTTTCGTTACTTAACTCTGTGCACTCGTTAAGTGAAAACAATGAAACATTTTATCTGAGGAATTGATTATATGAGAACACAGAGAAAAGATTGAGCTTATTTTGTTTTTTTAACTATGAAATTAATCTCCGTGTTCTCTGTGGTTTAAAAGAATCGCTCAATTTGGTGTTAGTAGTCAGGCAATCGTAATAAGGCAATGTTCCCATTATAGGGTTGCAAAGAAGAATATTTTATGTCCCTTCTTTTATGAAAAATTACATCGATTGTTTTTGAGGATTGAGGTTGCCCTAATCGTATGGAAAGGAGGAGCATAGCTGGACAGAATCCAAAAAACCTTATCAGTTTTTCAGGATTTCGCGCGCAATGATCAGCTTCCGGATCTCATTCGTCCCGCCGCCAATCTCATAGAGTTTGGCATCCCGCAAGTATTTTTCAACGCGATATTCCTTCATATATCCATAGCCCCCATGGATCTGGACAGCCTCCAGGGCGCATTTGGTCGTGATGGAAGAGACAAAATAGCTCAGGATGGCAGCCTCCTTATTGATATTCATTCCTTGTTCAACTAGCTGGATGATTCGGTAGCAATAAGACCTGGATAATTCGATGCCCACCAACATATCAACCAGCTTCTCCTGGACGAGTTGAAAATTGGCGATGGGCTTGCCAAACTGAACTCTTTGCTTCGCATAGGCCAGAGAGGCTTCAAAACAGGCCTGGGCAACTCCCAAGGACTGACAAATGCCCAGCGACCTTTCCACGTCCAAAGATTTGAACATCCCATAAAAACCCATATCCTCCTCGCCCAGAACCTGAGTCTTGGAGGCTTTGACGTCTTCCAAAAAGATCTCCCCAGTAGGAGAAGTGCGCATTCCCATCTTGTTGAAAGGCTCTCCCGTGGAGAGGCCCTCCATCCCTCGCTCCAGGATAAAGGCAGTTCCCCCTTTGACCCCGGTGGTACCTCTCTTGCGGGTCAAGATGATGAAGTAGTCGGCGATGGGGGCATTGGTAATGAAAGTCTTAGACCCATTGAGGATATAGGTATCTCCATCCTTCTCAAAAGTGGTTTGGATGGACAGGGCGTCCGAACCGGCCTGGGGCTCGGTCAAAGCCCAGCAACCGATCTTTTCCCCCCTGATGATCGGAGGAAGATATTTCTTCTTCTGTTCTTCGTTTCCTTGCACCAGGATGTTCCGGCCAAAAAGCACGCTCGAGGCAAAACAAGACATGCCAAAGCCTGCATCCATCTTACAGATCTCCTCTATGATTAAACCGTAGGTAAGAAGGTCTGTATCTCCACCGCCGTAGCGGGGAGGGAAAAATGAACCCAGAAAGCCAAGAGAACATAATTTGTGGAATACCTCCATCGGGAAAACTCTCTTTTCGTCTATCTCACCCACAATGGGATCAAGTTCCTTTTTTAAAAATTTCTTCAGGTTTTCCAATATTATCTTTTGTTCCGATGTTCTTTCTTCGGTGGTCGTCGTCATTTTTCCTCCTTCTTCCCCAAGAAAAAACGCTGGGGGTCAAAACAACGGAGGAATTTCAACTCCTCTGGCGAAGGAGGAGAAAGAGCTTGCATTTGGGGATGAATTTTCAGCTTCCAGCCGCACTGATCTTGGATCACCCTTACGACTTCTTCTTCCGATTTATGGGGTAATAAGGAGAAGTACCGCGTTAGAATGAGCTCTTCCTCCCCCGGACCTTTTTCAAAGATTCCCCATTGAGAAACGACGGTAGTGACTCTCCGTCCCGGGGAGGTGATGTAAGGGACCTTTTCCACGTAGCGACTCCGGCTCTGCTCAAGTGTAACCATGACTTCCTTGGCCGCAGAGGCAGCATCGTTTCCCCCGCCCGCCCCAACCAGATACTGGCCCGTATCAGGAATTTTGGTGGTATTCAAGTTTCCGAAGCGATCCACCTGCCCTGCTCCGACGATGCCGATGGTGGAAGACTGACTCCCACTCAGGAAGATACCCATGGTGGTCAGGATGTCGGCATTCATGCGGCAGGTGGGGAGATTGCGGAGGTTAAAGATAAAGGGGTCTGCCGGACGGGGTGAATATCCAAAAAAGCCCACTTCGGCGATGAGTTCCACGGGGAAATTTACGTGGCGCAGGTCATAATAAGTTAGCCAGGCAGCCAAGTTGGAGGCCCCGATTCCAGCCAAAATGAGCTGGTAATTTCTATCCCCGATTTTTTCTTTTAGCTTCCGCGAAGCCCCCACGACCATTCTCTCCGCCGGGGTGGCTTCTTCCGGTAAGGGTAATTTGTTGGATAAATCAGAAAGCTCGGAGATCCAGGAGTCGCTGTGTATTCGACCCTTCAGGTGCCAGATGCGGCGTTGTCCCAAACGGGCGAGAAACTCCCCGTGGTCTTTGCAGTCTAAAATCCATTTTTCCACCCAGGCCTGGTATTGCTTAGGATCGCGGGAAGCCTGCCGGGCTTCCAGGATGAATTCTTGATCCTCCCCGTAACCCTCGAATTCAGGCATACCCAGGGAGTGATGCCCAACGGGATGGGCTCCCAGAGGGGCCGGGCAAACAGCCTTCACTAAATAGCCAGGAATTTTAACCAGGAAAGAGTATCGGCGGATAAAATCCGGTTCTACAATCTTCTCTACCGTAACGATAACGCCCTCTTTCGCGGCCAAAGCTCCGTACACATTTCCGGCAAAGGGAGCGGCAATGAGAGTATTTCCTTCCGGGTCCGCTGCCCATCCGTGGGCCAGACTGATATCCGGGTTCAGAGCTCTCACCAGGCCTATGGATTCTTCTTGGCCGAAAGGGTTTCGGAGAAGGGAAAAATTCTCGCTGTTTTCTTTTTCCATCGTGCTGCCGCAGATGGATTTGGTAGGCAAAAAAGGAAGGCCCATGGCTCCGGCCAGAAGCCTGAGAGTGAGGGTGAGCATGGTCCAATCCTCAAAGATCACTCTCCTCTCTTGAAAAGCTTTGACTAAAATCGGGTTGGGGCTGGGAAAAGGGTAACCGTCGCCGATGAAGGTGGAGATGATTTTATTGCATAAGTCCCCGTGGGCAAATACGGCCAAGCTTGTGGCTCCTCCGGTGGCTGCGATCAGGGTGAAGTCCGGCTTCTTTCCCCAGAATTGCCTGGCTATTTCATAGTATGCGGCCGTAGGGAAGGCGTAGCCATTGCCGGCGTGAATGGTCATTCCTGGCTTGACAAATTTCTGGACGGCCGCGGAAAGGTCCATGATCTTGCCGGGCCTTTTTCCTTCGGGAAATTCTAATTTTCCTTCGAGAAATTGCTGAAGGCTTCTTTCCATTTTTTCCTCAGAGTTTTAAAGCTTTTTAGAGTTTCAGATTGAAAGCCCGAACGGCGTTCTCCCGCAGAAGCTTCCTCCTGATAGGCAGGGGAAAGCCCAGTTCATCAATCTCTTTCATACAGCGTTCGAAAGAGAGGAGGGGATAATCGGTTCCCCAGATGGCTTTATCCTGCCCGTAGGTTTTGATAAATTCCACAAAAGACTTCGGCCAGTATCTGGGGCTGCGGGCGCTGGTTTCGATGTAGAGGTTGGGATGCTTCCAGGCCAGGATCATCATCTCCTCATGCCAGGGCTGCCCCAAGTGGGCCCCGATGATCTGGAGTTCCGGGAAGGCCAGCGCCACTTCATCCAAGTAAATGGGGCGGCCGCACTCCGAGGGCAGCAGAGGGCCGGTGTGGCCCACCTGGATGACCACCGGGACGCCCAATTCACAGCACTTTATGTAGATGGGCCAATAGATTTTTTGGTTAGGCGGGGCCCCATAGGTCATCCCGTCGCCATAAGCATAAGGCTCCAGCCTGAGGATGCGGATCCCCAGGTCGTGGACCAGACGTTCGATCTCGCGGACCACATCCATAGGCTTCTTGCACGGGTCAACGGTTCCCGAGCTGATGAACCTTCGAGGGTACTTATTAACTATTTCGGACACCATTTCATTGCTGATATTCACCGAGCCGAAATGAAAAGCCGTAAGGATGCAGATTTCCACATCCCATTGATCCATGTCGGCGATCATCTCTTCAGCGGAATATCCTCTTTCCAGTTTTTCTAATGTCCCATAGCGCCTGAAGATATGGCGGATTTCTTCCGGCCATTGGTAATTCGGCTGCTTTCCGATGCACCCTGCCCACGCGTCGATGGCTCCGATCTTATCTGCCATGATGGGTCCTCCTTTTTTGCCTAAACCTTGAAATCAAGCATCGGGCACCGAGGTCCGAAAGATGATCTCCCGCATAATCTCACTGGTACCGGCCCCGATGGTGAAGCCCTGGACATCGCGGGTGAAACGGCTGACCAGATACTCCTCTATCACCCCATATCCCCCGTGGATCTGCATTATTTCGGAGGCGACTTTTTTGACCACATCGGTAGCGAAGAGTTTGGCGATGGAAATCTCCCGATGGGCATTGCGGGTGCGATTCAAGAGGTCGGTAGCATGGTAAGTGATCTGCTTGGCGGTCTCCATCAGGGCAATGGCGTCGGCGATGCGGTGGCGCCAGACCTGATGTTTGATGAGCGGTCGGCCGAAAACCACTCGGTTCTTGGCGTACTTGATTCCTTCTTCAATCAGGATCTCCATGATGCCGTTCGCAAAGGAGGAGAGAACCAGCCGTTCTCCCTGAAAATGATCCATTATGTAGGCAAACCCCTTGTTTTCTTCGCCGACCAGATTTTTCCGGGAAACCCGGCAGTCTACGAAGGAGAGCTCGGCCGTATTTCCCGAACGGGCCCCCATCTTTTCCAGCCGCCGCCCTACGGTAAATCCAGGTGTATCCGTGGGAAAGATGACCAGGCTGATCCCCCCGGCCCCTGGCCCACCGGTGCGCACGGCCAGAGTTGTGAAGTGGGCGATGTTTCCGTTGGTGATGAAGGTTTTGGCCCCATTGATGATGTAGTCATCGCCTTCCTTTTTGGCCGAGGTGCGAATGCCGGCCACGTCAGAGCCAAAATCGGGCTCGGTGAGTCCCAGGGCGGCGATCTTCTCTCCCTTGATGGCGGGCATAAGATATTCCCGTTTCAGTTCGTCCGAACCGGCATCGCATAACACGCCCGTGGCAAACTCGCCCTGGACCATCATATCGACGGGCATGCCCACCATCCCTGAGCGCATTAGCTCCTCGCAGAGGATGGCGGTGTACCAGTAATCCAGGCCGCTTCCTCCATATTGTTCGGGGTAACGAATGCCGAAGTAGCCCATCTGGGCAAACTCTTTAAAAAGTTCCAGAGGGTAGTGTTGGTTTCTTTCCCATTCATCGGCGTGGGGGCGCAAGCGGGTCTCGGCGAATTTTCGGACCGACTGCCGGAAAAGTTCGTGCTCTTCCGTAAAATAAATGCTCTTGGCCATTCTCCTGCCTCCTTGTCATTCCCCGGTGAAGGTGACCCCCCGCTTTTCCAAAAAGGCGCTCATCCCTTCTTTCTGATCCCGGGTCACGAAATTCAAGATGACCGTGTTAATGGAATAGTCAATGGCGGTCTCCAAATCCGTGGTCATCCATTTGTTGATGATGTCTTTTTGAGTGGCCATTCCCCGGGGAGATTTACTGGATAGGAGGTCCGTCCAACGCTTGACCTCCGCCTTCAGCTCGGCGGGAGGGACGACGCTGTTGAGGAGGTTGAACTTCTGCGCCCGGTGGACGTCCCAATTCTTTCCGGTGAAACAGAGCTCTTTCGTGCCAAAGAGGCCGATGGCGGGCAGGAGAATAGCGGCTTCGACAATGGCCGGGATGCCCACATTGATGTTGGGCAACCCGAACTGGGACCGATCCGTGGCGATGAGAATGTCACAGGATATGGCCAGCTCCAGACCCGCTCCCAAGCACAGGCCATCGATGGCGGCAATGACCGGCTTTTCCAATTTACGAACCGCGCCAAAGGTGCGGTGGAGGAGTTTGCCGATGGAACGCCCGGCCCACGGGTCAAAATCCTTGACGTATTTCACGTCCGTTCCCGAGCTGAAAGCCTTTTCACAGCTGGAGTTAAAGACCACTACCCAGATACTTTTATCTTTTTCGATGTCTCCAATGGCGTCGAGGATTTCTTCGAGCATGGGACCATCCAGAGCGTTGAGGACCTCTGGGCGGTTCAAGGTGATGGTGGCTACTTTGGCCTCTTTTTTTAAAATGATCTTTTGGTAAGCCATCCTTCCTCTCCTTTCTTCAACGACCTTTAAATTCGGGTTTTTTCTTTTCTAAAAAAGCCCTGATGCCTTCCTTTGCATCTTCGGATTTGCGTACTGGCTCAGCAAGGAATTGTTCCAGGCGAAACCCTTCTTCCAGGGGCATATCCAGACCCCGAAGCACGGCCTCCTTAGCAGCCTGAACTGCCAGAGGGGCATTCTGGCAAAGTTCCTCCGCCAGACGATAAGCTGCGGGCATGAGATCGGAAAGGGGATAAACCTCATTGACTAACCCAATGCGTAAACCTTCTCGGGCGTCAATCCTGCGCCCCAAAAGGATCATCTCCATCGCTTTGGGTAAAGGAACGATGCGCGGCAGACGCTGCGTCCCTCCGGCTCCGGGAACAATTCCGCGAGTTACTTCCAGCAGGCCGAAGACGGCATTCTCCGAAGCCAGGCGGAAATCACAGGCCAGAGCCATTTCCAGACCTCCGGCAAAGCAGTAACCATTGATGGCGGCAATAATTGGTTTCATGATTTCGATGTGGCGGGTGATCCCGCCCAGGCCAGGAAAATTTTCCGACGAATGCCGTCTCTGGAAAGGAGTCATATTCCGGTAGAACTCTCCGGCGGTTTGCAGGTCAGCTCCAGAGGAAAAAGCTTCCTCTCCCGCTCCGGTTAAAATGGCCACCCAAAGTTCAGATTCATCACGAAAATTCGTCCAGGCTTTGATCAACTGTCGGCTAGTTTCCATGTCAATGGCATTCATGGCTTTCGGCCGGTTTATGGTGATGGTGACGATCCGCTCTGTTTTCTCAAATAAGATAGACATCGATTTTCCCTTTCATTTAGGCTTGTCTCAGCGACAAAAATTTCCTGGCCTCCTGAGGGGTAGCAATTTCCCGTCCCAATTCCCGGGCGATGTGGATGGCTTTTTCTACGAGCTGAGCATTGCTTTGGGCCAGCTTTCCTCTTTCGATATAGAGGTTGTCTTCCAAACCAACCCGGATATGCCCTCCCATGAGCATGCCCATGGTAACCATGGGAAACTGATGCTGTCCGATGCCCATGACCTGAAAAGTTGATCCTGAGGGGATGCTTTCCACCAGATGCAAAAGGTTTTTGGGCGTAGCGGAGGTGGTCTGCCCCGGCATTCCCATGACAAAGCTGAAGTGAAGTGGTTCTTTCAGCACCCCCATATTGCGAAAGAGGAGGGCATTGTTGATCATTCCCCAGTCATAGATTTCTAACTCTGGCTTGGTCCCGTTCTCCAGCATGGTCCGGCCGATGAACTCCAAGTCGGCGAAGGACTGAGCCATGGTGAAATCAACAATCCACCTTTTGTTTTTGAAATCGTAAATCCCCTGCATGGCTGACCCGATATTGTAGGAAGCCAAGTCGGGCTTGAAGGCCGGGATCATGGCTACTCGCTGCTGCAAGGGTAAAGTGCGCGCCCCGCCGGTGGAGAGACAAATCACCAGGTCGGTCTTTTCTTTGAGAGGTTCGAAGATCCGTCGGAAGACCTCCACGTCAGCCGTAGGCCGGCCGTCTTTATCGCGGGCATGAATGTGTACGATGGCCGCCCCGGCTTGCCTGCACTCGATAGCCTGCTGCACGATCTCTTCCGGTTGTTCGGGAATATTCGGGTTGGCGGCTTTCCCCTGCTGCGCTCCAGTCAAAGCAGCGGTGACAATGAGTTTTTCCATCCATGACCTCCCTCTTTATCTAGCCAATAAAATTCGTTCTATTCGTACATACTCTCGATAAGGCTGCGGAATCTTTCACTGACGAACTTGCGGCGAACTTTCATGGTAGGGGTGAGCTCCCCTGCTTCCTGATCTAGGTTCTTGTCCAGGATCTTGAATTTTTTAATGGTCTCCACCTGGGCCAGGTTGTCGTTGACCTTCTCCACTTCCTTGGAGATTAGCTTGTATATTTCAGGGTTCTGTGATAGGTCAGCGTAAGTGGTGAAGGGAATGCGATGGTCTTGAGCGTACTCCGTAACGTTGTCCTCATCGATGATGATGAGCGCAGTCAGATATTTCCGGCCATCGCCGATGACCACGGCATCGTGGATATAGGGGCTGAATTTTAAAAGGTTCTCGATGTACTGAGGAGCTACGTTTTTCCCTCCCGCAGTGATAATGATATCTTTTTTTCGGTCGGTGATCTTCAGATACCCTTCAGGGTCGAGTTCCCCAATGTCCCCCGTGTGTAACCAGCCGTCCCGAATGGTCTGTTCAGTGGCCTCGGGTTTGTTAAAATAACCCATAAAGATGTTCGGCCCCTTAGCTAAGATTTCCCCGTCTTCAGCGATCTTCACCTGGATGCCCGAAAGAGGCTTTCCCACATTGCCAATTTTTATGTCGTTTTCCTGATGGATGGAGATCAGGCCGCAGCTTTCGGTCAGGCCATAGGATTCCTTCATCTTGATGCCAATGGCATGGAAATATCTCAGAACTTCCGGGGCGATGGGCGCGCCGCCCGAGTCGGTAATTCTCGCCCGGTCCAAACCGAGGATTTCCCTGAGCTTGCGGAAGACGAACCAGTTGGCCAGGGCATAGGGCAAGATAAGATAAGGGGGAATTCTGCGACCCTGAGGGTGATCGGATAGAACTTTCATCCCCACGCGCATCGCCCAGCGGTAGGCCATTCGCTTGCACCAGGGTGCTTCCCCCACTTTGATGACAATTTGGGAATAAAATTTCTCCCAGATGCGGGGGACGGCGAAGAAGAAGTTCGGGCGAACCTCCCGCAGATTCTCGGAGAAGGTTTCTTTACTTTCCACAAAATTCACGATGAGCCCGCCGTAGATTCCCACAAAGAGGGAGATGATCCTCTCGGCCACGTGGGAGAGAGGAAGATAAGAGAGGATATTATCTCCATCGCGCATCTCCAGAGATTGGAAGGCTTTCTCCGCCATCCATAAAATGTTGGCATGGGAGAGCATGGCTCCCTTGGGCGGGCCAGTGGTTCCGGAGGTATAAACCAAGGTAGCCAATTCCTGGGGCCGGATCTCCCGCAATCGTTCTTCGATGAGGGTTGGTTCCTTCTCGATTAAGTTCTTCCCCCGGCGAAGGAGGTCCTGGAAGCTGATCACCATGGGATCCTGGAAGTTTCTGAGTCCTTTCCAATCAACGACAATGATCCTCTCCAGGAGCGGGAGATCTTCTCTCACCTCCAGAATCTTATCCAATTGCTCCTCATCTTCCACCACCACAAATCTGGCCCCGGCATCCTCTAAGATATATTTGACCTGGGGGGTGGAGTTGGTTTCGTAAATGGGAACCGTAATTGCGCCGGCTGCCTGGATTCCTAGATCAGCGAACAACCATTCTGGCCGGGTGCTGCTGATGATGGAGGCCATGTCTCCTCTTTTCAAACCCAGGGAGATTAACCCGTAGCCGGCGAATTTGACGTGCTCTCCATACTCCATCCAGGAGATCTTCTTCCAGAGGCCATATCTCTTCTCCCGCAGGGCAATTCGATCGCCGTACTTCTCCACGCGATGAAGGAATAGATGGGGCAAGGACTGAATTTCGATCATCTCCACTTCTTCTTTTTCTTGTACCGCCGGTAACCTTTGACGGAAGTCTTGACCTTCATTCCCAGGTAAAATTCTTTCACATCCTCGTTCTCCGCCAAATCCTGGCTGCTCCCCGAAAGAACGATACGCCCATTCTCTATGACGTATCCGTAATGGGCCGCATCGAGAGCCATATGGGCATTCTGTTCCACCAGGAGGAGGGCTCTTCCTTCGGCATGGATGTCTTTGATAATACGGAAGATCTCTTCCACCAAAAGAGGAGCCAGCCCGAGGGAAGGCTCGTCCAGGAGCAAGAGCTTGGGGCGGGCCATCAGGGATCTCCCGATAGCCAGCATCTGCTGCTCCCCTCCGCTCAAAGTCTCTGCCCGCTGCTCGCTCCTTTTCCCTAAGATGGGAAAATGGTCAATGACCTTCTGCCAGTCTTCTCTCACTCCCTGACGGTCGTGCCTCAAATAGGCTCCCAGCTTTAGATTTTCAGAGACCGTCAGTTCGGGAAAGATCTCTCTTCCTTCGGGCACCAAAGAGATGCCCAAGCGGACGATCTCCTGCGGGGTCTTTCTCTCGATGCGTACGCCTGAAAATTCTATGGTTCCTTTTCGCGGCTGGTCGTCATCCAGCAGCCTGGCAATGGTTCGCAATAGAGTCGTTTTCCCCGCGCCATTGGCCCCCAGGACGCAGACAATGCTCTTTTCTTTTACCTCCAAGGAAACTCCCCGGATGGCTTCGATGACTTCCTGATAATAGGTTTCAGCGTTACTGATCTTAAGCAAGGACTCTCTCCCCCCAAATAGGCCTTGATGACCTCGGGGTTCTGTTGAATTTCTCGGGGAGAACCGGAAGCGATAACCCTCCCAAAATCCAGAACGGTGATATGATCGCAAACTTCCATGACCATCTGGATGGCATGTTCCACTAAAAGAATGGTGATCTTCATCTCTTCCTTGATGTCCTGGATCCAGAAGATAAGATCTTCCCGTTCTTCCAGGTTCATACCGGAAGACGGCTCATCTAGAAGGAGCAGATCCGGTTCCATGACCAACGCCCTGGCCAGCTCCACTTTTTTTCTGATCCCATGGGGGAGGCTGACCACCAGGGCCCAGCGCCAGGCCTGAAGCTCGAGGAAATCAATAATCTCTTCTGCCTTTTCCCGGTCCTGAATTTCCTGCCGGCGCACTTTCGGGGTGAAGCAAACCCGGGAGAGAACCCCCGTCTTGTTCCGGACATGCCGGCCCAGGAGGATGTTGTCGAGAACGGTCATGTTGGGGGAAAGCTCGATATTCTGGAAGGTGCGGGCGATTCCCTTCTGAGCTACCTGGTAAGGGGGTAGACCCGTGATATCTTCCTCCCGGAAAAAGATTCTACCCCCAGAGGGCCGGTATAGACCGCTGAGACAATTGAACAAGGTAGTCTTTCCAGCCCCATTGGGGCCGATGAGGGCATGGACTTGTCCTTGGTCCAGGTGGAGGTCGACCTTATCCAGGGCCTTGATGCCCCCAAAGCTGATGGAAAGATCTCTGATCTCCAGAAAATTCAATTGGCCTCCTCATTTCAGGGGGAAAGTTTTCCAGTATCGTTTTATTTTCAACCACCGTCCGTAGAGTCCCGTGGGCTCGAAGAGAATGAACAGCAGGAGAATCAGGCCGTAGAGCAAACCCTGAAGACCGGTCTCAACCACGAAGAAGGGAAAAAAATCTTTGAGAACCCTGATCCCTTCGGGAAGGAAGGTGATGAAAACCGCCCCGTAAACCGAACCCAGAAGGGTGCCCGTCCCACCCACCAGGATCATGATGATGAACCCGATGGAATCTAAGAGAGTGAAATTGGAGGGGGATATGTATTTGATAAAGTGGGCGAAGAGGCTTCCTGCGATTCCCGCATAAAACGCACTGATGAGGAAAGCAATAGTCTTGTAGATGGATAGATTTACCCCCATGGTTTCAGCGGCGGTTTCGCTGTCCCGGATGGCGATGAAGGCCCTCCCCAAAGAAGAGCGGATGATGTTCTTTGCTCCCCAGAGCATGATGAGGGTAATGGCCAGGATGAAGTAGTAAAAACGCTGGTCTGTATCCAGAGCCAAGGGGCCAATGGAGGGAGGGGACAATTTAATTCCGTTGGCCCCGTTGGTTACACTTTCCCAGTTGAGGATGACCTCGTCGGCGATGAAGGCGAAAGCCATGGTGGCAATAGCCAGGTAAAGGCCCCTTAATCTGAGGGCGGGAATTCCGATCAGGATCCCAGCGGCTGCTGTAATAAATCCTGACGCGGGCAGGGCGAACCAGAAGGGGAGTCCGAGTTTAACGGTCAGATAAGCTGAGGAGTAAGCGCCGATAGCCAGGAAAGCAGCATGGCCCAGGGAGATCTGCCCGGCGTATCCGGAGAGAAGGTTCAACCCCAGAGAAACGATCGTGTAGATGGCCGTCAGGCTAAGCATATAGACCACGTAGCCTCCGGCAAAAAGTGGCGCGGATAACAAGAAACCCATGGCTAGCAAGAACCAAATTAGCGTAGAGGTCTCTTTGAATATCTTGATGTCTTCAAAGTAATCGGTCTTGATTTCCAATTTCAGACTCTCTTCTTTTCTTGGATGCCGAAGATTCCCTGGGGCCTGATCATCAGAATCACTAATAGAATAATGTAGGCGAAGATCTCCCTCACCCAGGTGGCCAGGAAAGTTCCGGCCAGATTCTCGGAAACTCCGATGATCAGCCCTCCCACGATGGCTCCGGGGATACTGCCAAAGCCCCCCAGAACCGCGGCTGGAAAGGCTTTTAAGCCCAGATAGCCGAGGTTCACGTTAAGGAACTGGACAGGGGCGATGAGGATTCCGGCGATGGCTCCCAGCATTGCCGCCAAAGCCCAGGTCAGGGAAAAGATTCTCTTCACGCCGACGCCGACGATGCTGGCCCCCAGTTGATTCTGCTGCGTGGCCCGCATGGCCAGGCCCAGCGAGGTAAACCTGAAGAATCCATAAAGCAAGCCCATGAGAGCAAAAGAAGTGCAGATAATCCCGAGATGAGAGCTGGCAATGGTCGTCAGGCCTAAGGAAAAAGGTTGGCGCGGAAAGATGGAAGGAAAGCGGAAGTTGTCATAGCTCCAGATAATGCCCGCCAGATGCCTCAGAACAAAGGAAAGTCCGATGGTGGCCATGACAATGGAGAAAATAGGTTTCCCCACCAGGGGCCTAATGGCCAGCACTTCCAGCAGAATACCGAATAAAGCCATAAAAAATAGGGAAAGGACAAAAGACAACCAGAGCGGCAGGCCCATAGAAGTGGTCAAGGTCAGGGCGATGAAAGCTCCCCAGACCATCAATTCTCCCTGGGCGAAATTAATCACCTCCGTAGCTTTGTAGATGATGACGAACCCCAGGGCAATGAGGGCGTAGATGCTGCCGAGGGCCATGCCGCTGATTAATTGTTGGAAGAACATTTACGTCCTCAAATTACCATCTCACCCCCTCCCAGCCCTCCCCCCTCGAGGGGAAGGGTGAGGGTGGGGGGTAATGATCAATCCGTAACCATCATCCACCCGGTCATGGGGACATATTTCCCCTTCGATCCCTTTATGAAGAAAGCGGAAGTTCCTCCCTCTCGATCATCTGGACCAAAGGTCAAGGATAGTCCCATGACGTTATAGTCCTTCATTTTTTCGAGGCCATTGACCAAGCTTTCCCGGGTGAGGTCCTTTCCGGCTAGTCTCAAACCCTCAACAAAAATCATGGCCGCCTCGAATCCCATCTGGCTGTAGGCTCCAATTTTGTGCTTGGGATCGTATTTCTCATGCACTGCTTTGTATAACTTCACGCCCGGGTGGTCTGAAGTCAGGAGTTCAGAAATGGACATGGAGATATACCCTTCGCTGGCTTCTCCAGCCAGGTGAAGAACGACGGGGTCCGAGGTAGCACTGGGGCCGATGACCTGAACAGGCCAGCCCATATTTTTCACTTCCTTGAGGACAGCAGCGGTCTCCCGGATCACGGTGCAGAGAACGATGGTTTCAGCTCCCGCTCCTCTCAGCCTTTGCAACTGAGGGGAAAAATCCACTGCTCCGCGCTTAAATCTCTCCTCGGCCACGAATTTGATGCCGTATTTCTTGGCCTGCCGGTCCAATCCTTTCATGAGATCTTCACCGTAGATGTCTGCCTGGACCAGGGTCCCGATCTTGGATTTAGGCTGTTTCAGGTGATTGACAATAAAATCGATGATCAGCCTCCCCTGGAGTTCCGTGCTCACCGTAGCCTGAAAAATATAGCGCTTGGGCGGGTGGATCAGAGCGCTACTCTGACTGAAGGGAGCGACCAGGGGAATTTTTTCCTTTTCTAAGAAGGGAACGATGGTGTCGGTACTGCCCTGGCCCAATGTGCTGAAGAAGCAAAAAACCTTATCCCGCTCGACTAACTTTTTGGCCGCGGCCAGGGCCCGGGGAAACTGGGCCATGTCGTCTTCCACCAGAAGCTTGATCTTGCGGCCGTATACTCCCCCTTTTTCATTGCTATGTCGGAAGAAAAGCTCGGCCCCATGAATGATCTCCTTGCCCAAGAAGGCCATGTGCCCGGTCAGGTCCATGATGGCCCCGACCAATACCTGGTCATCCGTTACTCCCGGGTCAGCAGCAGAAGAGGCCGGGGCTCGCAGAAAGATAGGAAAAAGAATAAGGATAAAGATTAGAATCAGACCCTTATTTTTCATCTTGCGCCCTCCTTTCACAGATTTAAGGTTGGTCCATTTTTCTCCCCTGTTTCTATGGTTACTTTCTCACCTCCTTTCATTTAGCGGCTGGAGTTACGATGATCCTCACTGGATTCCCAATCTTCGTTTCCAGATTGTGGATCCCCTGGTTGACCTCTTCGAGAGGTACGTGGCCGGTGATGGATTCGGAGAGGTTGAGCTTGTGGGAGCTTACCAGCTCTACCAATTTCTGGATGTCTGCCCGGTCGCTTCCGAAAGAGCCAATGAGCTGGTATTCTGACCAGACAAAGATATAAGGGGGCACGATCTCTATATTCTGGCCCCCGATACCGGCGACCACGGTCCGCCCTCCGCGCTTCAAGCTTTTGATGGCCTGATCGATGGTCTCTTTCAAACCTACGAATTCCAGAGAAAGGTCCACCCCTTTTCCCCCGGTGAGCTCCTTCACCTGTTTGGCAGGTTTTTCCTGACTTACATTAATGGTTTCATCGGCTCCGACTTTTTTGGCCCGGTTGAGAGCCACGTCAGAGATATCCAGAGCGATAACTTTCGATGCTCCACAGATTATGGCGAGCTGTACAGCATGAAGTCCCAGTCCACCACACCCAAAGACCGCCACGGTTTCACCGGCCCGCAAGTTTCCCCTTTTGGTGAGAGCATGGAAAGGAGTGGCCACTGCATCGGCTAAAATAGCTCCCTGGTTGAAGGGGATATTTTCCGGCAGAGCGATCAGGCTGCGGGCGGGAATCTTGAAGTATTGGGCAAAGGCTCCATCCCGGTGCATTCCCATAACCTCGGCAGCAAGGCAAAGAGAGTCCCTTCCTTCCTGGCAGGAGGGGCACATCCCGCAGGTGGCCGCTCCCAGGGCAATGACCCGATCACCGGCTTTCCACCCTTTCACCGCCGATCCAACCTCCACAATCACTCCTGAAGGCTCGTGGCCCAGGATCATGGGGCTGAAGGAGATGGGCACCATCCCATGAATCGCGGTATGGACATCGGTGGCGCAGATCCCACAGGCTTTCGTCTCTACCAGGACTTCTCCGGAATCAATTTGGGGGATGGGTACTTCCTCTATTCTTAGGGGCTCTTTGGGCTTGTACAGCCGGGCCGCTTTCATCTTTCCTTCCATAATCGCCTCCTGCCCCCTCACCCCACCCTCTCCCCCGTGATCGGGGGAGAGGGAAAGGGGGAAATTGAATGTAAGTTTTTAGAGTATTCCTCTGCGAACTCTGTGGCTTCTATTTCGGCGATCTTCTATAATCCCAATTGCCAGGCAATAATGTTCTTGTGAATCTGGGAAGTCCCTTCTCCGATCTCGGCGATCTTGCAATCCCGGTAAAAACGATGGACCTCGTATTCTTTCATCAACCCGTAACCTCCATGGATCTGCACCGCCTGATTAGCCACCCGGGTGCACATCTCCGTGGCGAAAAGTTTAGCCATGGAAGCTTCCTTCAAATGGGTTTTCCCGTTATCCAGCAACCAGGCGGCCTGGTAGGTGAGCAACTTAGCGGCTTCGATGTCAAGGGCCATTTCGGCGAGCATCCATTGGATTCCCTGGAATTTGCCGATGGGCTGGCCGAACTGGACTCTTTCTTTGGCGTGCTTCAAGGCCAGGTCAAAGGCCGCCCTGGCCATACCCACGGAGAGACCACCCATGACGATCCGCCCCTCGGTGAGCGTCTTCTGGGCATTGTAAAAACCCAGGTTTTCCTCCCCTAGCAGCTTTTCTCTGGGGACCCAGCAGTCTTCGAAGACCAACTCGGTGGTTTCGGCTGCACCGGCGCACATCTTTTTGAGCTTTCTGCTGACGGAGAACCCGGGAGTTCCCTTGTCCACGATGAGCAAACCCATTCCTTTAGTTCCTTTTTCCGGATCGGTCTTGGCGGTGACGATGATAAAATTGGCGAAAGTTCCGTTGGTGATGAACATCTTGGTTCCGTTGATCAGGTAGCCATCCCCTTTTTTGATGGCCCGGGTGGTCATGGCCCCCGGGTCCGACCCGGCGTTTGGCTCGGCGAACCCCCAAGCTCCGATCTTGTTTCCTTGGATTCCCGGGACCAGATACTCCTGCTTCTGCCGGTCGTTCCCGAAGAACTTGAAACTGTTCAGGACGAGGAAGATCTGCACATAGATTCCGATGGTGATGCCGGAGAAGAAATACCCCAGTTCCTCACAGAAGATAATGCCGCTCACCGCGCTGGCCCCGCTGCCGCCATATTCCTGGGGAGCCCGGATGCCCAGGAAACCTTGATCGGCCAGACGCTTGAAGATAAAGAGAGGGAATTCCTCTTTTTCATCGTACTCCGCAGTGATGGGGGCAATCTCTTTGGCCGCAAAGGAGCGGATGGAGCGGCGCAACATTTCTTGTTCTTCCGAAAAGGAAAAGTCAATCATAAATAGCCTCCCAACGCCTTCACCTTCTCTGGAAGGTGGGTTTCCTTTTATCCAGAAAAGCCTGTACCCCTTCCTTAACATCCTGAGATAACATGCAGGCGGCTTGAGCATAAGCTTCGAAGTCCAGTTCCGTGGCGAGGTCTTTGTCCAGACTTTGGCTGATGGCCATCTTGGTGAACTTCAGGGCCAGAGAGGGCCCCTTAACTAATTGGTCAGCCAGGCGCTCCACTTCACCCTGAAGTTCTGCAGAGGGGATTGCCCTGTTGACCAATCCCATGGCCTGGGCCTCTTTGGCACCCACCAGTTGACCAAACATGAGCATCTCCGTTGCTTTGGTCAATCCGATAAGACGGGGAAGGATATAACTTACCCCAAAGTCAGCTCCCGCCAGGCCGATTCTGATAAAAGGAGTTCCCAGCCTGGCTTCTTCGCTGGCCATCTTGAAATCGCCGGCTAAAGCCAGTCCGCATCCTCCTCCAATGGCGTCACCATTGATTTTGGTTATGACCGGCAAAGGGAGATTTCTGATGGCCTGGAAGACATCGAGAAAAACTTTGATTCCCTTATGGGCCAGCGCAGGGTCTTGATTGGCCCTTAAGATCTCCTGCATTTCGCCCCCCGCACAGAAAGCTTTTCCCGCGCCGGTGATGATGAGAACATGAATCCCTTCCTCCGTCCCTGCATGGCGCAAGGCCTGGAGCATCTCCAATCCCATTTCTCCATTCAAGGCATTCAGACGATCGGGCCGATTGAGGGTCAGCGTAGCAATGGCGTCTTTCTTCTCCCACAAAATGTTCTGGTATCCCATCTTTCCCTCCTCTTAGGAATCCTGTCGTCCCACTCCTTCAGAGTTTGAAGAAGCGGATGGCATTGTCCCGGAGCAATTTCTTCTTCGCTTTACTGTTGAGGTTCAGTTCTTCCACCTCGTCGACGCACCGCTTGAAAGCAAGGAGAGGATAATCGGTTCCCCAGAGAACTTTGTCCTGGCCAAAGGTGGACACGAATTCTTTGAAAGAATCCGGCCAGAACTTGGGAGGACGGGCCGAGGTCTCCACATATATATTGGGAAACTTCCAGGCCAGGATCATCATCTCCTCGTGCCAGGGTTGGCCGAGGTGAGCGCCGGCGATACGCAGCTCCGGGAAAGTCAGGGCTACTTCATCTAAATAAATCGGCCTTCCACATTCGGAAGGAAGAAGAGGGCCGGTGTGGCCGACTTGCACCACCACGGCAATATCCAGCTCGATACATTTAGCGTAAAGGGGATAATACATCTTGTCATTGGGGGGAACGCCCACTTTGCCGTTTCCGTAAGCATACGGTTCCAGGCGCAAAGCTTTACATTCATACTCCTTGACGCATCGCTCCACTTCCCTGTAGGCCTTCATCGCGTCTCGGGGGTCCACCGTGCAAGCGAAGGCGAATTTGTCCGGGTATCTTAAGGAAAGCCTACCGGCCTCATCATTGCTGAGCATGGTCTTTCCTTCGAAGACGAAGGAGGAGAGGATGATCTTTTCCACTCCCGCCTCTTCCATCTCCCGGAGGATCCCTTCCACGGTCTGTCCTTTTTGGAATATATGGTCCACTTTGTAGCGTCGGAAGATATGCCAGAAGGGTTCCGGCCACAGGCTGGCCGTTTCCTTGGTCAGCAAAGTCGCCCAGGCATCGATGGCTAAAACCTTTTCGCTCATTTTTTTACCTCCTGGTTATGGGATTCACGGGGGGGGGAAGAATTCAGCCGAATGATTGGCCATCTTCCGATTCAAAATAAGGAATATGCAGAATTTTCCCCCTGCGTTCTTCTCTGAGAACACCACACAGTCTCATCCCCTGTCAAAAGGGTATATGCCTTTCTGGCACGCCAATGTATCGGGCCCCCAAAGCTTCGGGGATAATCCTCAACGGAACCCCTTCGCGAATTTCTTCCACCGCGTGGGCAATCAGGGCCATTCCGTACCCAACGGCTGCGAGCCCGGCAATCTCCAAAGGATCAAAACCGATCTCCGTCATAATCACGGCTTCAGCCCCCGCCAAATTGACAGGAAGAGGGCGTCCCCTTTGTTTGGTCATTCTTTCGGCCAGGGCGTCGAGCAGTTCACCCTTGCTGCCCCATCCGTCGAGTTCCGAAGCCTTTTTCCTGAGAAGGATAGCGCGGGGCTCGCCGGTCTTATGGAGGGGGTGCCCTAAACCGGGAACTCGCTTCCCCTGTTTGGCATACCAATCCATTACCTTTAGGGCAGTCTCTTCTAAAGGCCACCCCTTCTGCTGCCGTTCTCCATCCCATTTCAAGAGCATCTCTGCACATTCCTGTGGGGAGCCGGTCACTGACCCATTGGCCAGCATCCCTCCGGCAATAGCCGGAATGGGAGTCTCCGGGAATGCCGAGGCGATGTACCGAGCCGCACACGCCGCCGAATTGATAAACTGCTGATCCATGGTGCACCGCAACGCCAGATCCATGAGTTTGGCCTGGCGGGGAGTCGGGATTTCCCCTCGAATCAACAAAAAGATGGCTTCAATGAAGCTGAGCTTCTCCACAATCTCCTCGAAGGGATAGCCGCGGACTATAATCCTGCCCCGCCTCACGTCGCTGATCCGCGTCCTCCAGTAGTCACTCCAATCTCCTCCCTCCATGTAGGTCCCTATGTTACGCAAAGATTTTTCGTCCTTCATTTCTGCCTCCCTGTTTGGCAATAAACTCTTTTCTGATGGGATTCTTACCGAAAAGGGGCGGGCTTTTTATGATACTCCACCCACCATTCGGTCGCGATCTCCCCAATATTTTTTCTTTATCTCCCGACGGGAAATCTTTCCTATGGGCGTCTTAGGTAACGCCTCCAGGAAATCTACGGATTTGGGAGGTTTGAATGGAGCTAAACGGCTCTTGCAGAGAGAAATCAGTTCTTCCTCGCTGGCCTTTTCCCCGGTTTTCAAAACTACCACCGCTTTTACTGCCTCACCCCATTTTGGATCCGGAACACCCACGACTGCGCACTCCGCCACCGCCTCATGAGAATATAACACCTCTTCTATCTCCCGGGGATATACGTTGTAGCCCCCGGAAATGATCATGTCGTCTTTTCGGTCCACTACATAAAAGTAGCCATCTTTGTCTTTCCTTAACAAATCCCGGGTGTGCAACCATCCTTCCCTGAAAGTCTGCTCAGTCAGTTCGGGGAGTTTCCAGTATCCCACCGCCTGCCACGGGGCCCGAATGCAGGCTTCTCCAACCTCCCCCACGGGCACATCTTGACCTTGTTCATCAACCAGGCGAACCTGCACGTCTACCAATCCCTCCCGGCCACAGGAAATGAGACGATGGGGAGCAGACCGGAGAGCTTCCTCATGCTCTGCCGGGGTCATGACTGTGTTCAGCCCATAGGCTTCCGTCTGCCCAAATCCGGTGTACAATATGGGCCCGAATTTTTGCGTGGCCCGCCTGACCAGGGTTTCCGAGGCCGGGGCGGCGGCATAGACAATCATCCGGAGCGACGAAAGGTCGTATTTTTCCAGGTCAGGATGATTCAGGATTCCCTGAAGAATCGTGGGAATCAGAGTCATAATCGTGCACCGGTGTTCATGAATGGCTTTGATGATCTGAGCGATATCCGGAGACGAGATGATGGTTCCGGTAGCCCCAACCATCCAAGCCGAATCCATAAGGCGTGCTCCGAAATGGCTCATGGGAAGGCTCAATAAGTTGATATCTTCTTTAGTCATCCGCGCCAGGTTGACCCAGGCGGCCATGGCTGCCTGGGTGCTGGCATAACTATGCATGACCCCCTTGGGTTTTCCGGTGGTCCCCGAAGTGTAAATGATTTGGGCTAAATCTTCAGCCCGGCCATAGACGATGGGGGATTCTTTTTGGCCAGAAGAAAGGACTTCCTCGAAATCCAATACTCCATCTCCCGAGTGGACTGAAATTACGTGATCGACTGCAGAAAGCTCTTTTTTGAACTTTTTGGCTCGCTCAGCCTGCATCGGGGAAGCATTGATTACCAATCGGGACCCGGAATCGGCGATCATGTATGCATGGTCTTTCTCCGTAAGAATCGCCAGCATGGGTATGAAGGCCGCTCCAAGCCGGGCAACGGCACAAACGGATTCAACAAATCGGGTATTATTCCAGTGAATAATAGCCACCCGATCCCCCTTCTTCACACCCAACCGGGCTAAGCCGTTGGCCAATCGACTGATGCGCTCATCAAGTCCGGCAAAGGTGATTTTATTTTGTCCCTCAATAAGTGCGATTTTATCAGGCCACCATTGGGCCGCTCTGGCCGGATAATAGGAATAAGGGTGAATCATCGTCAATCCCTCCTTTCCATTCCTGCTTTTTCATCCGCGCATGACCTCCATGAGGGTTCGGAATCTTGTACTGGGCGAACCTGCTGGAACATCTTCAGATTTGGGGGGGGGGTTGCATTTTTCTGATCCGAGCTTCTATCCGGATTGCGGCTGCAATCAATGTACCCATGCAAAAATCTCCCAGTGCGAACTCCAAATTACTGAGCCCTCCTTGTTTAAGACCTTCTCCGGCTCTGATGTGAACCCAAGACCTTCCGGTACAATCCTTCAAGGGGATTCTCTCGCGGATTTCCTTCCCCACGGCGGTGATAAAGGCTAATCCTCCTTCCGGTATCTCATCTCATATTGGAGAAGGGGTCCATATTTTTGGCGAAGCTCCGATTTCAGGATTTTGCCCGAAGGGTTCTTAGGTAGAGAACTCACAAAGTCCACGGAGCGAGGCTTTTTAAAGCTGACCAATTTCTCCCGGCAGAAATCGATCACTTCCTGCGCATCCATTTTTTCCCCTGCTTTCAGAACTACGACCGCTTTCACTGCCTCACCCCAGATTGGATCCGCTACCCCGATCACCGCAGCTTCCAGAATCTTGGGATGAGCATATAGGACTTCCTCAATCTCCCGGGGATAGATATTAATTCCTCCGCTAACGATCATGTCTTTCTTCCGATCGACCAGATAGAGGTAACCTTCTTCGTCCTGCCGGGCCAGATCACCGGTATGAAGCCAGCCTCCCTTCAGGGCTTCGGCAGTTGCTTGGGGGTCCTTGTAGTACCCTTTCATCATGTTCGGTCCCCGAACTACGATCTCTCCAACTTCTCCCTCGCAGACTTCTCTATCTTCATCATCCATGAGCCGAATCTCATTCAGGAAAAAAGCTTTGCCTATGCTGGCGGGTTTTCGGAGGGCATCATGAGGCTTCAGGCAGGCAATGCTGGAGGTGGCCTCGGTCTGACCGTAGGTCTCGTAGATTCCCGCCCAGGGGAAAAGTTCCATCATCTTTTTTTTGATCTCGATAGGGAGAAGCGATGCCCCAATAACCAGGAGACGGAGAGAGCGAGCCTGATGACAATCCAGGTGGGCCAAGCCAAGGATGAAGGCGCACATCGTGGGGACCAGCCCTGTACGGGTTGCTTTCTCCCTGGCAATGATCTCCATGAAACGCTCAGGGTCGAAGGACTTCATGAGCACTAGTGTGTTTCCGACCACAGCCGTGCGGGGGAGAGCAGCTAACCCTCCGGCATGAAAGAGGGGGATGGGGTAAAGCTCCACATCATCGAAGCGAACATCCCAGTCTACGATATGGTTGATGGCGTTTGTAAATATGTTCTTATGAGTAACGACCGCACCCTTGGGAATTCCCGTAGTTCCAGAGGTATAGAGGATACAGGCTTCATCCTCATCCCCTACTTCAGTTTCGGGAGTAAAAAAATGGGAGGCAACCATGATCTCCTGATAGGAAACAAGTCCCGGGGGAATAGACCCACCGACAATGATGAAATCCTTGACCTGGGGGATTTGGGGTTGAATCTTTTCAATCTCTGGCCAAAAAATCTCTTCGAAAATCAGGAAGCGGGCCTCGGAATGCTGGATCATATAGGCAAGCTCCCGGCCTTTCAGTCGCCCATTGAGGCTGACCAGGATTCCGCCGCTCCGCAAAACCCCGAAATAAACCTCCGGGAACTCCATCCGGTTGAACATGAGAAGGGCTACCTTGTCTCCTTTTCTGAGGCCCAATTTCCAAAGTCCGCTGGCCAGCATTTGGGAACGTTGGTAAAGCTGGGCAAAGGTGCACGACTGGTCCTCCACAACCACTGCCCGTTTCTGGGGATACTTCCTGGCCGCTCTATGCAGAAAAACATTCACCGTCAGGGAATCATTCACCGGATCACCTTTCTGGCGCAAAGGTCATTGATCTCCTCCCGGGGATACCCGAGGTCTTTAAGGATCTCCCTGGTGTGTTCCCCTAGAAGAGGAGCGGGGAGACGAAAGCTCCCCGGCGTATTGGATAGTTTAACCGGAATGCCCGTCATCCGATAAACCCCCGCCTTCGGATGGTTCATCTCTACGACCATTTCATTCTTAAATACCTGGGGTTCCGCAAAGAGTTCCCGATAATCGTAGATGGGACCGCAGATCACATCTACCTTTTCCAGAAGTTCCAGCCATTCCCGGCCAGTGCGCTCCAAAAAGGTCTTTTCCAGGGTACGGATCAGCGAATCGCGATTCTCCATCCGCCTCGCATTCGAGGAGAACCGAGGATCTTGCACCAGGTCCTCCAGGCCCAAGACACGGCAGAAGCTTGGCCAAGAGGGCTCCCCTACGCTTACATTGATATAACCATCGCGGGTTTTAAAAGTCTGCGCCGGGGCAGCCGCAGGGCTGACGTTGCCCAAGCGGGGGGGCACCTGGTTCTGAGGGAAATACATACCGGCAATAGGGGTCTGAGCAGCAATCAAACTATCCAGAAGGGCTACCTCAACCTTCTGGCCCTTTCCGGTTCGATTGCGGACGTGGAGAGCCAATAGAATTCCTTGAAGCGCGTAGCCGGCACCGAACATGTCAGAGATGGGGGCTCCCACTCTTAAAGGTGCACCACCTGCTTCCCCGGTAATGGACATGATCCCGCTCATCCCCTGAAGAATGGTATCGGCGGCGGGTTTATCCCGAAGGGGGCCCTCCTGACCGTAGGCAGAGATGGAGCAATAAATAATCTGCGGATTTCTCTGGGAAGCTTCAGTGTAACCCAACCTTAATTTATCCATGGTCCCCGGGCGAAAGTTTTCTATCAAGATGTCTGAACGCTCCAGCAGTCGAAGGGCGATTTCCCGGCCCTCTTCGGAAGCGAGGTCTATGGCGATGCTCTTCTTGTTTCGGTTGACGCTTAGGAAATAAGCGCTCTCCCCCTGGATGAAGGCCGTTCCCAATCTGCGGAGCTGATCTCCCTGCAGGGCCTCCACCTTCACGACTTCAGCCCTCATATCTCCCATCATCATCGTGCAGTAAGGGCCAGCCAACAGATGGGTGAAATCCAGAACTTTGATTCCTCGCAGAGGCTCCATTGATTCAGTGGACCTTTCTCTCTATATCTTTCCAAAAGCGTTCCCGGAGTTTCCTTTTATCAATCTTCCCCAAGGGAGTTTTGGGGAAGCTGTCGAAAAATTCAACGGATCGGGGCTTCTTATAGCTGGCCAAATTCGCCTTGCAGTGAGAAATGATCTCCTCTGGGGAAACTTGAGCCTCTTCTTTTAGAACGATGAGGGCTTTCACTACCTCCCCCCAATGATCATCAGGGACTCCGACAACCGCAGCTTCAAGAACGGCGGGGTGAGAGTAAAGAACCTCTTCGACCTCCCGGGGGGAGATATTCTCTCCACCGCAAATGATGATCTCTTTCTTTCGGTCTACGATGTATAGATATCCCTCCTTATCCAGGGTGGCCAGATCTCCGGAGCGCAGCCAGCCGTCGATAATTGTGCGAGAGGTAGTTTCCGGGTCTTCATAATATCCGGCCATAAGCCCATGGCTCCGGACGCAGATTTCCCCGATTTCCCCTGGAACCCTTACCTCCACTCCAGTTTCCTTGACCAATTTCACTTCCGTGTTAACCATGGGTCTTCCACAGGAGGCGAGTTTTTTTTTGCCTTCCCCGGTTTGCAGGTGTTCCTCCTTGTGCAGAATCGTAGCCGGCCCGGATAGCTCGGTCTGCCCGTAAATCTGGATAAGGATGGGACCGAAGACCTGCAGCGCTTTCTCTAGGGGAGCGAGAGGGATTGGCGAACCCCCATATATCAAGGTGCGCAGGGAAGATAGGTTTCTCTTCATAAGAGAAGGAGATTGGAGTAAAGTGATGATCATCGTCGGCGTGGCCATAAATATGGTGACCTTCTGCTCCTCGATGGTTTTCAGGACTTCTTCGGCATCAAACCTTTGATGGATCACGCAGCAAGCCCCTGAATGGGCGAGGCAGAGAAGCGACCAGGCGAAAGCAATATGGAAGAATGGGACTACATATAGAAGAACATCCTGGGAGTCAATCCCAAGTTCCCAAAGAGAATTGGCCGAACCAGCCACCCAATTACCATAGGTCCAGAGGACCTCTTTAGGATTTCCGGTAGACCCGCTGGTGTGAAAGATGCAGGCCGGGTCTTCCTTCTTCGCGGATATGCCCGGGTCCCGCGAGGGTTGCAAGGCTAGGAGAGACTCATACCCGGGAAGATGGACAGGTTTTTGGGAAAGAGAAACGTAATGGTCAATGTGGGGACATTCTCGGCGCAACGCAGCTTCATACTCCAAGAAATCTTCTCCCAAAAAAAGAACGCGTATCCCCGTCCTTCTTATTAGAGGAACAAGCTCCCGGAGAATTAGCCTGAAATTGAGGGGCACCACGGTCAAACCACACAGAAGGGAGGCAAAGAGGATTTCCACATATTCAGGGCTGTTCGGGGATAAGACGCCCACCTTCTCACCCTTTCTCATTTCCCAGGTCATAAAGAGTTGCCCAAGCCGAAATACTCGGTTCTGAAGTTCTTGATAGGTTGATCTCCCTTTGGATGAGACCAGAGCTGGTCGATCGGGAAAATCTAAAAATGCCCTTTTGAGGACTGCTCGGATCATCTTCTTATCACCTTTTCGTTGTGGGAATCGGGCATACCGTCCGGGAAGTGGTTGAATGCTCGGGATAAAAAATCTCCATCTTGCCTCTCGGCCATTGAAACATGTTAACTAGGGGGAAACCCCTGCTGGAGAATCCGCAGCACACAGTTTCGGGTTCCGCGGCCTAAATTCTCCGTCTCGATGAGTCCAGGGTTTCTCCCTCCAGCTAAAGGAATCGAAAATTGTGCGCACCAGCACCTTGAGGTATCGCCGCTTGCGATCCCAGCACCGGCAGCGAAGGAGAAACTCTCTCAACCAGGAGTTGGACAGCGTCTTCTTCAGCCGCTTGTGCTCAGGGATAAGGTAGAATTCGAGCATGGCTAACGCATCCTCCCGGGGAGCCAGAGGGCGATCTGGGGGAAGACCAGCACGAGGCCGATCACCAGGAACTGGCAGAGCATGAAAGGAAGCGCCCCCCGGATGATGGCAGAGAGGGGAACGTCCGGCACGATCTGGCGTACGACGAACAAGTGCACCCCCACTGGCGGCGTGATCACCCCCAGCTCCGCCTCCAGGACCATCAGGACCCCGAACCAGATGGGGTCCACGCCCAGAGCCTTAACGACCGGGAAAAAGAAGGGCAGGGTGAGCATAATCATCCCCACCGGGTCCATGAACATCCCGAGCACCGTCAGGATCAGGAGTATGACGATCACTACCGAGAGCGGCGAGACGTCTAGTGTCTGGATGGCGCGGACCATGGCGAAGGGAATGCCCGCGAAGGCGAGAAAACGGCTGAAGAGGAGCCCGCCGATGATGATCAGGTAGATCATGCAGCTGATCTTGACCGATGACGTCAGGGCTTGGTTAAGGACAGGCCATCCGAGCTGCCTGGAGACGACCAGAAGGACGAAAGCGGCCAGCGCTCCAAGGGCCGATGCCTCGGTGACAGTGACGAGACCCGAATAGATCCCGCCCAAGACCACGAGGACGAGGACGCCGAAGGGTCCGATCGTCTTAAGGGATGCCACCCGCTCCCTCCATTCCACAAGGTGGTGGACGACAGGAGCCCTATGCGGGTGCCGGCGGGCGACCCCATAGGCGGCCAGCATGAGAAGGACCGAGCTGACAAGCCCGGGCCCCAGGCCAGCGATCAGCATTTTGCTTACGGACTGGTCGGTGACTAGAGCGTAGAAAACGGCCATGGCACTCGGGGGGATCAGAGCCGCAAGGGTGCCTGCTACCACTACCGTCCCTGCCGCAAATCCGCCGTCGTAGCCGTAGCGCCGCATTTCTTCGATGGAGAGCCGACCCATCGTGGCGGTAGCCGCCACGCTGGAGCCGGAGACAGCGGCGAAGAGGGTACTGGCACCGATGGCGGCCATGGAAAGCCCCCCGGGAAGCCGGCCCAGCCAGGCCCGGGCAGTTGCGTAGGCCTGCCGGGCGAGTCCAGCGCTCGCCGCCAGCTCCCCCATGAGTACGAACATGGGAATGACCACCAGGGTAAAACTCGCCACGGTGCTATAGGGCACGGATCCCATGAGCCCTAAGGCCGGTCCAGAGCCTCCCAGTATCCACAAGCCGGCCACGCCCACCAGGGCCATGCTGAAGGCGACCGGGAGCCCGAGAAAGAGAAGCGTCAGGAGCGCGGCGAGCGATAGGATCCCGATCAAAGCGGGGCTCATGGCACCTCCTCGGAGGGTGCGGCCTTCTCTCCAGTGCTTCTCCCCCTCCCGGTCAGCTCCGTCATAGCACGGCCAAGCTCCAGAAGAAGCTGAAGGAAGAGGAGGAGGCTCCCCATGCTCACCAGTAGCCGGGAGGGATAGATTGGAAAGGCGATGAGACCGGCGGAGTACTCCCCCATCTTCCAACTCCGGAACGCCATCGCACCGGTCGCCCAAGTGACCGCGCCGAAAAGCAGGAGTCCCAGGAATGCGGTCAGGGCCTTCAGGGCCGCTCGCGGCTTACCGGCCAAGCGCTCCGATAGGAGGCCGACGGCGATATGGCCACGCTCGGCTTGGGTCCGTGCCAGGCTCAGGAATACCGCGAAGACCAGGAGCAGCTCGACGCCCTCGAGTGTTCCAGTGATAGGTCGGTTCAACGTGTAGCGAAGGAGGGCATCTGCGCTCACCCCGAACATGATCAGGAATAGCGCCATGTTGCCCCCCATTCCCAGCGCCCTCCAGCAGGTTTCGAGCCTGGCTTCCGCAACATCCAGGAAGGACCTAACCGGCCCTGCTCCCCGGCTGAAGTGCATGATTCCTCCGCCCATGGCTCAGCGCGAGTGCTTCTTCTGCAGCTCAATATACCGACGGAGGGCTTCATTCCCGGGAATCCCCTTGGCGGTAATCTCCTTGGCCCATGCCTGCCATAGGGTTTCCATTGCCGCTTGGAGCTTTTCCCGGTCCCCGGAACTCCACTCGTAGAAGCGGACCCCCTTGGCCTCCATCTCCTTCACGGCCTCATTTAATTCCTTGTCGTATATATCGGCGAGATGCTCGGTATAGGCCTGGCCCGCCTCCCGCATGGCCTGCTGGATATCCTTCGGCAGGCCATCCCAGGTCCGCTTGTTGATGATGGCGGAGGGTCCCGCCGGGGCGCCTAGGTTGACCCTCGTGTGGTGCTTGGCCACCTCGTAAATCTTACCGTCGCGGTTGGCCACAACGAAGCCAACGTTGGCGTCGAGCGTTCCACGGGAGAGAGCCTCGTAGACCTCGGGCCAGGGCATGGCCACGGGCGTACCACCGAACTCGCTGATGAGCCGCGGCCACTCACGACCGATAACGCGAATTTTCAAGCCCTTGAGCGCGGCCAAGCTCGCGATGGGTTTGGTCGAGATAATCTCCTGGTCGGAAACACCCCAAGCGTAAAGGGGCTCGACCCCGAGTCGCCTTAACTCGTCCCGGAAGTAGGCGAATTCTGACGACAGGACCAGCTCGTTGGCAGCCCGGATGGCGAGACGGAACTGCGGGCTGATGCCCGGCAGGGTGAAGAGCGCCGAGATGGGGGACACGGCAGGATTATAGGCCTGCACCCAGATGCCGATATCGGTCACCCCCGTGCGCGTCCCCTCGAAGATCTCCGCGGCCTTGAGCAAAGACTCGGCAGGGAAGTAATCGATCTTCACCCGTCCCTGGGTGCGCTTCTCCACATCCTCCGCCCACGCCTTGCTGAGGAGGGCGCGCGAGTTGGTGAGCGGCTGGAAATCGGCCTTCTTCAGCCTGATGGGCTTGGCCGGTTCCTGAGCCAACGGCGAACCGGGCGGGAATAGTAGGAACAGGGGCGCTAGCAGGCAGATCACTCGCAGAAATCGTGACATGGTTCTATCTCCCTTCTTTATTTTGTTGAAGGCATGATGCAGCCCTCATTCCGAGCTCATGAGGCTCTCTTCACTAATTTCAATACAGGTAAGGCCTTCCTTCACTTCTTGGCTTTGCTGAAGTGATACTCGACGGTCATCTCTGCGACCGGCTCATTCTCTTCGTTTTGCAAGATGCATTTCACCTCAAGAGTAGTTTTCCGGCCGGATTCAAGTTGGTTCTTTAGGGGCTCGAGGACCTCTTCATCCAATTCGGCCAGGCACTTGATCTCTCCCCGGGCATATTTCATGAAAGAAATCTTTGCCCCACGGGTAACCATTTTAACCTCGTTGAGATCGATTGCCCCCGCGATGGCCGCCGCACCGCAGAAATCTCCTAGTGTGAAAAGAGCCCCTGCGTGACATGTTCCCCAGAAGTTGTCATTGGTATGGTCTTCGGGAAGACTCAGGACTGCACGGCCTGGCTCTAATTGCGATATCTTGACCCCCATCTTTTTGGCAAAAGGAATCTTATTTTCGAAAATTTCTTTAATATTTTCCATCTCATCTAACTCTCAAGCCCATCGTTCGGGCGATGAGGTTACGCTGGATCTGCGAAGTACCGGCACCGATGGTGGAAAAGCGAGCTAGGCGGAAGTGGCGCTGCATGTCATACTCCATGGTATAACCATAGCCGCCCATGATCTGCATGCCGCAATTGGCGACCTTCACGTAGGTTTCGGAGGAGAACAGCTTGGCCATGGATACTTCCTTCAGGGACGGCAGCCCTTCCTGTACCCTCCAGGTGGCCAAGAGGGAGAGCAACCTTGCCGCTTCCACCTCGGTCTGCATATCTACCAGCATATGAGCGATGGCTTGAAAATTCCCGATCGACTGGCCGAACTGCTCCCTTTCTTTGGCATAGCGAAGAGCCTCGTCCACGGCGGATTGGGCGGCGCCGGTATAGGAGATTGCTCCTATGGCTCTTTCCACCTCGAGACTGACGAGAAGCACTGACCACCCTTCGTTCACCTGCCCCAGGACGCAATCCTCAGGAACCTTGGCCCGATCCAAAAAAATTTCATTCGTTCCCTGGATCTTCCTTCCCAGAGTCCTTATTCTTTTAAGGGTTACTCCCGGGAGGTTCGGGTCCACCAAGAAGACGGTGATTCCTTTATGCTTGGGTACCGCCGGGTCAGTTCGGGCGGCGAGGTGCACTATATTATTTCGGAGGTGGGCCCCTGTGGCAAAGGTCTTCTGGCCCTGAAGGAGGTAATCATTTCCATCCCGAACGGCTGTAGTGGTGAGGGAGGCAGCGTCGGACCCAGCCCCCGGCTCCGTAATAGAGATGGAAAATTTTGTCCTTCCTTTGATAACTCGGGGAAGGTAGAAGGATTTCTGGGTCTCATTCCCTTTACGCAAGATGTTCAAACCCCCGATTATGGTGAGACCCATGGCAGAAGCCAGCTCGAACTCTTGCCGGGCCAGTTCTTCCATAAGAATCATCAGGTCTAGGAGGCTCCCACCAGACCCTCCATACGCCTCGGGAAATATGATTCCGAACCACCCCAGATCAGCCATCTTTTCAAAAAGATCATAGGGGAATATTTCTTTCTCCTCCCACTCCCTGATCTTTTCTGCTGGGGCCTCTTTTATGAGAAACCTGCGGATCGTTTGCCGAAATATTTCTTGAGAATCTGTGAACCTAAAATCCAATTTATTTTCCTTTAAAAAGAGGTTTTCTTTTTTCCGCAAAGGCCCGCGGCCCTTCAAAAGCATCTTCCGTGTACATGATGGACACGGCTAACATTCTTTCCAACTTCAATCCTTCCTGGAGAGGCAATTCCAATCCCCTGTAGACAGCTTCTTTTGATGCTCTTATGGCTAAAGGAGCTCTCTCACTGATTTTTTCCGCCCACGCCAAGCTATCTTCTTGAAGCTTGTCAGGAGGAACAACTTTATTGATCAGGCCCAAACGAAAAGCTTCCTGGGCAGAGATGTTTTCTCCCAAAAGGATCAATTCCAGGGCCTTGGTAAGAGGTAACATCCGGGGAAGCCTTTGCGTACCTCCAGCACCGGGCATGATGCCCCATCGAACTTCCGGCAGTCCGAAGATGGCACCCTCCGCGGCAATTCTGAAATCGCAGCTCAAGGCTAACTCCAGACCTCCAGCGAGACAGTATCCTCGAATGGCAGCGATAACGGGTTTCCAGAGCTCCAAGCCCATGGTGAGACCACCGAAACCGAATTCATGATCTTTTTGGGCTTTGAACTCCAGGAGGCTCTTTCCGGATTTGGTTTGGTTCATTTTCTTGAGATCAGCCCCTACGGAGAAAGCTTTGTCGCCGGCCCCACTCAAGATGGCGACCCAGAGCTGAGGATCCTTTCGGAAATCCAGGAATGCCCCGGATAACTCCCCGCTGGTCTCTTCATCGATGGCATTCAGGACCTGCGGCCGGTCGATCGTTATTAGGGCGATCCTCCCTTTTTTTTCATAACGGACAGTCATTTCTCCACCGCTGGATTATGAAAGATATATTTTCCGTAAATGGGGCTTGGAAATTTTGCCACTGGGGTTTAGCGGAAGCTCCTGGACGAACACTACCGATTTCGGATTCACGTAAGCCGCCATTTCTCCCCCGCAGAAACCGATGATCTCTTCCGGAGTGGCTTCTTTCCCGCCCATTGGGGGCGATAACTGCTTGCACGCCCTCTCCCCATTTTGAATATGGCACATAAATTACGACCAACCCTGCTTAAAAAAGATTAGCTGGATTTTTCGTTATCTTCCGGTTTGAAATAGGCGATGTCCAGAATGCTTCCCACCCTTTTTTCCCTGAAAACGGCTCGCAGTCTCATTCCCGTCTGAATACGTTCTAAATCGATTTCTCCCAGGAGGTGGACCAAGTGAGTATCGGCCCCGTCGAGCTGGATGACTCCGTAAGCAAAAGGTACCTTCAGGGGATGATGAGGTTCAGGTCTTCGAACGACGGTGAAATTGACAAGGGTTCCAGTAGATTTCACCTCCACCCATTGTGAGGTGGGAGTAAAACACCGGACGCAGAACATTCGGGGAGGAACGATGACCCGAGTGCACTGGGGACAACGTCTCCCAAGAATCTTACTATGGTCCCGCAGAGCGACGAAGAAGCGGCTGGCGACAGCCCCTGCGGCGTAATTAAAAGGGATGATGATCCGGCCGGGGATGAAAAAGGATGGGCTCTCTGCTTCCATATTCCTTCCTTTTAGCGACGTTTAAAATTTCCTGTCCGTTACCGGATGGTCCGAAAATAAAGGATGTCTCCGATATTCCCCTGCCGATTTTCTCGAAATACGGCCTGAACACGCATCCCGATATGCATTTTGGTCACGTCGTTTTCCTCCAGATAGTGATTGAGTGAGGAATCCGCCCCGTCGAGCCGGATCAGGGCGGACCCAAAAGGAACCGGCCTCACCCGGCCCAGGTTGGCATCGAAAAACTTGAAATGAATGGCGGTAAAGGCTTGGACCGTTCCCTTATCGCTAACCTGTACCCATTCCTCCAGGGGGACATGGCATTCCCCGCAAGCAGGGCGCGGGGGGAGGAAGACATACCCGCATTTCGGGCATTTGAGGGCCATGATCTTACCTTCTTCTTTGAGAACCCGGAAGAAATGGGTAAAGTGTTTTCCCGTAGGATAGCGATATTCCAGATCCATCTTGATGGGGATCCGGAGGAGCTCTTCTTTGGACATATTTCTTCCTCAACCAGGAGAACTGGAAAGGATCATTACATCAGACCAGGAATAGACCCCATAGCCCGTAACCAAGGCCATGTTTACTCCTGATACCTGACGTTTTCCTCCCTTACCATGGATTTGAAGGGCGGCTTCGGCTACCCGGATGGTGCCTGAGGCACCAATGGGGTTGGTGGACAATACGCCCCCCGAAGGATTAACCGGGAGTTCCCCGTCCATGAGGGTAATTCCATTATCAATGAGGCGCCCGGCTTCGCCTTCTTTGCAGAAACCCAGAGCTTCATACCAGGCTAATTCTGCGTAGCTCACAGGTTCATAAATCTCAGCCACATCGAACTCTTTTAAGGGCTCGTGAATGCCTACCTTAGCGTAGGCCACGCGAGCGGCGTCCCTCAGAGTGCGGATGGAGATCAGGCGGTCTTTTAAGTCTCCCAGGTAGGAGTAATCGTGTCGCGTGACGGCCGCTCGAACCCAGGCTGGGCGAGAACAAATCTTCTTGGCCCGGGTTTCTTCGGCGTAGATCACAGCACAGGCCCCATCTGACGTAGGGCACATATCCAAGCGGTGTACAGGATAGGCGATGATGGGAGAAGAAAGGACTTCTTCCACAGTAATATGAGGTAGCTGTAGATGAGCATACGGGTTATTACAGGCATTCCTCCTGGCTTTCACCGCTACCTTTGCAGCTTGCTCCCGGGTTACTCCTCGGGCGGCAACGTATTGCGAGATAGAGAGGGCAAAATTCCCGATAGCCCCGGCAGCCACATGGCGGTCCCAAAAAGGATCGGTCAAAGCCATGCCAGCGGCCGTGTGCCCATCGGATTGCTTTTCGAAACCAATGGCCATCACAATGTTGAATAACCCAGAAGCCGCGTGCTGAAAGCCGGAGATGGCTACCGAGGTTCCAGACGTTCCTCCGGTAGCGATTTTCAAACAATGCTTATACACTCCTCCTGCGCCCTCTCCGCACCACATTTCAGGCAGGGCTCGTCCTTCGAACATTTCCATGTTGCCCAGGAGTACCGCATCGATGTCTTGAATGGAAAGTTCAGCATCCTGGAGTGCGGCAGTGGCCGCCTCGTAAACTATCTCCATCATGTTCACATCGTCGCGCTGACTTCTGTGCTTAGTCTGTCCTGTACCAACAATCGCGACCCTTCGGGCCATAGATGAGCTCCTCCCGCTTATCAAGAGCCAACGACCATGACACATTGACCCTGGCCACAAGGCCCATCGGTTCCATGAGCCAGGGCCCTTTTTACCTCCTGAACCTGATGGCCTTGGGCTTTTCCTTTCACCTGTAAAAAGGCTTCCACTAGGCGTATTAGTCCTGCAGGAATAAGAGGGTTACCGGCCATTATTCCGCCTGATGGGTTGATGGACAAATTCCCATCTAAACCTGCCTCCCAGTCCTCCAGAAGTTGAGTCGCCTGCCCTCTTGGGTAGAAGTTCAAGATCTCAGACCAGAGGAGCTCCTGGTAGGAGAAAGTACAGGAAATCTCAGCTACCTCGATTTCTTTAAAGGGGTTTTTAATTCCGGCAAGATTGTAAGCTTTCCGAGCCGCCCTACATAGAGCTTCGCCTTCTGTAAGGTCTCTTTCCCCCAGATAATGACCCTCCAGGCACCTTCCGGCTCCCAAAATCCAGACTGGTTCTACCTTCCTCTCTCGAATCACTCTTTCCGAAGCCAAAATTACCGCAGATCCTCCATCCGAGGTCGGGGAAACATCCAAAGCTTTAATGGGCGAGGCCCAGACTTCTGAGAGCAGGACATCCTCGATGGATATTTTTTCCCGTCGCTGGGCAAAAGGATTTCCCTGAGCATCCGTTAAATTCTTGATCACCACTCGAGCACAATGCTCTTCGGTTACCCCATAGCGGGAAAAATAGGCCCAGGTCTGGAGAGCAGCAGCAGAGAGATAATCCAGGCCGAGGGTTTGCTGATAGATGGGGTCGAATACCCAGTTCGTGATTCCCCAACGTGAGCTCATGGACTCCTTGCTGTAGGAGATGACGAGCACCACCTCTGCGGCACCCGAAAGGATGGTGAGCATGCCTTGAAAGGCGGCCGTGAGGCCGTCTCCAGCCACTCTCATCTCCGGTTTCATCACGGCTCCAACGACTTCGGTAAGAGTGGCGTTGGAAGCTGTGCTTCCATCCCAAAGGTCCACTGAGGAAGTGATCGTGTAGTCCAGGTCTTTCCATGAGATCCCTGCGTCTTCAAGGGCGTTTTGAGCGATTTCGAAGACCATCTCCGAGATGGTCTGTCGGGCTTTGGAAACTTCGAAATGAGTCTGCGAAACACCAATGATTCCGACCTTGGGGTACACGACAAGACCCTCCTGGTTTGGTCCGAGGTAATTTATTTAAGAATTGTTTTAGCCGTTGAGGTTTCTAAAAAAGTTCCTACAAAATTTTTATGGGCGGCGAATTCACCCATATCGCTTCTGCCGGTTCAGAATTGGCGCAATAAATAGCGTGTGGAACACTAGATTTGAAGTAGATACTATCTCCTTCGTTCAGAACGTGGGTCTCATTCTCAAGGGCAACCTGAAGCTGGCCTTTTAGAACTAAGCCAAACTCTTCTCCCTCATGAGTGTATTTTTCGGCAGGGGATTCAAAGCGTTCTATCCGGACATAGACCACTTCCATCTTTTTGCTGCGCAGGGAGGGATTGAGGAGTTCAAAATAGATTTTATCATCGTTGCTGGTCCAGACCCTTCGGTCCTCTTTCCGGCAAACCACAGTTTCTTCTTTCTTCTCCGCCTTTTCAAGGAAGAAGCTTGCGTCTGTGCCCAAAAAATTTGCTAGTTTGATGAGGGTGGAAAGCGAGGGAGAAGTATTATTATTTTCCACTTTGGAGATAAGGCCGATAGAAAGGCCTGTATGCTCGGCTACATCTTTGAGTTTCAATCCCTTTTGCAATCTTATTTCCCTGATTTTAGGACCAATATCGATTTTAGTTTTCATCATCTCTCCAATTTTTAACCTTATTTTAAAAACTTTTTAATATTTGTCAAGAAAAATTTTCTAAATAGTAAAAAAAAATTATAATTTATTGTTATTATTAATTTTTTATTGTTGTTTAGGAAATTATAAAAATCTCTCTTTGTAATCCTTGGAGATTGTTGCTATTATTTGGCCGAATGCTGGCCATATCAATAAAATCAATATTCTCCGATCATTGGAAGTCGATAAAGCTTGAATTATCAAGGAGATACGAATCTTCCCACTGGAAATCCATTGTGGAATCCGTGGAGAAGATGCTCTCCTGTAGAGAGCCTTCGAATGGCTATGCCGAGTATATTTGCACGCATTGTGGAACCAAGAAAAAAAGTCCTTTTACCTGTAAGGGTCGTTTCTGCACGTCCTGTGGGAAGAAGTATACCGATGAATGGGTCCATCGGACAGTCGGTGAGCTCATCGATGTGGCCCATCGTCATCTGGTATTGACCATTCCGGAGGAGCTTCGGGAGGTTTTCTTTTGGAATCGTTCTTTGCTGAAGGTGATGATGGATTGTGCCGCGAAGACGGCCTTGGAAGTGCTTCAGAGTCAGAAATCGGGGGCGGTTCCTGGAATTTTGGTTGTGGTGCACACCTTCGGACGGGACTTGAAGTTCAACCCCCATGTCCATCTTCTGATGACGGAAGGAGGTTTGAGAGGGGGCCAGTGGGAGGCCATTCCTTTTCTGCCTTATGCCCTTTTGCGGAAGAAGTGGCAGTATTGTTATTGATCGGTGGTATAGTGCCAGACCGTGATCGCCGAAATGGAGCCAGCTGCGGATCGTCGAAATCGGGCCAGGTTGTGATCGGCGAAATGGAGCCACTTTCAGATCGCCGAAATGAGGCCACTTCGTAATCGTCGAAATCGGGCCATTTGACTCGTTTCTGTTGGGAAAGAACCCGAAAGCATCTCGGACTTCGTAAACCTGCGGTAGACTCTTGGGAGAATAATCCCGAGAGGAGCTACCATGGCCAACAGGAG